>OKSE01001048.1_pt1 | contig 14463 bp, 10 predicted proteins | sample 1633631 | NCBI WGS metagenome assembly OKSE01 (sample SAMEA3541555, study PRJEB24748) | human gut metagenome | biome: human gut; feature: human-associated habitat; material: faeces | place: China | collected 2012 | reverse complement strand
ATCGTCCCGGTATCGGCACGCGAGAATTTCAACATCAAGGGACTTTTCGACCTGATTCTGGAACGGCTGCCCGAGGGAGAAGCCTTCTACTCCAAAGATACGCTCACGGACAAAACGCTGCGATTCTTCGCCTCGGAAATAATCCGCGAAAAGATCCTGCGCAACTACGACAAGGAGATCCCCTACTGTTGCGAAATAGCGATCGAAGCCTACAGGGAGGAACCGACGATCGACCGCATTTCGGCGGTCATCTATGTCGCACGCGACTCCCAGAAGGGCATCCTGATCGGACACAAGGGCGAGAAACTCAAAAAAGTCGGACAACAGGCCCGCGAGGACATAGAACAATTCCTCGGCAAGAAGGTTTTCCTGGAGCTGTACGTCAAAGTAAACGAGAACTGGCGCGATAACGAACGGCAACTCAAGCGCTTCGGATACGAACAAGAATAATCACAACCAAATCGGGGTGTCGTGGCATTGCGCAAATTTATCCTGAAAATCATCCTGTTGGGGACGCTGCTGGGCAACGCTGCCGCTGCCGACGCCCAATACAACAAAGACTACTTCTACTGGGCCAGCCGCCGTTGCCTGATGAACCGCGAATATCAGGAGGCGATTCGTGTGCTCAACATCCTGTTGCGGGCCGATCCGGACGCCGCAGAGGGCTATTTCCTGCGGGGTGTAGCCAAATTCAACCTCGACGACCTGCTGGGTGCCGATACCGACTTTTCGGCTGCCATCGTCAAAAACCCCGTGTTCACGACCGCCTACATCTACCGGGCGCTGACCCGTACGCGCATGGGCAACTACGACGACGCGCTGCAGGATTTCCGCGAGGCGATCGACCTGAGGCCCGACCTGCCGGACGCCTATTACAGCCGGGGCTATACGCGCCTGCAGAACAAGCAATACGAGGAGGCGATCGAGGATTTCGACAAATTCATCTTCCAGGAAAACAAGGTAGCCGACGCCTACATCGGCCGCGGCACAGCCTACCTCTACCTGAAGGACACCGTACGGGCCCTGGAAAATTTCGACCAGGCGATCCGCACCAACCGCGAAAATCCCAACGGCTATTACCAACGCGGAACCTTGTTGCTGCAAAAAGAGGAGTATGCCCGAGCCGAAGCCGATTTCGACATGTCGATCCGCTGCGACTCGGCTTTCCTGCCGCCCTATTTCAACCGGGCGGTGGTCTATTCCAACACCAACCGTCCGATGCAGGCCCTCGCGGATTTCGACCGGGTGCTACAACTGGACTCGACCAACTCGTTCACCTATTTCAACCGGGCGATTCTCCGCACCCAGATCGGCGATTACAACCGCGCACTCGACGACTTCGACCGCGTGGCGCTCTACTCCCCCGGCAATGTCCAGGTCTATTACCTGCGTGCCATGCTCAAAACCCGCTTGGGCGATCTCGAAGGCGCCGAGCGCGACTACACCCGGGCCATCGAACTCTACCCCGACTTCGCCAACGCCTACCTGAACCGCAGCGCCCTGCGTTATGCGTTGCATAACCCCAAGGCTGCGAAACGGGACGAAGAGATCGCCCAGCGCAAGATCGCCGAATACAAATCCCACCTGAAGGACAGCACCTACTCGATCTATGCCGATACGACGCAACGGATGGACAAACTGCTGGCTTTCGACAACCAATTCACCAACAACTACTTCGACCGCATTTCGGAACAACCGAGCCTGGGCCGCAGCAACATGCGTCTGCTACCCCTGTTCCGCTTCACCCTGATGCAGCCCGACACCACCCGGATCGAGGCGTCGAACCGCTATACCCTGCAACGGGTCAAAGACTTCGAGAAAAAACTGGACAATCCCTACCTCGTCCTCTCCAACCGGCCTACGAACATCGGTGCGGACTCTTTGGCGATGCTCGACAGCCGCTATACCGAAATCCTGAGCCAGAATCCGCGCGACTGGCTCCTGCAAGTACAATATGCCATTTCGCAATCGCTGATCCGACAATTCACCAATTCGGTCGGCACCTATTCGTCGGCTATCGCAGACAATGCCGCCAATCCGTTCCTCTACTTCAACCGGGCCGTGACACGGGCCGAAATGATCGACTTCATTTCGGGCCTGGACAATCCCTATCAGCGAATTTCGATCGACTCCGACCCGGCGAACAAACTCACCAACCCCCATACACGCACCTACAATTACGACGAAGCCATCGCCGATCTGGACAAGACGCTCCGCCTCTTCCCGAACTTCGCCGAAGCCTACTACAACCGGGGAACGCTGCTGGCTCTTTCAGGCAAACTCCCCGAGGCCTTCGAAGATTTTTCGAGAGCCATCGAACTGAATCCCCTCTTCGCCGAAGCGTTCTACAACCGGGGCATGACCCAAATCTATATGAAAGACACGCGCAAGGGCTGCCTCGACCTCTCGAAAGCCGGAGAGCTGGGCATTACCTCGGCCTACGAAATCCTCAAACGTTACACGGGGGAGCATACAGAAGCTTTTTAACTAACAATAACCAATTCAATAAACTATGACACAAGCTATTCAAAAGAAACTGAACGACTCGGCGTGGGCTCGGTGGACCGCGCTGATTCTGGTGGCGCTCACCATGTTCTTCGGCTACATGTTCGTCGATGTCCTCTCGCCGTTGCAGAACATGCTCGAAAGCACCCGAGGCTGGAGCCCCACGATTTTCGGACTGTACGGCGGTTCGGAATTCATTCTGAACGTCTGCGGTTTCCTGCTCGTCGCAGGTATCATCCTCGACAAGATGGGCGTACGGTTTACGGGTATTCTTTCGGCCTCGCTGATGGTACTCGGTGCCGGTATCAAATTCTACGGGCTGAGCAACTACTTCTATGAAGGCGGATTCGGTTACGAGTTCCTCAATTCGTTCCTCACGGACATTCCGGCCAGCGCGAAGCTCGCCTGCCTGGGCTTCATGATCTTCGGCTGCGGTACGGAGATGGCCGGTGTGACAGTATCCCGTGCAATCGTCAAGTGGTTCACGGGGAAAGAACTGGCTCTGGCGATGGGCCTGGAAATGGCTATTGCCCGACTGGGCGTATTCGCCGTATTCAGCCTGTCGCCCTGGGTGGCTAACTGGGGCGGCGATCCGAGCGTAGCACGTCCGGTAGCCGTTGTCGGCCTGTTGCTCTGCATCGGCCTGCTGACCTACATCGCTTTCTCGGTCATGGACTTCAAACTCGACAGACAAACCGAGGCAGACACCCCGATAGGAGAAACCGAAGAGCCCTTCAAGGTCGCCGATCTGAAGAACCTTTTCAGCAGCAAAACCTTCCTGATCGTTTCGGCACTCTGCGTGCTCTACTATTCGGCGATTTTCCCGTTCCAGCGTTTCGCAACGGGTATGCTCGAAAGTAATCTGGGCATCACCAACCAGCAGGCTTCGGACATCTTCCGCTGGTTCCCGATGGGTGCAATGATTCTGACTCCGCTCCTCGGCTGGTTCCTCGACCACAAGGGCAAAGGCGCGACGATGCTGATGATCGGTGCGATCCTGATGTTCATCTGCCACATGACTTTCGCACTGGTTCCCCTCACCCCCGCTATCGCGTTCTCGGCGATCATCCTGCTCGGCCTCTCTTTCTCGCTGGTTCCCGCCGCCCTGTGGCCTTCGGTACCCAAGTTGGTCGATAACCGCTATATGGGTTCTGCCTATGCAACGATTTTCTGGATCCAGAACCTCGGACTGATGGCCTTCCCGATGATCATCGGCTGGGTTCTCAACAAGGTCAATCCCGGCGTGGGAGAAGCGATCAAAGCCGGTGAACACGTAAGCTACAACTACACGGTTCCGATGCTGATTTTCGCCAGCCTCGGCGTATTGGCTTTCCTGCTGGCTTTCTGGCTCAAGCTCGAAGACCGTAAAAAGCACTACGGCCTGGAACTGCCCAACATCAAGAAATAACGATAATCCGTATCCCCGGTCTGCCGGAAAAATGATGAGTAAACCCCCGCTGCAAATTGCAGCGGGGGTTTTGTAATAAAGAGTCTATCGGCTAAAGCGACGAGGATCGTACGAGATTCCGCTTTTCGAGATACAAGAGTTCCTATTTAATCGGATCGACCCTCTACGCTTCCTATTTAACCAATCGGTAAAGTTCCGTAATGCGATCGCACATCGCATCCCACGAAAAGCGCTTCTTCTCCTCTTCCATGTTCGCACGGAATCCCGCGAGCACATCGTCCCGCCAGATACGGTCGATGGCCCGGGCGACTTCTGCGGCATCGGGACGGCAGACGAAGCCGACACGACCGTCCGGCACGATCTCCGGAAGACCGCCCACGTCGGTCACCACCATCGGCAGGTCGAATTGATAAGCGATCTGGGTCACGCCGCTCTGCGTGGCCGAACGATACGGCTGCACCAAAAAATCTGCGACGGAAAAATAGTAACGCACCAATTCGTCCGGAATAAAATAGTCGTGCAAAATCACATCGTCCTCCAGTCCGTTGTCGGCGATTTGCTTCAAATACTTCTCTTTCGGAGCATAGAACTCACCGGCCACGATCAGGCGCCGGTCTTCGGCAGGATGCTCCCGCTTGTAGATCTTCCAGGCATCGAGCAACAGGTCCAATCCCTTGTAGTCCCGAATCAAACCGAAAAAGAGCGCATAGCGTTTCGAAGGATCCAGTTCGAGGCGGATGCAGGCCTCCGTACGATCAATGACGATACCGAAATTTTCGAAAAGCGGATGCGGAGAGAAAAGCGCCGGAACCTGCGTATATCGGCGCAATTCGCGGTGCACCTGCTCGGACATATAGATAAAGCCGTCCACCGCCCTCAGGAAATAGCGGTTGAACGGCTTGTCAGTCATATGGCGTTCATGCGGTTCGACGTTGTCGATCTGACAAAGGATACGCGTCGTACCGTTCTTTTTGGCAAAACGGGCAATCGTACCGAAACAGGGCGCCATAAAGGGGGTCCAGTATTTCATCAGCACGAAATCCGGCTTCTCGCGGGCGATCCACCGCCCCACGGCGATCCAGTTGAACGGATTCATCGTATTCACGCACCGCACGATGTACAGATCGGGCGGCGGAGGTGTCTGCACCGTCTGATTCCTGCCGGGAAAGAAAATACGGGGATACTGGAGCGTGAAAGTCTTGATCTTCACCTCGTCGCCCCGATGTTGGAAAACCCGGGCCATGCTCTGCATAATTACGGCCAAGCCCCCACGATACGGATGGGCGGGCCCCACGATCGAAATTTTCATACCCCGAACTTTTATTTATAACTGAAATCGAATCCCCGAACGGATTCAAACCTTCGGTACGGCCCTCCTGTTTTCGAATAAACAGCGCACGGCAACTTCAGGAAAAATACAAATACCCTACCGAATCCTGCAACAAGGAGATAACGATAACCGGTTCGGGAGGAACTGCCCGAACCGGTTATCGTTATCCATCCTATTTCGTTTTATTATACGCCTCCACACCGCTCTTCAGGAAGTCGATGTATGCCTCCACGTCGAGATTGTAAGCCCGCTTGGGAACCAATTCCTGCCCATCACGGCCGAGGATCAGGTAGTTGGGCTGTCCGTTCACCCCGAAACGGGTCTGGGCGATGTAGGAGTTGATGCGGCCGATGTCCTTGAGAACCTTGCCTCCCGCAGTGGTCACCCATTCGTTCTCGGGCACTTTGGTCTTGTCGTCGGTATAGAGGGCTACCAGCACGTAATCGTCGCGCAGGATCTGCTGCACGCGCGGATCGCTCCAGACGCGGGCTTCCATTTCGCGGCAATTCACACAACTGATTCCCGTAATGTCCACAAACAAGGGTTTATCGGCCTCCCTGGCAGCGGCTTCGGCCTGGGCCAGATCGAAATACCCCGGCAGATCGTAAGGCCAGTGCAGGATATCCGCATATTTGATCTTTTCAGTCGTCTGTGCCGTTGCTGACGGTGCGGCAACGACACCCTGCGTATTGATCACGAAGTCCTGCGTATGCATCGGGGGCAAATAGCCAGAAAGAGCTTTCAGCGGCGCACCGAACATACCCGGAAACATATAGACCGCGAACGAAAGCGAAGCGATGGCCAGCGTCAGCCGCGTCACCGAAACGTGCTTGAGTTCGTCGTCGTGAGCGAAGCGGATCTTACCCAGCAAATAGAAACCCAGCAATGTGAACACGACGATCCAGATCGCCAAATAGACCTCACGGTCGAGCAACCCCCAGTGGTAGGTCTGGTCGGCCATACTCAGGAACTTGAAACCGAGGGCGACCTCGATAAAACCGAGAACGACCTTCACGGAACCGAGCCAACCGCCGCTCTTGGGCAGGTCTTTCAGCAAGGAGGGGAAGAAAGCGAAAATCGTAAAAGGCAGAGCAAAAGCCAGCGAGAAAGCGAACATCGTCACGATGGGCACCCAGAATTCGCCGGCAGTCGAACGAATCAGGACGTTGCCGACGATCGGCCCGGTGCAGGAGAACGACACCAACACCAGCGTCAGAGCCATGAAGAAGATACCGATCAAACCGCCTTTGTCCGCGTGCCGGTCGCTCTTATTGACCATCCAGCTCGGAAGCGTGATCTCGAAGGCCCCGAAGAACGATGCGGCGAATACCATGAATACGAGGAAGAAAAGGATATTGGGCAGCCAGTGCGTCGCCAGCCAGTTGAAGATGTCGGCCGTCACGGCATCGCCGCCCACCAGACGCGTAATCAGAATGATCGCCGCAATGGGAAGCGTATAGAGCGCTACGATGAAGAAACCGTACATCGAAGCCTTGAAACGTCCCGCAGCAGGCGATCCGCTGCCTTTCATAAAGAACGATACGGTCATCGGGACCATCGGGAATACACAAGGAGTGAGCAGCGCCGCGAAGCCCCAAAGAACCGCTTCGATAATCAGACCCCACAGGGTTTTGGACTCTCCGGCTCCGTCGCCGGAAACAGGTTGATCCGCAGCATCCCCGGCCGCAACGGATGCCCGGGCCGCCTCGGGATCGCCGATCGTGATCTCGAATCCCCAATCCTCGGGCGAATTGCAATTTTCCTCCTCGCAGGAACGCCAGTTGATATTGCCTTTCAATACGGCGCCCTCACCCGTCAGGGTGACTTTCTGACCGAGGATGATTTCATCGAAATAAGTACCCATTTCGACCTCGAAAATATCGTCGTATTCGCGTTTGGAAGCGTTGATCTCATAAGGATCGCCGTCGAGCGTCAGGCCCGTTGCAGGCTCGAACTCCACCAGGGTCGAAGAAACGTCCGAATGCAGGTCGTACGTATGCCATCCCGGCAGGATCTTACCCGTAAATACGACTTCGTAATTCGAATCGCCGAGGTTCTTCACAGTGCTGTCCCAGGTAATGGTCGGGGACTGCGCGTGAGCCGACAACAAACTCGTCAGGAAAGCCGCCAGCAGCACGATACGGATATAAAATTTCATATCTCTATTATTTTAATAAGTTAATAGTTTTTTTCGCGTGTAAAGATATGAAATTTTATTCAAAAACCACGTATGGGACGCATTATCTCGCGTCCGCGAGGAAAAACTACTCGGAAACCTTCCCTTCGGCTTCGGCCTTGCTGCGTGCAAAAGATTGCAAGGCGAGGTACTCCTTGTCGCCGTAATCGAGCAGGTTCTGCAACTCGTTGCGGAAATAGTCCAAGTGCTCCTCCTCTTCGACGGCCAGATCCTGGAACATCTTGTGCGTTACCGAATCGTCGGCTTCGGCCGCAATGCGAGCGGCATCGTTATAGCTGTCGATCGTACTCTGTTCCAGCTGTATAGCGAAACGGAACATCTCCTTGGGATCGGAGATCTGGCGCGTCGTAAACGACGGGTTCATATTCACGTCCCCCTGCAAGAAGAGGATACGGTCGGACAACTCCTCGCTGTGACGCATCTCGGCAATCGAAATCATCCGCATCTTTTTGGACAGATACTCGTAACCGGCATCTTCGAAATGGACATGGAAATACATGTACTGGAGCGAGGTGGCAATTTCTTTTCCCAAAGCATCGTTCAACAGATCGATACTTTTCTGGTACTTGTTCGCAACTTTGATCTTTTCCATAATAATAAAGGTTTTGTCCCTATATCAGCAAAACCCGTTCCAGAAAGGAACAAAGCCGATCGTAAAATCGGACCGAAACGAAGTCGATTCGGGTCGGCTCCCTGCCTTGCCCGCCACCACGAAATACAGCACCTCAACGCCACTCGAGCGCCGCCCGGACAGCGGCTTCCTCTCCGTTCGAAACCTCGAACAGCGACAAGCCGTCCCGTTGTTCGTACCCGACCGTAAGGGTTTGCCCGTAACGGCATTCGTGCATGAAATGAATGTCAAGACGCACCGGCCGGATCGCGGTCAACTGTTCGATGGGCAGCATATCGAACATCATGTTGATATAACGCATCGTATTGACGTGACGGTTGAAGTCGATGTCGCTGTAAACCACCCGGTGCTCCATCACATGCTGCGGTGTGATCCCCATCACCTTGCGGGGTTTCTCCGTCGGCGAAGGGGCATCGACGAGCGTATCGGTACAAGGCCCGATAACCGTGTTCAGGTCGATCGCTTTACGGACCGCCAAGTCGATGATGCACCACTGCGTCACGGCCCGCCCGAACTCCCGGCCAGCGGCATCGTGCAGCGTGAAATTACGGGTCGAGAGCATCCGGTTGTACTCGTTCACCCACGTTACGATTTCATAAGAAGTGTATTGTTCGGGGCGGTCGTCGATCTCGATCGCCATGCGCGAAAGGACCCACGAGCGGTTTTCCTTATTCAACTTATCGATCCCGAACCCTTTGCGCTGGGCATCGACACCCGCCGTATTGAGGACCTCGTTCGCCAAAGCCGGAACGGTCATCCGAAGTGTGAAATCGACCTGCTGAGGGTCTGCATAATAAGTGTAACCTGTTTTCTCTGCCATATTTCAGTGCGTTTTTCAATTTCAAATGCAACGAAACGACAATCCGCCGGTTATCCGCCGGGCCGGGAGAAAGCCGTAGATACCGAATGGTTTCATTCCTACAAAAACGCCCCGGCCCGGCTTCCTGCGGACAGTAGCGGCGTATGCCGGAAACAGAGCGAAGCCTTCCGGCCGCGCCGACTGCATTTCGTGCAAAGATACGAATAAGCCGGGTGCAAAAGCAAATTTTATTTGCGTTTTGCCGGCATGGAGTGTCTAAGAAGAAGTCAAAGATAATAACAAGAAGAGCGGAGAACCAAACTCAACTTTTGTTTTCGGCTCCCCCGCGTAACGAAGCTCGTAGAGGGGCTTTCTCGTTTCGATCGTCCGTACTTGCAGGGGCCTCGCCTCCAAGACGGGGATGATCCCTGCCGGTCCGACCTTCGGTAGGTTTCAGCCGGGTTGCCCGTCCGATCTCCGGTTCGGGAAAAGTCCGGAAAATTCCGCTCCGTATTCAGACGAGAAACATCATTCGTTATATTTTATTGCGTTTTTATCGAAAAACGATAAAAATTATTTGTTTTGCAGAAGTTCTTTACTATCTTTGCCTCACCGGAGGTTAAAAACAGGTCGAACACCTCCATTACGTATTCAGCAAACCGAAAATGGACAAAAAACAGAAAAAATCTCTGCGGCGCCATCTGCTGGTCATTTACATCTTTTATTTCCTGGCTCTGGCCGCAGGATTCATCCACAGCTTCGTGCCCCACGTGTCGTCGAGTCTGGCGACAGGTTGGCAGGCTGCGTCCGAAGACATTCGGATGCAGGAAAAACACGGTATCGCGCAACACACCTACTTTTTGGCGGCCCGGTTGCAAAACGCCCAGAGCGACGAAACTCTTTTCCCGATAGAAACCGGACACGCATCGATCTCCACCGAAGCCGAATATACGGGGGTTAATATCTACGTCAAAACGGACGAAAACAGTGACCCGACAGTAGTCCGGACACTGAACAGAATCAATTACATACTGCTGCTGTCCATCCCGGCCCTGCTGGCCAAGCTCTCTATCCTGATCCTGGTAGCGCTGATTATCAATATCCTGCGCAAATCGGTACGGGACGAACAACCCCTGCCGGGGCGTATCATCATCTACACGCGTGCCGTAGGGTTCCTGCTGATTCTGGCCGAAGTCTGCACCGGAGTCGGCTCTTATATTTACCAGAGTACGACCCGGACGTTTCTCGAAGATTCGCCCCTGCAAGTCGCCGCCTCGTTCCCGCTCAACTACTGGAACATCGTCATGGCGATTCTGGTACTCTTCTCGGCCGAGGTCTTCTCGATCGGATCCCGGTTGAGCGAAGAGCAAAAACTCACGATCTAAAGAAAAAATAAATGTCGATATACAATATACACACGGGGGGGGGACGCAAGACATGGCGATAATCATCAACATAGATGTCATGATGGCGAAACGAAAGATGTCACTCGGCGAGCTCGCCGAGCGGGTCGATATCACCCCGGCCAACCTTTCCATTCTCAAGAACGGCAAGGCCAAGGCGATCCGCTTTTCAACGCTGGAAGCCATTTGCCGCGAACTGAACTGCCAGCCGGGCGACATCATCGAATACCGACCGGAAGAAACAACCGAATGACAACGCAATACAAATAATTTCACCCAAAATCAATTAACAATCATTTTATGAAAAGGTTCATTCTTTTACTTGTCACGCTGTTCGCAATGACGAATGTCATGGCGCAACTACAGCCTGACATGCCGATTCCCGCCGATAAGGAGGTGCGCGTCGGACGACTCGAAAACGGCATGACGTACTACATCCGTCACAACGAAAAACCCAAGGGACAGGCATCTTTCTACATTTTCCACCACGTAGGAGCTGTCCAGGAGGAAGATTCCCAACAGGGCCTCGCCCACTTCCTCGAACACATGGCCTTCAACGGCACCAAGAACCTGCCGGGCAAAAAGATGATAGAATATCTGGAGCGTAACGGCGTCAAATTCGGTGCGGACCTGAATGCCTACACCTCTTACGATGAAACATGCTACAACCTGGACAATGTGCCCACAGCAAACCCTGCGACGATCGACACCGCACTGCTGATCCTGCACGACTGGTCGCAGTTCATCAGTCTGGAGCCTCAGGAGATCAACAACGAACGCGGCGTAATCATGGAGGAGCTGCGCACCCGCGACGGAGCTGGATGGCGCGCCATGGTACGACGCAACGCCGCCGTCAACAGAGGCTCGAAATACGAGCACCGCAACGTAATCGGCTATCTGGACGGTCTGAAGAGTTTCGACCATAAAGCCTTGTACGACTTCTACAAAACGTGGTATCGCCCGGAATACCAGGCGATCGTCATAGTCGGCGATATCGACGTCGATCGGATCGAAAACAAGATCAAAACCCTGATGGCGGATATTCCGGTTTCCCCTGCAGATGCCCCGCAGAAAGAGGCTTACCTAGTTCCTGAAAACGAAGAACCCATCGTCAGCATCTTTTCCGATCCCGAAATGACGGCTTCGGTCATGCAGCTCTTCATCAAACGACCCGCTCTCCCCAAGCAATACAACAACCTGATAATTAGCCAAATGTACGATGTACTCAACTCCTACACAAGTGCCATGGCGAACGACCGTATGAATGAAATCGCCATGCAGCCCGATGCTCCGTTCCTGAGTGCCGGGATGGATTCAGGCAACATACTGGGAGTGAATCCGACCCAAGATCTCACGATGGTCGCCGTACAAACTCGAGACGGAGAGTTGCTCTGCGGTTACAAAGCTATCCTCGAAGAGATGGAAAAGATGAAGCGTTACGGCTTTACACAGAGCGAATTCGATCGTACGAAAGCTGAATTCCTGCGTCAGGCCGAGGCTACCTATGCCAATCGGAACGACCTTACGAACGGACAATATGTTCAAACCTACCTGGCGAATTACAAGAAAAATACCGCTATGGCAGATGCCGAAACGCAGTACAACCTCGACAAACAATACCTCGAAGCATTGACCCTCGACGATGTGAATGCTTGGGTAAAACAACTTCTGACACCTGAAAACCAGGTTATCACCGTCGAAGTACCGAAGAAAGAGGGACTGACCGAGCCGACCGAAGCCGAACTTCTGGCCATCCGCAGCGAGGTCATGGCATCCGACGTCGAGGCTTACCAGGACAATACCGTCAGCGAGCCTCTGATCCCCGCAGATATCAAGCTGAAAGGCTCGCCCGTGAAAAAGACCGCATACAACGAGGATCTCGGAACGACCGAATGGATTCTCAAGAACGGTGTGAAGATCATCGTCAAACCGACCCAACTCAAGGCGGACGAAGTCCTGCTGCAGGTACAGGCTGACGGCGGGATGTCGCAGCTTGCCGATACTGAGGTGAAGGAGGGTGAATTCCTTCCGGTCATCGCGGCCCAGTCGGGGGTGGGCAAATTCTCTGCAATCGAACTGAACAAGCAGCTCGCAGGCAAGAAAGCCGGAATCAACCTGTACGTCAATAACTACAGCAACGGTATGAGCGGTTACTGCTCGCCCAAAGACATCGAAACGATGCTCCAACTGCTCTACCAGAACTTCACAAGTCCCCGCTTCTCGGAGGAGGATTTCAACACGACGATGGACAGCTACAAGGCATACGTCCAGAACCTGACCTCGAATCCCGACTACATCATGCAGATAGAAACGATCAAAACGCTTTACAGCGACAATCCGCGTCAGCAGCCGCTGACGATCGAGGCCCTGGAAAGCATCTCGTTCGAAAATCTGCCGAAAACCTTCAAAACGCTCTACCCGGGTGCGAACAGCTTTACGTTCACCTTCGTAGGCAACGTGGATTTGGAAACGTTGAAGCCGTTGGTCGAGAAATATATCGGTTCGATTCCCACCTCGAAACACGTGCTTAAGTTCACGGACGACAAACTCCGCACAGCCAAAGGCAAGGTCGTGAACGACTTCCGCACCCCGATGCTGCAGCCGAAAGTTTCGGAGTTCCTGCTCTTCTCGAGCGATGCGGACTACACGCTGCGCAACAAGCAAACCATGTTGCTGCTCAACATGGCTCTAAACAACCGTTACCTGAAATCCATCCGCGAGGAGAAAGGCGGCACGTACGGAGTACAGGTAAGCTATACTCTCTCGTATCGTCCCGAAAAACAGGCCCTCCTGCAAATACAGTTCGACACCAACGAGGAGATGGCCGACGAACTCGTGCCGATCGTTTTCGATGAAATCGAGAAAATCGCGACTGAAGGACCGGAAGCCAAAGACATCAACGACTCCCGCGAATACTTGGTCAAGCAATTCAAGAATACGCTCGAAAATAACGGCACCTGGTTCGGGTTGATCGACGACTACAACCGTCACAAGCAGAATCTGCTCGCCGACTACGAAAAGACCCTGAACAGCATCACTTACGACGAGATCCGCGACCTGGCGAAGAAGCTCCTCGACAGCGGCAACGTAATACAGGTCACCATGCGTCCCGAAGCTCAACCCGAAACAGATGAATAATCATCAATAACAGGTTTTATTCACTACTACCCCCGAACTCTCACCGGTTCGGGGGTTTTCTTTGGTTTCGGACTCCTGTTCACGGATGTTTCCTTTTCCGCTCCTATCTGCAATGCAGGAAGATCGTCCACGCACAGGAATCGTATCCGTTTCCGGAAAACAGACGCGGAACCAAACTCCACGAACGACGTTATGTCATACCCCGCCATGCTTTCCGATTCCGCACTTCGCATCGAATTCTCCGTTTCGGCGACGCTCTTCCGTTTGCGGACAGCTCTCTGCCGATCACGTTGCCCCTTCCCGGCAGTCGGAATCGCATTATGCGGACAGCAGGTCCCCCGGTGCGACAGCCTGCCAACTTGCAGCAAAAGAACGATCCAATATAAATGCCACAAGAAAACGGAAATAAACATAGAGACAATGGGCAAAACAAAAATTTTCAACCAGTGTTTCCATGTGGTGTGATGAAAATAAAATCGCTGTTTTACAGCTGATTTGAAAATCGTAAATAGCAATATTTCAAAGATCTTTGCAATATAACAAATCAGATAGTATCCATATGGGTCACGATACAATTCTTGCATGGTGATATTTTTCAGAATTGTAATGGCCATAAAAAAGAAATTGTCGGCAATGTTTATAAATGATGAAAACAAAACTGAAATTGCGATACATTTTATCGAAGGAACACGGTATATTACAACGAGCCAAAGCGAGTCAACACAAGTGAGAAGCACCAGCTTAAAAAGCACATTTGACTCTGAAATCGCCAGGCAAATAAAGTTCAGACCCGTCAACACAACGGTAGAGAGTATAAATTTACTTGAGGTGATCTTTTTCTGAAAGAAAGCGCCGGAAAAAACCATAAAAGCTAAAACTTCGATAAATACTACAAAATAGTTTAAGAGGAGGGATAGTTCATAACTCATAAGCGGCGGCCTTTCCACATAAGATACTCTGCACAGATTGCTTTGTAATCTTTTTCAGAGACCTTTAAGGGCGTTCCTTTGGTCGGATAAACTTTGTCTGAATGACGTTCTTTATCACGACTT
>OKSE01001045.1_pt1 | contig 14483 bp, 10 predicted proteins | sample 1633631 | NCBI WGS metagenome assembly OKSE01 (sample SAMEA3541555, study PRJEB24748) | human gut metagenome | biome: human gut; feature: human-associated habitat; material: faeces | place: China | collected 2012 | reverse complement strand
TTACCGAATCCATCCACCGCATCGCCGAAAAGTTCCAGCATGAGCATGCCAAGGGCCGCCGGGTATTCCTGTTTTCCAGCGTGTCCGCGGCGGAGGGCAAGTCCACCCTGGCCGCCAACACCGCCATTTCCCTGGCCTCCCGGGGGGTGAACGTGCTGTTCATCGACCTGGACCTGCGCCGCCCGGTGCAAAGCGAGATGCTGGGCCTGTCCGTGAAGCAGAAAAACGAGTTGGGCACCCTGCTGACAGAGTCCGCCGCCCCGGAGAAGATCCTCTCCGCCGCCGTCACGGACCCCGCCACGGGGCTGCACTCCCTGCTGAGCACCAAGTCCTATACCGACGTCATCGAGCTGCTGGCCTCGGACCAGCTGGCCAAGGTGGTGGCTCTGGCCCGGGAGCGGTACGACTACGTCATCATCGACTCCCCTCCCCTGGGCTTCTTCTCCGACAGCGAGCTGCTGTCGGACCTGTCCGACGCGTCGGTGCTGGTGGTGCGGCAGGACACCGTCCCCGCGCCGGAGATCAACGACGCCATCGACGCTCTGCGGGCCGGTAAGGCGGAGTTTCTGGGCTGCATCCTCAACGATATGGCCCATCTGGCCGCCTGGTCCTCCGGCTATGGATACGGCTATGGCAAGAAATACGACAAATACGGCTACGGGCAGCACTCCGCTCGTAAGACGCAGTGAGGCGCACTATGGAACAACATACGACCCATACCAATACCGAGGTCCAGCCCATCGACCTGTCCGTCCTGCTGCGGCGGATGGGCCGGGCGCTGACGCGCCTGTGGCCGGTGTGCCTGGCCCTGGTGGTGCTGTGCGCCGCCCTGATGGGCTGGCGCGGCCACCGCAGCTTCCGGCCCATGTACCGCTCCGAGGCGGTGTTCTCCGTGAATCTCAGCTTTGTGGGCGGCACCGACCTCTCCGGCTACAGCCAGTATTACAACAAATCCGCTGCCCAGCAGGTGGCGGACACCTTCCCCTATCTGCTGACCTCCGACCGCATGCAGGAGCTGCTGCTCCAGCGGCTGGGCGTCACCTATCTCAACGGCGTCATCTCCTCCTCCGCCATCAAGGACACCAGCTTCTTCGTCCTGACGGTGGAAAGCCCCAGCCCCCAGGACGCCTATGACATCCTCTGCGCCGTCATCGACGTGTATCCCCAGGTGAACCGCCTGGTCCTGGGCGAAACGCAGCTGGTGGTGAACCAGGAGCCCTCCCTGCCGGACGCGCCGTATAACGCCGATCCCTGGGTGCGCAGCGCCGTCAAGGGCGCGGCCCTGGGCGTGGTGCTGGCGCTGGCGGTGCTCATCGTGGCCGCCGCCCTGCGGCGGACGGTGTCCTCCACCGGCGACGTCAAGCGCCTAGTAAGCCTGACGGCCCTGGCCTCCATCCCCCGCACGGCCCCCAAGCGCCGGAAAAACAGCCCCCAGCAGGGGCTGCTGATCACCCGCATGCAGACCGACAGTGCCTTCTGCGAGGCGTATCGCCTGCTGCGGCTGAAGCTGCTGCGGCAGCTGAAGGACGAGGACAAGGTCATCATGGTCACAAGCTCCATCCCCTCCGAGGGGAAAAGCTCCGTGTCCGTGAACCTGGCCCTGTCCCTGGCCCGGGAGGGAAAAAAGGTCCTGCTGATCGACGGCGACCTCCGGGGCCCCAGCGACAAGGCCCTGCTGGGCATCACCAAGCCCTCCGAGGGTCTGGGCCAGTGCCTGTCCGGCAGCCTGGACCAGGTGCACTTCCTGCGCTATGAGGAGACGTCCCTGTACGTCTTTGCCGGCAGTGAGCCCATCCACGCCCCCATGAACCTGCTGCAATACGACAAGCTGGAGGCGCTGATAAACACCCTGCGCCCCATGTTTGACTACATCGTGCTGGACACGCCGCCCTGCGCCATGATGGCCGACGCCCTGGCCATGTGCCGCCATGTGGACCGGGTGATCTACGTCATCCGGGAGGATTTCGCCGCCACCACCCAGATCTTCGAGGGCATCCAGGCCCTGGCCGGGGCCGACGCCCGGATGGCCGGCTTTGTGTTCAACTGCGCCGCCAACGTCCGGGGCTCCTCCTCCGGCTATGGCTACGGCTACGGTTATGGGTATGGCTACGGCTATGGCTATGGCTACGGCAAGACCAAGCGCAAAAACGCCGAATAAGGATTTTTCCAAGCCTCCGGCCCCGGCCGGGGGCTTCAGCTTGTCAAAAAAGACTTTTTCGACAGTCTCAAGCCCCCGAAAATCTATACAAACCCGGATTTTTGTGGTATACTGTCCTATCCGGTATGTCTGAATTTACAGAAAGTTCAGGAAAGTCCCGGCCGGGGCGGTATAATAAAGAAAAACACCAACGATACTCACAAGTGGGAGGCAAAGCGCATGGCACGCAACATTCTGGTGGTCGAGGACGACCGCAATATCTCCGACCTGATCCGCATGTACCTGGAAAAAGAGGGGTTCGACGTCCGCATCGCCTACGACGGCGGCAAGGCCGTGGAGGAATTTGACCGGGAGGCCCCGGACATGGTGCTGCTGGACATCATGCTGCCGGTGATGGACGGCTGGGCCGTGTGCGCCCACATCCGGGAAAAGGCCAAGACCCCCATCATCATGCTCACCGCCAAAAGCGAGGTCAACGACCGGATCACCGGCCTGGAAATGGGGGCCGACGACTATCTGGTCAAGCCCTTCGAGATGAAGGAGCTGATGGCCCGCATCAACGCGGTGCTCCGCCGCAGCGAGATCCCCGACGACACCAAAAAGCGCCTGACCTTCGACAAGCTGGTCATCGACCTGGACAGCTATGAGCTGCTGGTGGACGGCAGGAAGATCGACACGCCCCCCAAGGAGCTGGAGCTTCTGTATCACCTGGCCTCCACCCCCAACCGGGTGTATACCCGCAACCAGCTGCTGGACGAGGTGTGGGGCTTCGACTATTTCGGCGACTCCCGCACCGTGGACGTGCACATCAAGCGCCTGCGGGAAAAGGTGGAGGGTGTGTCCGACCAGTGGGAGCTGAAAACCGTGTGGGGCGTGGGCTATAAGTTTGAAGTGAAATGAGCCAGGAAAAGATCACCCGGTTCCGCCGCCGGTTCGACAGTCTCTATTGGCAGCAGTTCCTGCTGACGGCGGGCATGGTGCTGCTGACGCTTTTGCTGCTGGGCGTGTCGTTTTACGCCCTGAGCTATAACGACACCGTGTCCGAGCGGCGCAGCGAAATGCGCCAGCACGCGGAGCTCATTGCCAACATGTCCGGGGACTATCTGGCCTCCGGCGGGCAGACCGCCAGCCCCAGCCTGCAGAATCTCATCGCCCTGGCCGCCGGGCTTACCAAGGCGGACTTTCTCCTGTGCAACGACCAGGGCTACGCCCTGCTGACCTCCGACCAGCGGCTGGGAGGCCAGGTGGTGTCCGTCCCCCAGGAGATTCAGGACGCCGTTTTCGGAGACAAGGGCTTTTACCAGGGCCGCAGCAGCATCGGCGGCGCATACGACATCCGGCAGTTCGTGGTGGCGGTGCCCGTCACCCAGGAGGACGGCGGCACCGTGGGCATGGTCCTGGCGGTGATGGACGCCCGGTCCCTGATGAGCATGTGGCGCTCCTTCATCGGCCTGTTCTTCATGACCTCGGCCATCATCCTGCTGATCTCCTTTGTGGCCAGCTCCCTGACCTCCATGCGCCAGATCCAGCCCATCCGGGAGATGGTCCAGGCCACCCGGTCCTATGCCGCCGGAAACTTCGACGTGCGCATGCAGGACACCGGCCGCAGCGACGAGATCGGCGAGCTGGCGGCGTCCTTCAACAACATGGCCGACTCCCTGGCGGAAACCGAGCACCAGCGAAGCGAGTTCATTGCCAACATCTCCCACGAGCTGAAAACCCCCATGACCACCATCGCCGGATATACCGACGGCATCCTGGACGGCACCATTCCCCCGGAGAAGGAGCGGAAATATCTCCAGATCATCTCCGACGAGAGCCGCCGTCTCAGCCGCCTGGTCCGCCGGATGCTGGATATCTCCCAGATTCAGTCCCAGCAGGACATGAAGAAGGAGGACTTCGACCTGTGCGAGAGTATGCGCCTGGCCCTGCTGTCCATGGAGCAGAAGATCACCGACCGGGGCCTGGACGTGGAGGCGGACATCCCGGAGGATTCCGTCATGGTCCAGGGGGTCAACGACCTGATCACCCAGGTGATCTATAACCTGCTGGAAAACGCCGCCAAGTTCGCCGCCCCCAGGTCCACCCTGTACCTGGGGCTGACGGAGACCGGCGGCGACAAGGCGGTGGTCACCGTCCGCAACACCGGCCACACCATTCCGGCGGAGGAGATTCCCCTGCTGTTCGAGCGCTTCCACAAATCCGACAAATCCCGCAGCGAGGACAAGGACGGCTACGGGCTGGGCCTGTACGTGGTGAAAACCATCCTGTCCCAGCATAAGGAGAAGATCACCGTCACCAGCGAAAACGGCGTCACCTCCTTCAGCTTCACCGTGCAGCTGGCCCACCCCATGCGCAATACATGAGAGGAACTTTTGCTATGACAGACGAAAACAAGGATATCTGCCCGGAAACTCCGGAAAATCCGGACCTGCCGGAGACCCCGGAAGCGGCCCCGGAGGAGCCGAAGGAGGTAGTCTCCTGGTACATTCCCAAGGAGCCCCAGGGCCGGGAGGTGGTCAGCTACTATGTCCAGCGGGACCCCATGCCCCAGAACGTCTGGCAGCAGGCCGCCAAAAAGGAGAAGCGCCGCAGCCGTCTGTGGCTGTGGATCTCCCTGGCCGTGCTGGCGGTGACGGTGGCGGCGGTGGTGCTGGCGGCCATACTGGGCGGCAGCAGCGGCAGCGGACAGCATCGGCCCCTGCCCGACGGCGACGGCGACAACCCCAGCAGCATTGTGGACATCTTCGGCAGCAAGGCCACCAGCATTCCCCGGATTCAGGGAGACCCCGGCGTCCGCCTGGCCTGCCGGGACCCCCAGGGCCAGCCCCTGACGGCCCAGGAGGTATATGCCAAGGTGAACCCCTCCGTGGTCACGGTGGTGTCCGAGCAGTCGGAGGGGGCCTCCATCGGCACCGGCGTCATCATGACCTCCGACGGGTATATCATCACCAACGCCCATGTGATCTCCGGCGGCAAGAGCTGCTGGGTGGCCCTGGACACCGGCGTCACCTATGAGGTGAACCTGGTGGGCTTTGACGAGGAGGAGGACCTGGCCGTTCTGAAGGCCGATCCCCAGAATCCCCTGCCCGCCGCCGAGTTCGGCAACTCCGACCTGGTGCAGGTGGGCGACACCGCCTATGCCATCGGCAACCCCCTGGGGGTGGAGCTGCGGGGCACCATGACCAACGGCATCATCTCCGCCGTCAACCGCGCCGTGGAGGTGGACGGCAAGACCATGACCCTGCTGCAGACCAGCGCCGCCCTGAACAACGGCAACTCCGGCGGTCCCCTGATCAACGAGTATGGCCAGGTCATCGGCATCAACACCCTGAAAATGAGCACCACCGACAGCACCGAGGCCACGGTGGAGGGCCTGGGCTTCGCCCTGCCCATCAGCTCCGTCAGCTTCGTGGTCAACGACCTCATCGCCAACGGCCACTACCGGGGCGCCCCCTCCCTGGGCATCACCGTCACCACCGTGGAAAAGGACGGCGGCGGCACCCAGGTCCAGGTCATGGAGGTCAGCGCCGGCTCCGGCGCGGCCGACACGGGCATCCGGGCCGGGGACGTGATCCTGGCGGCAGACGGCCAGGCCGTGTCCGTTACCTCCGACCTGCTGACGGCCCGGCGCAGCCACATCATCGGCGACACCGTGACCCTGACCATCCTCCGGGACGGCCAGCAGTTCGACGTGGAGGTGACCCTCCGCTCCAACCGCAGCTTCGGCTGAGCATCCGACCCCTTCACCCCGGCGGGAAAATCCCGCCGGGGTTTTGTTCTGCCGGTGGGGGCCTGTGCATATGCTGGAGAAAAAGCCACAGGAGGGATGGACATGCGTTACTGGGCGGCGGGGCTTTTGCTGACGGTGCTGCTGTTCGGCGGGGGATGGCTGAGCAGCGGAGCTGCGCCGGACGTGTCCCGCTCCGTCCCGGGGGCTGACCCGGGACAGACCGGCGAAAATGCGGGACAACCCGCCGCCGATGCGGACACGGTGCTGCGGGTATGGGACGGGGAGCAGGTGGTGGAGATGACCATGGCGGAGTATCTGCCCGGGGTGGTCCGGGGGGAGATGCCCGCCGCCTTCCACCAGCAGGCCCTGGACGCCCAGGCCGTGGCGGAGCGGACCTTCATCTATTACCACATGGCCTCCGGCCGGAAGGCCGCCCACCCGGACGCCGACGTGTGCATGGATTACCGCTGCTGCAATGCCTACACCTCCGCCCAGGCGGCGGCGGAAAAGTGGGGGGACCACGCCGCCGAATACGAGGCCAAGGTCCAGCAGGCCGTCCGGGACACCGACGGCCAGGTGATCCTCTACAACGGCCAGCCCATTTTAGCGGCCTTCCACTCCTCCTCCGCCGGGGTCACCGCCAACTCCGGGGACGTGTGGGTGTCCACCCTGCCGTATCTGCACAGCGTGAAAAGCCCCGAGGGGGAGGACACCGTGCCCAATTACTACAGCGTCAAGGAAATTCCGGCGGCGGAGTTTCAGCAGACCTTCCTGGCGGCCTATCCGGAGGCGTCCTTTGCCGGAGGGCCGGAAACCTGGATCACCGGCCGGGTGGAAAACGCCTCCGGCCGGGTGGAGAGCATCTGCATCGGCGGCGTCACGGTGGAGGGCACCCAGGTCCGGAGCCTGTTGGGCCTGCGGTCGGCGTGCTTCACGGCGGAGGCCGCGGCGGACAGGGTCACATTCCACGTCACCGGCTTCGGCCACGGGGTGGGCATGAGCCAGTACGGCGCCAACCGCCTGGCCCAGGACGGCAGGTCCTGGCAGGAAATCCTCCACTGGTACTACACCGGCGTCACCATCGCCCCCTACGGCGGATAGGACTTGACGAAAGGCGGAATTTATACTACAATTTTCTTCAGAAACATCACGGAAGGAGACTTGCTTCGTGACAAGAGACGAGCTTTGCCGGGCCGCCGTGGCCATGCTGGACCGGGCCTATATCCCCTATTCCCACTTTCCGGTGGGGGCGGCGCTGGAGTGCGCCGACGGCACGGTTTTCACCGGCTGCAACATTGAAAACGCCGCCTACGGCTGCACCATCTGCGCCGAGCGCACCGCCATCTTCAAGGCCGTCAGCGAGGGGCACCGGGACTTTGTGCGCATCGTCATCGCCGGGAAAAGTGAGGACTACTGCGTGCCCTGCGGCTCCTGCCGCCAGGTGATGATGGAATTCGCCCCGGAGATGGAGGTCATCTGCCTCAACGGTCAGGGGCAGGCCAAGAGCTTCCGCCTGCGGGAGCTGCTGCCCTACGGCTTCGACCAGAGCTGGCTGTGAGACATGTGCCGCCGCCGGTCTGCATTTTTTCGCGGACCGGCGGTGCTTTCTGCCCGCTCCTGTGGCCTTCCGGCATTTTTGGCGGTTTTCCTTGTTGACATAATGCTGTGGAAAACCCGGTGGAAAATGTGCAAAACCCTTGCGGCGCATGCTATCCCGCCGGTTGCCGGTTTGTTATGGCGGCCCCGCCGCCTGCAACTTTTTGCCCCGGAAAAACATTTTTTCCCCATCCCCGTCCGGCTCTTGCCAGACGGAAATTTTTGCGTTAAAATAGGATTTGTATATTGGAGAATTGGCGGCCTCGGCCGCCGGAGGAAGGATATGGCCAAGAAAAAAACATACGACAACGACAGCATTTCCAGCCTGAAGGGAGCGGACCGGGTCCGGAAACGGCCCGGCGTCATTTTCGGCTCCGACGGGCTGGAGGGCTGCGAGCACGCGGTGTTCGAGATTCTCTCCAACGCCATCGACGAGGCCCGGGCGGGCTTCGGACGGGTGATCACCGTCACCCGGTTCCAGGACCGGTCCATCCAGGTGGAGGACCAGGGCCGGGGCTGTCCCGTGGACTGGAACGAAAAGGAGGGGCGGTACAACTGGGAGCTGGTGTTCTGCGAGATGTACGCCGGAGGCAAATACGACCCCACCGGGGAAAACTATGAGTTCTCCCTGGGCCTGAACGGTCTGGGCTCCTGCGCCACCCAGTACGCCAGCCGCTATATGGACGTTACCGTCTGCCGGGACGGCAATGAGTATAAGCTCCACTTCCAGCGGGGCGAGATCGTGGGGCAGATGGAGGTCACCCCCCTGACCCGGAAGAAAACCGGCACCACCATCCGCTGGCTGCCGGACCTGGAGGTGTTCACCGACATCGACATCCCCCTGGACTATTACCAGGACGTGATGAAGCGGCAGGCGGTGGTCAACGCCGGGGTGACCTTCCGGCTGCGCAGCGAGGTGTCCCCCGGGAGGTTCGAGACCCAGGACTTCCTGTATGAAAACGGCATCCGGGACTATCTGGCCGAGCTGGCCGGGGACGACCCCATCACCCGGCCCGTGTGCTGGGAGGCGGAGCGCCAGGGCCGGGACCGGGCGGACAAGCCCGAATACAAGGTGAAGCTGAACATCGCCTGGTGCTTTTCCAACCGGGTACACCTGATGGAGCACTATCACAACTCCAGCTTCCTGGAGCACGGCGGCAGCCCCGACAAGGCCACCCGCCTGGCCTTTGTGGCGGCGCTGGACAAATATCTCCGGGACAACAACAAATACACCAAGGGCGAGAGCAAGATCACCTTTCCCGACGTGCAGGAGTGCCTGCTGCTGGTGAGCAGCAACTTTTCCACCCAGACCAGCTACGAGAACCAGACGAAAAAAGCCATCACCAACAAGTTCATCCAGGACGCCATGTCCGAGTTCCTGCGCCAGCAGCTGCAGGTATTTTTCATCGAGAACCACGACGACGCCGAGCGCATGGCCGCCCAGGTGCTTATCAACAAGCGCAGCCGGGAGACGGCGGAGCGCACCCGCCTGGGCGCCAAGAAGAAGCTGTCGGAGAAGATCGACATCGCCAACCGGGTGCAGAAGTTTGTGGACTGCCGCACCAAGGAGGTGGACCGGCGGGAGATCTATATCGTGGAGGGCGACTCCGCTCTGGGCGCCTGCAAGCAGTCCCGGGACGCGGAGTTCCAGGGGCTGATGCCCGTCCGGGGCAAGATCCTCAACTGCCTGAAGGCCGACTATCCCCGGATCTTCAAAAGCGACGTCATCACGGACCTGATGAAGGTGCTGGGCTGCGGCGTGGAGGTTCAGGGCAAGGCCGCCAAGGAGCTGAGCCAGTTTGACCTGAACAACCTCCGGTGGAGCAAGGTGGTCATCTGCACCGATGGCGACGTGGACGGGTTCCAGATCCGGACCCTGATCCTGACCATGCTGTACCGGCTGTGCCCCACCCTGATCCGGGAGGGCTATGTGTATATCGCCGAGACCCCGCTGTTTGAGATCACCTATCGGGAGAAAAACGCCGACAAGACCTGGTTTGCCTATTCCGAAAAGGAGAAGGCCGACATCGTCCGCCAGCTGGAGGGGAAGAAGTTCACCGTCCAGCGGTCCAAGGGACTGGGCGAAAACGACCCGGAGATGATGTGGCTGACCACCATGAACCCGGAGACCCGGCGGCTGGTGCGTGTGCTGCCCGATGAGGCGGAGGAGACCGCCCGGGTGTTCGACCTGCTGCTGGGGGACAACCTGGCCGGGCGGAAGGACTATATCGCCGAAAACGGCCACCTGTACCTGGATATGATCGACGTAAGCTGAATTTGCCAAATGACCGCTTGAACGAAAGGAATTTGCCCCATGGCAAAAAAGAAAACAGAACCGAAAACCGTCCACCGGCCGGCGGACCCCAATGTGATGGGCCTGCGGGGCACGGTGGTGGAGCAGCCCATCACCCGGACGCTGGACGAGAACTATATGCCCTATGCCATGAGCGTCATCGTCTCCCGGGCCATTCCGGAGATCGACGGCTTCAAGCCCTCCCACCGGAAGCTGCTGTATACCATGTATAAAATGGGCCTGCTTACAGGCGGCCGCACCAAGTCCGCCAACATCGTGGGCCAGACCATGCGCCTGAACCCCCACGGCGACCAGGCCATCTATGAGACCATGGTGCGCCTGGCCAAGGGCAACGAGTCCCTGCTGCACCCCTTTGTGGACAGCAAGGGCAACTTCGGCAAGGTGTACTCCCGGGACATGGCCTATGCCGCCAGCCGGTACACCGAGGCAAAGCTGGCCCCCATCTGCGCGGAGCTGTTCCGGGACCTGGACTGCGACGCCGTGGACTTTGTGGATAACTACGACAACTCCATGAAGGAGCCGTCCCTGCTGCCCACCACCTTCCCCAACGTGCTGGTGTCCGCCAACCAGGGCATCGCCGTGGGCATGGCGTCCCAGATCTGCGGCTTCAACCTGGGGGAGGTGTGCGACACCACCGTGGCCCTGCTGAAAAATCCGGACCACGACATCGTCTCCACCCTGCTGGCCCCGGACTTCCCCACCGGGGGACAGATCATCTGCGACCCGGCGGAGCTGCGGGAGCTGTACCGCACCGGCCGGGGCGGCGTGAAGGTCCGCTCCCGGTGGCGGTATGACAAGCAGGCAAACCTCATCGAAATTTACGAAATTCCCTACTCCACCTCCATCGAGGCCATTCTGGACAAGGTGGCGGAGCTCATTAAGGCCGGAAAGATCACCGAGATCAGCGACATGCGGGACGAGACGGACCTGTCCGGCCTGAAGCTGGCCATCGACCTCAAGCGCAGCGTGGACCCGGAGAAGCTGATGACCAAGCTCTTCCGGCTGACCCCTTTGCAGGACACCGTCAGCTGCAACTTCAACATCCTCATCGCCGGGATGCCCCGGGTCATGGGAGTGGGCGAAATTCTCGGCGAGTGGACCGCCTGGCGCACGGACTGCGTGCGGCGGCGGGTGTATTTCGTGCTCAGCCGCAAAAAGGACAAGCTGCACCTGCTGCTGGGCCTGAAGCGCATTCTGCTGGACATCGACAAGGCCATCGCCATCATCCGGGAAACCGAGGAGGAGGCCGAGGTGATCCCCAACCTGATGATCGGCTTCGGCATCGACCAGGTCCAGGCGGAATATGTGGCGGAGATCAAGCTGCGGAATATCAACAAGGAGTACATCCTCAAGCGGGTCCGGGAGACCGAGGACCTGCAAAAGGAGATCGCCGACCTGGAGGACACGTTGGCCAAGCCCGCCCGGATCCGGAAGATCATCGTGGACGAGCTGGAGCAGGTCCGGAAGAAGTACGCCGTGCCCCGGCGCACGGAGATCGTATACGGCCACGAGGTGGAGGAATATGTGGAGGACAGCCAGCCGGAGGACTACCCGGTGACGGTGTTCCTGTCCCGGGAGGGGTACTTCAAGAAGATCACCCCCAAGTCCCTGCGCATGAGCGGGGAGCAGAAGTTCAAGGAGGGCGACAGCCTCCTCCAGCAGATGGAAACCTCCAACAACGCCGAGGTCATGTTCTTCACCGACCGGTGCCAGGTGTACAAGACCCGGGTGTCGGAGTTCGGCGACGGCAAGGCCAGCGCCCTGGGCGACTATCTGCCGGGCCGTCTGGCCATGGACGAGGGCGAGCGGGTCATCTTCATGGTGCTGCCCGGGGACTACAGCGGCTGTCTGCTGTTCTTCTATGAAAACGGCAAGGCCGCCCGGGTGGAGCTGTCCGCCTATGCCACGGTGTCCAACCGCCGGAAGCTCACCGGCGCTTATTCCGACAAGAGCCCCCTGGTGTGCATCCTGCCTCTGCCGGAGGACCGGGAGCTGGCCCTGGTATCCACGGAGCCCCGGGCCCTGCTGGTGCACACCTCCCTGCTGACCCCCAAGACCACCCGGAACGTCCAGGGGGTGGCGGTGATGACCCTGAAGCCCAAGTATCATCTGGACCGGGTGGTCCCGGCGGAGGACAGCGGCATCGTGAACCTGCCCCGCTACCGCACCCGCACCATCCCCGCCGCCGGAGCCATCCTCAAGCCCGAGGACCGGGGCGAGGAACAGCTGACCTTGTTATAAAGACCCGCTTTCCCCCACACATACGAAAAAGAGAGGTGCCTATTATGCCCGCTGCCAAAACTCTGAAGCGCTACGGACTGATCACCGTGGCCTGTGCCCTGTATGCCCTGGGCTTCAACTGGTTCTTCGTGCCCAATCACTTCACCGTGGGCGGCTTCACCGGCGTTGCCCAGATCATCAACCACTTCCTGCCTATGCTGCCGGTGGGTACCATCGCCCTGGTGCTGAACATCCCCCTGTTCATCCTGGGCTGGCAGAAGATCGGCCGGGATCTGCTGATCTCGTCCCTGTATGCCACCGCCGTCAGCTCCCTGATGATCGACGTGCTGGCCTCGATCCACACCTTCTCGCCCATGGACCCCATTCTGGCCTGTATCTACGGCGGCATCGTGACGGGCATCGGCTGCGGCCTGCTGCTGCACGAAAGCGCCACCACCGGCGGCACGGAGATGGCCGCCCGGCTGCTGAAGCTGAAGTTCCAGGGGCTGTCCATCGGCAGCCTCTGTCTGGGCCTGGACGTGGCCGTGACCATCGGGTACGCCCTGTGCTTCCGGGATATGACCCGGGCCATGTACGGCGTGGTGGCCCTGTATATCCTGTCCCTGCTGATCGACCGGGTGGTGTACGGTCCCAACGCCTCCAAGGTGGCCTATATCATCAGCGAGCAGTATGAGGCCATTACCCAGAAGCTGCTGCAGCTGGACCGGGGCGTCACCCTGCTGGCCGGTAAGGGGGCCTGGAGCGGCCAGGAAAAGCGGATCATCCTGTGCGCCTTCGGCCGGCGGCACTTCATCCCCATCAAGAAGCTGGTGCAGAGCATCGACCCGGATGCCTTCGTCATCGTGTGCGATGCCCATGAGGTGCTGGGCGAGGGCTTCGGCCAATATGACCCCACGGGCCTGTAACGGAGGCGCGGCCATGAAAAAAGCCTTGCTGGCCGCCCTTCTGGCGGCGCTGATGCTGGTATGCACCGGGTGTGCCTCGTTTCTGGAGCGGGATTACAGCGTGGTCCAGCCCCACAGCTCCACCTATTACGAAAGCGAGGACCGGTCCGTCCTCCGGGCAGAGAGCTATCAGGACCTGGTGAACGACCTGATGCTGCTGCTGACCGGCGGCGCCCGGGAGGGCACCATCTGGCTCTATGCCGGGACGGAGCCTCTGGACGCCTCCGCCGCGGCGGAGCGGGCCTGCAAGGAGGTGCAGCAGGAGACGCCCTTAGGGGCCTACGCCGTGAAGTACCTCACCTACACCATCGACGACAGCGCCCGGAACTACACCGCCATTCATCTGACCATCGGCTATCGCCGCACCCAGGAGCAGATCGCCTCCATGGTGTATACCACCAGCGTCTCCGCCCTGGGGGAGCTGCTGACCGCCGCCGCCCGCAGAGGATAAAGTTTTGGACGAACTTTTTCATGATACTGAAATACATTATACTATGGAAGGAAGTCATATAGTCCTTTCAAACAAGCCCCAACCTGCCATTTTGCAACAAACACGTAAAATAACGGGACGTATCTTAGATGAGAATGGTGAACCTTTAATAGGTGTAAGCGTCATGCTTAAAGGTACTTCAAACGGTACTATCACCAATATAGACGGTGATTATACGTTAAGTGGTGATATTACCGATAAATCAGTGCTGGAAGTAACTTATATCGGAATGAAAAAACAAGAAATAACTGTGGGAAACCGTACACGCATCAATATCACCATGACTTCAGATAATGAGATGCTGGATGAAGTGATAGTCGTGGGATACGGTACACAAAAAAAAGTTAATTTGAGTGGTGCTGTAGAAAGTGTAGGAGGAAAAACTTTAGCCAATAGAGCAACCAATAGCATAGGAACGATGTTACAGGGTATCGTACCTAACCTTAATATAAGTATTGGTGATGGCCAAGCTAATTCTGTTCCAACCTTCAATATTCGAGGTGAGACTTCTATTAATGGTGGTTCTCCTTTAATTGTGATTGATGGTATTCCAACCGAAACTGCATTCTTTAGCCGAATGAACAGCTCGGATATAGAAAGTATATCTGTTCTTAAGGATGCATCATCAGCGGCTATCTATGGTGCAAAAGCCGCTTATGGGGTTATTTTAGTAACTACTAAAAAAGGAGAAAAAGGGGAAAAGATCAATGTTGATTTTGACAACTCCATTACAGTGCGTAAATTGGGGCGCATGCCTAAAATCGTAAAAGATCCTTATATACAGGCTAGCTATAAAAAAATTATGGGTAAGCCTTGGTACGATCTTTATTCAGACGAGGATTTAAAATACATTTTTCAATATATATCCCATCGTCGCCGAAATTTGCTTTCGCCTCAATTTTTGCAGACTGAATTGCATTTTTTAAATCTTCTTCTTTTTGAGTTACTTGAAACCTGTCAGTCAATACCCCTACCATTGTTGCTGCATCTTGTATACGAAATTTTCC
>OKSE01001043.1_pt1 | contig 14498 bp, 14 predicted proteins | sample 1633631 | NCBI WGS metagenome assembly OKSE01 (sample SAMEA3541555, study PRJEB24748) | human gut metagenome | biome: human gut; feature: human-associated habitat; material: faeces | place: China | collected 2012 | reverse complement strand
GACCAGTGGTATGAGATCGGCAATGTTATCGCCATACTGGATGCACACCTTTGCGGGACTCGCGGAGTCAAACCACTCCATGCCTTCTTTGGTGATACCGTCATACTCGTTCTTTTTCTCATCCATTTTTTTGGCGATGGACTTTTTGCTCATGGTCTTGTTGAAAATCGCGTTGCCGACAGCAAGATACGCCGCGCCGACTGCTGCACCTGCGGAAGCGGCTGCTATGACAAGCTTTTCAGATGAACTTTTCTTTCCCACTGAAATTCATTCCTTTCATTTTTATATGAGCCTTATACAGGAGTATTCTATCATAAAAAGTCCGCAGTTGCAATAACAAAAAGCCCCTGCAAAAGAATACAGCGGCTTCGGATATGTACCCGCCGCGCGGCGGGTGAGGTTTATTCCTCGTTGAGCTTATTGCGCTTGTTCTGGGCCTTGTTCTCCTGCTGATTCTGCTGCTTGTTGTTCTGCTGCTGATTCTGCTGGTTCTGACCCTGCTTGTTCTGCTGATTGCGGTTTTCCATTGAGAGCACACTCCATAGATCCCTTCGCGGGAAAATTAGGATTTTTTCAAATCCGTTTTATATTCTTTCCCCCGGTTCGCGTTTTTATGAGCCTGAAACTAATGAAAATTTTGCCTTTTTCTGATATAATTTATAATAGAAAGCTTACGGAGGTCAGCAGATGGAAATATCCGACGAACTCATATCGCATCTCGAATCGCTCGCGCATATTGAGCTTGACACCGACGAGCGCGAGGATTGCCGCAGAGATTTTGAAAAGATAATATCATATATGGACACGCTGTCGGCGCTCGATACCGACGGCGTTGAGCCGCTGACCAATTTATCCGACACAGTGAATGTCCTGCGCGAGGATGAACCGGGCGAGACGCTCGGCGTAGAAGAGGCTCTGTCGAATGCCGCAGAAACGGCGGGCGGCTGCTTCTGCGTCCCGAAAACAGTGGAATGAGGTGCGCTATGAGAGATATTATTAAAGATTCCGCCCTCGTTCTGGCAGAAAAAATCAGGTGCGGCGAGATAAAAATTGTCGAAGTCTTAGACGCCGTATATGAATCCGAGAAGCAGAATAAAGAACTCAACTGCTTCATCACGCTCTGCCGCGAGCGCGCATATAGCAAAGGCTCGGAGATACAAAAACGCATCGATGCAGGCGAATATATCTCGCCGCTCGCGGGCGTGCCGATAGGCATAAAGGACAACATCGCGGTAAAAGATGTCAAAATGACCTGCGGGTCGCGGATGCTCGAAAATTATGTGCCGCCCGTAAGTGCGGCGGCGGTAGAAAAGCTCGAAGAAGCGGGACTTATTATCGTCGGCAAGCTCAACATGGACGAGTTCGCCATGGGTTCGACGGGCGAGACTTCGTATTACGGCGCGGTGCTCAATCCCGTTGACAAAACGCGCGTGCCCGGCGGCTCGTCTTCGGGCGCGGCGGCGGCAGTCGCGGCGGGGATAGTCCCGCTCGCGCTCGGCTCGGACACGGGCGGCTCGGTCAGACAGCCCGCGGCGTTCTGCGGGGTATTCGGCTTCAAGCCGACCTACGGCACCGTCTCCCGAAACGGGCTTGTCGCCTATGCCTCGTCGTTTGACCAGATAGGCGCGATAGCGAGAAATGCCTCCGACTGCGCGGCTCTCGCGGCGATAATATCCGGGCGCGACTGCGGTGATTCTACAACAGAGGATACTGCTCCCGTCCGTTCGGATTTTGTCGAGTCCTATTCGCTCTGCGGCAAAATTATAGGCGTGCCGAATGAATTTATTGATAATTGCGGCGAAGATATACGCAGTGCTGTGAATAATGCGCTCAAAAAAGCTGACTCGCTCGGAGCGAGGGTTGAATATTTCTCGCTTCCGCCGCTCAAATTTGCCGTGCCCGCCTATTATATAGTCGCCTGCGCGCAGGCAAGCTCGAATCTTGCGCGGTATGACGGGGTTCGCTTCGGACGGCGCGCACAAAATTCAGACGACCTGACAAAAATGTATATCAAAAGCCGCTCCGAGGGCTTCGGGCGCGAGGTCAGGCGCAGGATAATGCTCGGCAATTTCGTGCTCAGCGCGGGATACTACGACGCATATTACAACAAGGCGCTGAGAGCGCGCAGGGTTATACGCGACACGCTTTCGGACGCTTTCAAAAAATATGATTTCATCGCGGGCGCCGTTTATCCGTCAACTGCGCCGAAGCTCGGCGAGAGCCTTGACGACCCACTGAAAACTTATATCGGCGACGCATACACCGTTCCGGCTAACCTCGCTGGACTCCCGGCGATAAGCGTGCCGTGCGGAAAAACAGCCGCGCTTCAGCTCATGGCGGCACCGTTCGCGGACGAGAATCTTTTGGGCGCGGCAAGATGTCTGACCCTGTAACATTTAAAAATTTACAGAGTATGATCGTGTTGAACAAGTTTGAAGACACAGCTAAACGCAGTCGGACGGCGCAATGCTTGTAAAAGGTTTAGGTGCTACAGGGCACCATGGGAGGCTTTCAAATGAGATACGAAACTGTTATCGGGCTCGAAGTCCACATCGAGCTGCTGACTGAGACAAAGATATTCTGCTCCTGCCCGACTGAGTTCGGCGGCGAGCCGAATACGCATGTCTGCCCCGTGTGTCTCGGACTTCCCGGCACTCTGCCGACGCTGAACAAAAAAGCCGTTGAGCTTTCCGTCCGCGCGGGACTCGCGGCGGGCTGCGAGATAACACCGATAAGCTGCTTCGACCGCAAAAATTATTTTTACCCCGACCTGCCGAAGGCTTATCAGATATCCCAGTTATATCTGCCGCTGTGCCGAAACGGCTCGGTCACGCTCGACAGCGGCAAAATTATACGCATAAAAGAGATGCACATGGAGGAGGACGCGGGGAAGCTCATGCACTCCCCCGACGACAACCGCACGCTCATCGACTGCAACCGATGCGGAGTGCCGCTGCTTGAGATAGTCAGCGAGCCGGATATGCGAAGCGCCGAGGAGGCGGTCGAATATCTCGAAAAGCTGTGCGAGCTGATGCGCTTTTCCGGCGTTTCGGACTGTCGGATGCAGGAGGGCTCGCTGAGAGCGGATATAAATCTCTCCGTCCGCCCGGAGGGTCAGACAGAACTCGGAACGCGCACGGAGATGAAAAATCTGAACTCATTCAGAGCCGCCGAGCGCGCGATAAAAAGCGAGAGCGCGCGGCAAATATCGCTGATTGAAAACGGTGAAAATATTATTCAGGAGACACGGCGCTGGGACGACGGCGCAGGTATGAGCTACGCGATGCGCTCAAAAGAGGACACGAGCGACTACAAATATTTTCCCGAGCCGGACATTCCGCCGGTGGTTGTTTCAACCCCCGACATTGAGAAAATCAAAAATCAGATGCCCGAACTGCCGCAGGCGAAGCGCCGTCGCTGGAGCGAAGAATATAATCTCGGCAGAGCGGACATTGACACACTGATGTCCTCGCCGTTCACGGCGGAGCTCTTCGACCGCACGGTTATGCTCTGCAAGAGCGCAAAGGACGCCGCATCGTGGATAAATGTTGAGCTCCCAGCCGTACTTCGCGGCGCGGGAATGAGCATTGAAGATGCAAAATTCAGCCCCGACTCGTTGGGCAGGCTCATAAATATGCTCTCATCAGGGGAGATAAACCGCGGCACGGCGAAAAAAGTCTTTGTAAAAATAGTGACCGAAAACGCCGACCCGGCGGAATATGTCCGAAAAAACGGACTTTCTCTGATGACCGACGCGGCGGCGATAGAGGACGCGGTAAAACGCGTTATCGCCGAAAACGAAAAGAGCGTCTCGCAGTACAGAGACGGCAAGACGCAGGCGTTTCAGTATCTTATCGGGCAGTGTATGCGCGCGCTCGGCGGCAAAGCCCCGGCGTCGGCAGTCACGGAAACGCTCAAAAGGCTGATATAAAAAATAAAACTTCCGTTTTGCGGAAGTTCATATAAACAGCAAAGGACTGCCGTTGTTCGGCAGTCCCGTTTTGTTTTCAGCTTTATGCCTCGACTTCGGTGAGGTTCAGAGTGCCCCAGCTGTCGTTATTGAGCGTGAGCACCTTGTTGTCTTTATTATACGACGCGGTGAAGGTTATCTCCGTGCCCGCCTTGAAGCCTGCGATCGCTATCTCGGGGACTATGGTCACGGTCGCGGGGTCAGCCTCGGTGTCGACCTTGTATGTACCGGAGACCGAAGTGCCGACGGAGATGCCGAGGATATTGAGGTTGCTCGAATCATACTGGAAAGTGCCGTCCTCTTTGAACTCGACAGTCGCGTTGTTCTGCGAGTCGCTCCACTTGCCTACTATAAGCTTGTCAATTTTCGCTCCGCAGCCCGCAAAGGCGCAGACGATTATCGCCACAGCCATAACGAGAGCCGTCAGTCTGAGAGTCTTTTTCATTGGTGATTACCATCCTTTCTGTTTTGCCGCTTTTCTTCCATACTCATTATATCACACTTCGCTCAATTTTGTCCATAGGCGTTACAGGGTACTGCGTGTCGAAAAAAGGTATAAACAGATTATTTACAATTTTGTAAAAATAATGTATAATTTTCCTGTTGCACATATGTGCTTACGAAAGGAGAATACAAAAATGAAGAAAAATCCGTTCAAGCGGATACTCTGCATTGTCATCGCCGCAGTGATGCTCTGCTCGGTATTTGCTTCGACCGCGGCGGCCGCCACCAAGTGCGCCTGCGGCCATTCGCCCGTTGTCATGATCTCCGGATTCGGCGCGACGATTCTCTCGGAGAAGCAGGAGGACGGCTCATTGAAGCGCGTTTTCCCGCCCGACACCAAAGAGATTCTCAAGCTCCTCGGAGTCAATGCCCCCGACCTCATCACGGGCATAATCGAGCTCCTCGCCCAGAAGGGCACGGACGGCATCGAAAAGCCGATGCGCGAGATAATAACTTCTATTGTCGAGCCGCTGAGAATGAACGACGACGGCACCTCGTTCTATGACATAGTGCCCATACTCAGCAGCGCAAAGGATACGAGCCTTGAGGCGTTCACGAAGAACGACCAGCTCGACCTCGTCCCCTACACAGGCTCCGAGTTTCTCGACATGGAGGTTATCGGCGACGAGATAGGCGACGACCATGTTTTCAACTTCCTCTATGACTGGAGACTCAGCCACGCCGATGTTGCGGCTCAGCTCCACGATTATCTCGCAGAGGTCTGCGCCCTCACCGGACACGACAAGATCAGCGTATACAGCATCAGCCAGGGCAGCCTGCTGCTTGGCACTTATATGTATGAGTATCCGAATGACAACTATATCGACCGCGCGGTGTTCGACACTCCGCTTCTCGCGGGAAGCAACCTTGTCTCCGATCTCTATACTGACAAGCCCCTTGCATTGAACTTCGACACCACCCTCGATATTCTCAGAGCTATCCTGCACACTGAGACCGACTTCTCGTTTGTTATGGACATCATCCCCGCCGACGGCGCGAACAACATCGCCGACTACGGTCTCAAGAGCATGGTTCTCCCGAGCGTCATAAACATCCCCGCATTCTGGGAGATGTGCGACCCGGAGAATTACGAATATATCAGGTCCGTGCGCCTCGATTCCGTTAAGAACGCAAAGCTCACAGAGAAAGTCGAGAAAGTCCGAAACGGCTTTATGTCGCATATCTCCGAGACGCTCTACGCTCAGCAGAAAAAGGGAGTCAGCGTCTCTCTGAAGGCCTGCTCCGGCGTGCCGCTCGCCTCGGGTACCGTTGATAACAGCGACGGCATAGTAAATATGAAATACTCCTGCGGCGCAGTGTGCGCGCCCTTCGGCGAGACGTTCCCCGCCGACTACAAGCAGGCAGTCAAGACGGGCAAGAACAACATCTCGCCCGACAGAACGGTTGACCTCTCGACCGGCTATATGCCCGAGCGCACATGGGTAGTCAACCGCCACTACCACGGTCAGGCGGAGTGGGACCCCCGCACCTATGACCTGCTCATGGAGCTTCTGCTCACCGACAACATCAAGGACGCTTATTCTCATATGGAGTATCCCCAGTTTATGGAGAGTCTCGCTCCGACGAGCGACATAGCAGTCCTCTTCAAGAGCACGAACTCCTCGTTCCTGCCGACGCTCACAAGACGCCTCTTCTCCTGCAACTCCGTCATAGTTAAAAACCTGTCGAAAAAGGACAAGATTACTGTCTCCTCGATAGCCGCGGAGAACGGCACGCTGAACTTCATCCTGCCCTATCCGATAGTCCTCGAGGCGGGCGAGAGCGCCGAGATAGCGTTCACGGGCAAGGTTCCCTCGGCGGAGAGCTACGATAAAATAACCGTGGCATACAGGCGCATGACCGTCACCGGAAAGGACGCGACCCGCGACTTCGGCTTCACCGTGACCCGCAACTATTCGGGTATTACAAAAGCAGACCTCACCCCCGCATATATCATCACCGCTATCCGCATAGCGCATGATATACGCGATATCATTGCGCGGATAGATGCGATCTTCTCGTTCATCAACGGGATAAAATAACAATATAAAATTAAAGCGAGCGGCATAACCGAGATTATGCCGCCCGCTTTTTGTTATGCTCTTTTATCCTATAAGCTCCGCAACATACAGGCTCTCGTATATGCTCCCGTCGGAGGGAGATACATATTTCCCGAGGTCAACGAGTATCGCGTCTGCTTTTCCCTTAAATTCATAGCACTTCACACCGTTGACTTCGCCTAAATACTCGCCCTTTTCGGGGACGGGCCAGATATAAGCCGTTTCGCTCACTATCCCGTATTTTTTTCCGCGAAGCTCAAAAATGCCGTCCAATATGCAGTCATAGCGCAGGACAATACCGTTTTTCTTGTCCCCTATGCTCTGTTCCATGGGGATATTTTTCAGCGAATAGACGGCGATTTCCGTGCCGTTTATTTTTTCGCGGTGCAGCGAACCTAAATCGGAATCCGTCAGCGCGAGGTTGTCGCCCGCATACCCGTAAAGCCTGTGATTCCAGACCTTGTATGTCGGGATGAAAACACCCGCCACGCTGCCGCCGTGGGAAACGGCCGATGTCGTTCTCTCCGTAGCCTGCGGAATCGTTTCGCCGATAACACTTTCGGGCTCTCCCGCTCTGTCTGTCACAATTTGAGCATCCTGTTCCGTATCGTTTTCGGTGTTCAGAAGCGAATCGGAAGCGGGAAGCTTCGGGCTTTTGTTGACTGCTAAAGCACAGACGAGAACCACGCAAGCCGCAATGCACGCCGCTGCGGCATACCAAGCCGTTTTCGGTCGCCTTTCGGGTTTGCCGCTCCGAGCATTTTGAATCGGCTGATTTTTAATTTTGTCCCACACCTCTTCCGGGGCAGTAAAATCCATTGATTTTTTTATGAAATCTTCCGTTGATTTACGCCTCATCCGTATGCACTCCTTTTCGGTCGAAATAACGCCTCAGCTTAGTGAGAGCGTAGCCGTATTTTGAACGGACAGACAAATAGGGGAGGTTCAAAACCTTGGCGATCTCCGTCTGCTTCAGGCCGGAATACAGATACAGCGATACTATCTGCCTCTCTGTTTCGCTCAGCGTTTTCAAGGCTTCCAGCGCAAGCATCGCGTTTTCGGTCTGCTCAAAACCCTCCGTGTCACCGGGCAGCAAATCAAGGCTCTCGCTGTCTACCGTCAAAAGCCTTGCGTTTTCCTTCATGCAGTCCATGCAGCAGTTGCGCGCTATGGCGAAAATCCACGCCCTCGCATTTGTGCCGGGCTTGTAGCCGCAGGCAGACTGCATAATATTAAGAAATGTCTCCGCTTCTATATCCTCCGCGAGCTGCCTGCTGCGAACCAACGACAGCGCAAACCGAAAGATCGGATCTTTCATGTCAAGATATAATCGGCTCAGAGCGTCTCTGTCTCCCGCGGCGATTTCGCAAATACACAGATCCAACTGCCTGCCTGTCATCAATTTCACTTCCCGTCTTTGTCTTTCGTCTATATATCCGTTTGAACGGTTGCGCAAGGCAAAATCTCTGACCGACAAGCCCTTCGGCGTTAACGTTATGCTGATGGCTCCTAACATTGCGGAAATCATTGCTATGCTGTGCGAAGAAAAGGTAGCCTTTGTTACCTTGGGGGCAGGCAATCCGGTACCGCATATTCCTGCATTTCATGCTGCAGGCATCAAGGTTATTCCTGTAGTGCCTAATGTTAAGCTGGCAAAGCGCATTGAAGCTGCAGGCGCTGACGCTATGGTTATTGAAGGTATGGAGGCCGGTGGTCATATCGGCAAGCAGACTACTATGGCGCTGATGGAAAACGTACTGCCGCAGATTAAATCTGTTCCGGTGCTTGTTGCCGGCGGTATCAGCGACGGTCGTGCGCTGGCTGCAGCTTTGCTGATGGGCGCTGCAGGTGTGCAGATGGGCAGCCGTTTCCTGCTGACTGAGGAATGCCCGGCAAATCCTGCTGCTAAGGAAGCCATTGTGAAAGCAACCGATACTGACAGCGTAGCAACCGGCTACAGCCGTAATCTTGGTGTACGCTGCCTTTCCAATGCCTTTACCGATGCTTATACCGCGCGTGAAATTGCCGGTGCTCCCAAAGAAGAGCTGATGGCTATGGGTACAGGCACCAACCGCAGAGGTCTTGTGGAAGGTGATGTTACCAACGGCACTGTTATGTGCGGTCAGAGCTTGAACGTGCTGAATGATATTCTGCCCTGCAAGGATGTTATGGAGCGTATTATTGCCGAAGCCAAAGAAGCTATTGCCAACGTACAGAAAATCGAGCTGTAAAAATTAAAGCAAAAAGCATGCATTGCTGTAAGAAGCGGTGCATGCTTTTTTACTATATTTCATCTGGTCTGTAATTATTCAGCTTATCTGGTTGCATTCGGGGAACAGGCTGCTTAATCTTTCGATTACGGCGGCAATTTTATCTGCTTCAATCGCCGCGTAATTGATAACGAGCGTGCAGCCGTTATTTTCTTCGGTGTTATGGCTGTAATCGGAATAGAAGGAAAGGCACATATCTGCTGCCAGTGCTGCCTTGCGCACTTCTGCTTCCGTCAGTTTGGTGTTGATATGCAGTACAAAATGCGTACCGGCGTTGCGTTCGGTTATCTGCGAAACAGCGGCTAGCGGCGAGGAGTGGATGGCAGCCAGAATTTTGTGGCGCTGCTCGCGGTAGTAGTTTTTCATTTTGTTGATGTGGCGTTCAAAATAGCCTTCGGAAATAAAGCGTGCCAACGTATACTGCTCAAAGCTGGATACGGTGCAGCTGTAAAAGCTCATAGTCTGCTCATAGCGCTCCAAAAGACGCGGCGGCAGCACCATGTAGCTGATGCGCAGCGAGGGAACCAGGCTTTTGGAGAAGGTGTTCATGTAGATTACGCGGCTTTGCGTATCCTGCGCGTACAGCGGCAGGATAAAGCGACCGGTGTAACGGAATTCGCTGTCGTAATCATCTTCAATTATATAGCGCTTGCGGATACGGTTAACCCATTCAAACAGCTCCAGCCTGCGTGTTACGGGCATGACAATACCGGTAGGGAAATGGTTGGCTGGGGAAAGATGTACTACGTCGGCACCGCTTTCCTCCAGCTTGTCAATCATCAGGCCGTTGTCATCAATGGGGATGTACTTCCAGGGATTGCCGAAGCTGGCGGAGATGGAGGCGAATTTTTTATAGCCCGGTTCTTCGATGGCGAAGGTGCAGGCATGGCCGAACATCTGCAGCAGGCGGCCGTAAAGATATTCCGTACCGGCGCCGATGATAATTTGCGAAGGATCAACCTGCATAGCGCGGTTATGTGCCAGATAGTCGGCAATAGCCTTACGCAGTTCGTAGACGCCCTTGTAGGGAACGGTTTTGAGCAGCTCTTCGTTGTGAACGGAAAGTGTTTCGCGCATCAGGCGTGTCCATGTAGCGAGTGGGAAGTTTTGCAGGCTGATGCGGTTAGCCTTGAAGTCGGCAAAGTATTCGCGCTCCGCTGCCTCCGGCAGCATCGCTGCTGCAGCCTTGCGGCGCACGCGGTAGCTGCTGACGTCTTCTACGAAGTAGCCTTTCTTTTCGCGCGAGGTGATGTAGCCTTCTACCGCCAGTTGGGCGTAGGCGTTGGCCACGGTGATGATGCCTACGCTCAGATGCTGTGCCAGCGTGCGCTTGGAGGGCAAGCGTTCGCCTGCCTGCAGCCTGCCGCTGATGATATCCTGACGGATGCATTGGTATAAGTAATCATAGAGCGGTGTGCTGCCGCGTTTATCCAAATCATATGTTAACATGAGTGATATTTCTCCTTGGTTCTAAAATATTTTTGCTTTTTGATTCTTTTAATAGGACCATTTTGATTATACAATAGTGACATCAAAAAAACAAGTCCCGTCACAATGGTGTGAAGGGCAAGAGCCAAATGAGGAGGTTTATCATTATTATGGAAAAAGTAAAATTACAAGCACAATATGGTTTATATATTAACGGAGAGTGGCGCAATGCATCCGACGGCGCAACCTATAATGCAGAAAGCCCTGCCGACGGCAGCCATCTGGCAGTTTGCGCCCAAGGCAGCCGTGAGGATGTAGAGGCAGCCTCCGCAGCAGCTTGGGAAGCGTTTAAAACCTGGAAAAAGACTACCCCGGCACAGCGTGCCGCTCTGCTGAATAAAATTGCCGATATTATTGATGCTAACAAAGAGCATCTGGCAATGGTAGAAAGCATGGATAACGGCAAGCCGATTCGTGAAACCATGAACGTGGATATTCCGATGGCGGCGGAGCATTTCCGTTATTTTGCCGGCTGCATCCTGGCGGAGGAAGGTCAGGCTTCCGTACTTAACGAACAGTTCCTGTCTATCATCCTGCGTGAGCCTATCGGCGTAGTCGGTCAGATTATTCCCTGGAACTTCCCGTTCCTGATGGCAGCGTGGAAGCTGGCGCCGGTGTTGGCAGCAGGCGACTGCACCGTACTGAAGCCTTCCAAGGAAGCAAGCCTTTCTATTTTGGAATTTGCACGTCTGATTGACGGCGTATTGCCAGCAGGTGTTTTCAATGTTATTACCGGCGCGGGAAGCAAAACCGGTCAATATATGCTGGAGCACAAAGGCTTTGCCAAGCTGGCCTTCACCGGCAGTACCGAGGTTGGCCGCAATGTAGGTTTGGCGGCGGCAGAACGCATTATCCCGGCAACATTGGAGCTGGGCGGTAAAAGTGCCAACATTTATTTTGATGACTGCGATTTTGATCAGGCCATCGACGGTGCTCAATTAGGTATTCTCTTTAACCAAGGTCAGGTTTGCTGTGCCGGCAGCCGTATCTTCGTGCAGGATACCATTTATGATAAATTCGTACCGGCTTTAGTACAAGCTTTCAATAAGGTTAAGGTGGGCCTGCCGTGGAATGATGATACTCAGATGGGTTCTCAAATCAACGAAACCCAAATCAAGAAAATCCTGAGCTATGTTGAAATTGCTAAGCAGGAGGGCGCTACTATTGCCTGCGGCGGTGAACGCTTTACCGAGGGCGAGCTGGCCAAGGGTGCATTTATGAAGCCGACGCTGATTACCAATGTAACCAACGATATGCGTGTGGCGCAGGAGGAAATCTTCGGACCTGTTGCCGTAGTTATCAAATTCCACGATGAGGATGAGGTTGTGGCTATGGCTAATGACAGTGAATACGGCCTCGGCGGTGCTGTCTGGACTAAGGATATTAACAAGGCTATCCGTGTGGCACGCAACGTGGAAACCGGTCGTATGTGGGTGAACACCTACAATCAGATTCCGGAACATTCTCCCTTCGGCGGCTACAAAACCTCCGGTATCGGTCGTGAAACTCACAAGATGATTTTGAACCACTATACACAAGTGAAAAATATTATGATTAATCTCAGTTATGCTCCTTCTGGGTTTTATCCTCAGGACTGACGATTAATAAACAGGATTATTCCTGAATAGTTGCGCAAAAAAAGCTCCGGCGGTTGCCGGAGCTTTTTTGCTGAGTGATTTATATTTATTTATCCAATTTTGCATTATCCAAAAATGCTGTGCCGAATTGCGTGTAGTTCATTTCCGCACCGCGCAGGTCGGCGTATTCCAAAACGGCTTTATCCAGCAGCGCCTTATCCAGCTTACTGTTGTTCAAATTGCTGTGGCCCAGCTTGCTGCTGCGCAGGTCTGCTTCCGTCAGGTCGCTGCGCTCCAGATGGGCACTGTATAGGTTAGCGCCATGAAAAACTGCGTTTTTCAGGCTGGCACGACGCAGCCAGCTATAGGGCAGGTTGGCAAAGCTGAAGTCGGCGTAATCAGCCTGTACGCCGTCCATAGAGGCCTCCTGTGCTTTGACCTGCTGCAGATTTGCGTTCAGCAGATGTGCGCCACGCAGCTGGCAGCGGTTAAGATATGCTCCCTGCAGGCTGGCGTTGGTAAAATCGCTGCCGGAGGCATTGGCATAGTGGAAGTTGGCATATGCCAAATTGGCACCGCGCAGGCTGGCGTTGGGTAACAGGGCGCTCTGGAAGCAGGCATCCTGCAGCTTGGCTTTGTCCAGCTTGGTAGAGTCCAGACGTGCTTCCGTAAAATCGGTATTGGTAAAATCACGTCTGGATAAATCCATTCCCGATAAATCGGCACCGGAAAGGTCACCGCCGGGGCAGCTTGCTCCGTTCAGTACCGCATTTAAATCACTGTTACTGTAAGCAAGGGCTGTGCTGCTTAAGCCGAGAGCCAGGAGAGTAAGCACAGTCTTGAAAAAATTCTTACGCATTTTGGCCTCCTGCATAGCTTTCTGTTTCATCCAGCAAAAGCTCCAGCTGTTTGGGATCATCCGGCAGACGGTCGATAATCTTCCAAGGCTTAACCTCGGAAAAATCCTCAGGCTTATAGCCGGAGCCTTCCAAAATAATCAGGCAGGGTGCGCCGATGGCATTGGCACAGCGCACGTCATTAGGCGTATCGCCGATGAAAATCAGCTCGTTCGGCTTAGCTTCTTCATTTTGCATATACAGACGGTGGAAGGCAACCTTAGCAAGCATTTCGCGGTTTTCGCTGATTTCGCCGAAGACGCTGTGTTCGTGGTTAAAATATTGGTCCAGACCGAAATGCTGCAGCTTGAGATGGGCACCGGTGCTGGTGTTGCCGGTGAGCAGGCAGTTGCAGTAACGGCTATCAGGCCGGCAGAAGTATTGCAGCGTTTTCTCCACGTTTTTCAAAACACGGCCCTTATGCAGCGGCAGCTGTTTGGGAAGCTCCATATGGTAACGTATAAGCAGGCCTGCTGCTTCCGCACTGTTGCAGCGTCCGCGCAGACGGGTAACAACGCTTTTGATGATATCCGAGTCAGTGCGTCCTGCCAGCGATTTGTTGAAATCGAAGGCATCCAGAAAATAATAATCCTTGATAACCTTAATCATGGCATCCTTGCCGGCACCGCCGGACAGAATGAGGGTGCCGTCTACATCCCACATTAAATATTTCATGTGAAAAATCTCCTTTGGTTTAAGAAAAAACAGGGGCTGTTCATACAACCCCTGGAAAAGTTTATCTTATAGTCCCGCTTAGATGCCACGGGGCTTGAGCATCATTTTTTTCAGTTGAGCGCCGACGTTTTTGGTAACGTTCTGGGTACGGCGGATGAATTTGATGTTGGAGCGGTGGTTAGGCTTCATATCGTATTTGCTGCCGAAATCGCCACGGTCCAGCAGGGTAATCTTGGCTTTGTCGCAGTCAAAAGCGCTGCGCAGATAGCGTGCCATGCCCGCAGGGTCGGCATCGTCGTAGCAGCTGAAAATATCCGCAGCAATAAAACCGAGCTTAGGATATACATGCAGAGTTACATGACCTTGTTTGCAGAGTGCGGAGATGGAATATTCGCTCTGGCCTTCTTCCTGACAAACAAGCAGCTCGCGGCTGTTCATCTGGTATTTGTCACAGCCTTCCTGCAACAGAGTCTTTGCCTTTTCGGTGTCGTTGACTTCGTTTACGCCGCAGTTATACATATCTATGGCTATTAATTTTCCTGTAAATTTTTTGGGTTGCATGTGTAAAACTCCTCATGTTTATAGTTACAATAATACAAAGCCGGTTCAGGCGCAGGGCGCTGATTTGCCGGAAACAATATATAGTGCATATCTCATTCAATTATAGCGAAAATTATAATACTTGTAAAGTCAAATTACTATCCTAATTGAGAAAACTATGTTATAATAATAGCTATAGTTAAAACATTTGTTTTGTGTGGCGGTGAGAAAATGGAAAAGCTGGAAGCGATAGTTGATGATATAGTGTTTCAAAGCGATGACGGCATGTTCAGCGTGCTGCGTATGGAAAGCAAGGCGCAGGGACGATTTACTGCCGTTTATCATGGCAATGCGCCGTACATGGGCGAAAATGTGGCTATGGAAGGCAACTGGATTGAGCATGCCAGATTCGGCAGACAATTTGATATACAGGCACTGCAGGTTTTGCAGCCAACTTCGGTAGCACCCCGGCTGTTCGGCCTGCCCGGCATAACTCCTCACCGGGACCAGAAGCAAAA
>OKSE01001032.1_pt1 | contig 14642 bp, 14 predicted proteins | sample 1633631 | NCBI WGS metagenome assembly OKSE01 (sample SAMEA3541555, study PRJEB24748) | human gut metagenome | biome: human gut; feature: human-associated habitat; material: faeces | place: China | collected 2012 | reverse complement strand
ATGGAAAAAATTATATTTTTTTACAGTTTGCGGTATCTACTTCTTTGACCGACATGGAAAAAGCCGATTCGCATCTCGAAAGAGGTGACACGAAATATTATGAGCCCATGATAGTCTATTTCTCGTCCGGCACCACCGGCAACCCGAAGATGGCGATGCACGCTCATACATATGCCCTCGCGCATCTGACTACCGCCAAATACTGGCACGATGTCACCGCCGACAGCGTCCATCTGACAATAGCCGATACCGGCTGGGGCAAAGCTGTCTGGGGCAAACTTTACGGCGAGATGTTCATGGAGAGCTGCGTTTTTGTCTATGACTATGACAAGTTCCACGCCTCCGAGATTCTTTCGATACTTGAAAAATATAAAATCACCAGCCTCTGCTGCCCGCCCACAATGTTCAGATTTATGCTCCAGGAGGATGTGTCCTCCTATGATTTGAGCGCGCTCAAATACTGCACTATCGCGGGCGAGGCGCTCAACCCCGATGTTTTCAACAAGTGGTACGAGGAGACGGGGATAAAGCTCATGGAGGGCTTCGGTCAGACGGAGACCACCTTGCTTATTGCAAACCGCGTCGGCATGGAGCCGAAGCCGGGCTCTATGGGTAAGCCTATGCCGCACTACGATGTGGATATCGTCGACGAGGACGGCAGACCGGTACCTCCCGGAGTCACCGGCGAAATCGTTGTTCATACCGAACCCAAGGTTCCCTTCGGTCTGTTCAAGGGCTATTACCGCGACGAGAAGAAGACCGCCGAGGCGTGGCACGACGGACTCTATCATACCGGCGACACCGCGTGGAAAGACGAGGACGGCTATTACTGGTATGTCGGCAGAACCGACGATGTTATAAAGTCCTCCGGATACAGAATAGGACCGTTCGAGATTGAGAGCGTTCTTACCGAGCATCCGTCGGTTCTTGAGTGCGCCGTAACCGGTCTTCCCGATCCGATAAGAGGCAATGTCGTCAAGGCAACTATCGTCCTCAAGCCAGGATTTGAGGGCTCTGAGGAGCTGAAAAAAGAGCTTCAGACCTATGTCAAGAAAGAGACCGCGCCCTATAAATATCCCAGAGTCATTGAGTTTGTCGATTCTCTTCCCAAGACCGTCAACGGTAAGATCAGACGCACTGAGATAAGAGCGAACGATCTGAGAAAATTAAAGTGATTTGCTGATTTCCATTCGGCGTATAACTCCGCAGGCGATGCGGCTGCCGAATGTGTCGCTTGAAGTGAAAGTGTCGGGGGAACTGTGAACTATCACGGTTCTCCCTTCTACTTGTCGGGGGATAAAGCGGTCGGTGTAGGTCGCCATATATGCGTAGCCGTTGTTCGAGAAAATGCTCGGCAGGTCGCCCATATGCCCGGGATGATTCTGCGTGTTTTTTATATTTGTCTCGTGCCGCTCGGGCGATACTTCAAGCTCGACATCCGTGCTTTTCAAATGCATTCCGGCGCTTGTGAATGCCTCGGGCTCGCACACTGCGCCCTCGTGGATATGAACCGCGAACGGCTCGTTTCTTGTCGGCATACCTGTGAGCTCTATTTCGACCATTGTTCCGTCGAGCCAGGGATAAAATCTCGCCGTGCCGGACATATCCGGAACGCTGCTGTTTCCCTTTATATCTGCTTGAAAATAGTAATAATCCGACAGCGTGTCGGAAGCTTTGTTAAACATTTTGTTTCCTCCTGCGGGTATATTTGCTCCGAGAAGAAGCGCTATATTATATGAAAAATCACCCCTCAGCGTTAATGCCGAGAGGTGATTTGACTATTTTTAGAAGATAATATCGCGAAGTTCGAAAATTCTATTTGCAAAGAAGAGATATATTTTCTGAAGCAGGCTATCTTTGTATTCTGTTTTTGACGGCGCGGATTTTGTCAGCTCATAGGAGTCGAATATTTCGTTCGTGTCGCTTCGCAGAGCTTTTATCGAAATCTTGCCCTCGGAGAAGTTCAGCAAGACATATGTCGGAGTGCGAAGCTGAATACATTTTTCTGCGTACCACGGAGTTTTGTCGGGCTGACCGTCATAGTTGCAGCCGGAAGCAGTATTCGCTTCAAGATAGAGCGTTCCGCCGCTTTTTACTTTTTCGTTGCCGCGCATGAGTGCGGAACGGGTGTATATATGGTCGTGCCCGCTCAATACAAGATCAATGTCATATTTATCGAACATCTTTGAAAACAGCGGACGATAGAAATTATCCTCTTCCTTGCGGCTGTAGATGCTGTAGTGCATAACAACTACGCGCCACAGGGCATCGGGATAAAAATTCATAGCTTCTTTTATCAGCTCTTCATGGTCATAGGTCAGCACATTGTTTGAGTTGAGCACGATGAACAGTGCTTCACCGCGCTTGAAATAATAGCCTTTGCCCGCCGGACACTGAAGAAGCTCGCGGTCGAATCTGTTCGGGTTGTTGCTCCTTATTGAATAGAGCGGATAGTAGAAATCGTGGTTGCCTATGGCTGTAGCCACCGGGATGGAGCGCATCAGCTCGGGGTTATAGAAAAGGTTGTATTGTGCTTGAGTTATGCCTGTTTCGACCTGATCTCCTGCGGAGATTATGAGCGAGATATCCGGCTCATATTTTACCGCCGCTTCAAGCGTATTGTTCCAGCCGAGAGAGTCATGCTTGAGGACTTCGTCGAGCTTTCTGTCGCCCGAACGGCCTATCTGCGTGTCGGAGACAAAGAGAACATTGTATTCTTTGTCGCTGCCTGTGTTGAACGAATATGTTTTCGACCATTTGCCATTCTCGGCAACTCTGTAATAGTAGGTGATGTTGCTCTTGAGATTTTCGGCGGTCACATCGTTCTTCCATCCGTAGAGGGCGGTGTGCGTGCGTTCGACTTTTAAGAACTTTCCGTTTTTCATCGAACTGTCCGTTGAAATTTCAAACATTACCACGCAGTCCTTGGTCGGCGAGAGCCATGTGAAATTCATGCTCGACGGATCGCTCCCGGGAGACATGGAAACCGCCGAAGTGTCATTTTTGAGCCTGTCCCAGTTTTCATCCCATTCCTCGGCCGTTGCCGCAAACGAGCAGGGGAGAAAAACCGAGCAGAAAAGGAGTATCGCCAACAGAACAGAGAGTATGCGCGTTGACCTTTGTTTCATATAATCACCTTTCTTATAAAAGTTATGTTCAAATTTCGCCCATAAAATCAGCTCGTATATGGGCAAAACAAAGATTTTTTGCAGGATGTAGATTTTTGACTTGCAAATTCGGGCGGAATATAATAGAATATACAAGATCTTTGTTTACGGAGGAATCAACATGACTTTTGAATCAATGCCCAAAAAGGAGCTCGAAGGACTCCACTCTCAGCTCCTTGAAAAATACAACAGCTTCAAAGCGAAGAATCTCAAGCTTGATATGTCCAGAGGCAAGCCCTGCACCCAGCAGCTCGACCTTTCTATGGATATGCTCAAGATAAACGATGTTAAATCTTCAACCGGACTTGAGTGCAGAAACTACGGAATTCTCGACGGTATCCCCGAGTGCAAGGCAATTTTCTCCGAGATGCTTGAAGTCGCGGAGAAGAATGTCATAGTCATGGGCAACTCGAGTCTCAATGTCATGTTTGATTTTATCGCGCAGTGCATGACACACGGCGCAGGCGACAAACCCTGGATGCAGCAGGGGAAGATAAAGTTTTTATGCCCCGTTCCCGGATATGACAGACACTTCGGCATCTGCGAATATTTCGGTATTGAGATGATAAACGTCCCGCTTGTCAAGGGCGGCCCCGATATGGAGCTTGTCGAAGAGCTTATAAAAGACGGCAGCGTAAAGGGTATGTTCTGCGTGCCTAAATACGCTAACCCCGACGGATCAACATATTCCGACGAAACAGTCCGCCGTATAGCGGCTCTCAAGCCCGCCGCGAACGATTTCAGAATAATCTGGGATAACGCTTATATCGTCCATGACCTCAGAGAGACTCCCGACAAGCTTCTCAATATTTTCCCTGAGTGCGAGAAGAACTCGACTGAAGATATGGTTATAGAGGTCGTTTCAACCTCGAAAGTCACATTCAGCGGCGCGGGCATTGCCGCACTTGCCGCCTCCGACAAGAATGTTGCAATGATAAAGAACCGCATGAAGACGCAGACCATAGGCTATGATAAAATAAACCAGCTGCGCCATGCAAAGTTCCTTAAAAATATGGACGGCGTCAGAGCGCACATGAAGAAGCACGCCGCTATAATCGCGCCCAAGTTTGATGTTGTTCTCAAGGCGTTCAACACTGAGCTCGGCGGCAAGGGTATCGCCGAATGGACCAACCCGAACGGCGGATATTTCATCAGTCTGAATGTTCTGAACGGCTGCGCTAAGCGCACGGTTGAACTCTGCAAAGAGGCGGGTGTGGTACTCACCCCTGCGGGTGCTACCTATCCTTACGGCAAAGACCCCGATGATTCAAACATCCGTATTGCGCCGACTTTCCCGCCGGTTGAAGAGCTTGAGCTCGCCGTTGATCTGCTCTGCACAAGCGTTCAGCTTGCGGCGGCAGAAAAGCTTCTTGCAGAATAATCTGATAGAAAGAGCTGTCTTTTGACGGCTCTTTTTTATTTTATGAGGCGGTTATATTCCGGCTCGTCTTTCCAGACATATCTGTCCTCCGCAATTTCGATAAGACGCTCTGTGACAAGCCTGTTCTTTATGTCGTCGCCGTCGATGATATAGACCCCGAGAGCTTTTGCCTTGTTGTATATCGGCATGTCTTTATCTATCTCGTGAGTGCAGGCAAAAACCGCGTGCCCCTCTCCGCCGCTCATGCGCATAGCCTGCGGGTATATCTCATCTATGTGCTTCATATCCGGCGCGCAGGTCTTGCAGGATATAAATAGCGGCTCGATACCGTTTATGGCAATAACGTCTATCTCGTTGCTTGCCGGTCTGTATATCGTTGATCTGTCGTGTCTTATCCGGCTGTATTCCCAGTTATATTTGACGCGCGAGCGTACACTGCTGAATTTGCCCGTGGTGACGGCGCAGAGATGAATAAACAGCTCAAGAAACGCGCCGACATCGGTCAGATAGTGGCGAAAATTTTTGTCGCAGTAGTAAAATGTGCATTCGCCGTTTTCGTGATATTTTAATTCCGTTATGCCGCCGCAACGGTCGAGCGCGCGAAGTATCTCGTCGTTTCTGAAAATCTGCTTGCCGTTGACGCTGATGTGCTCGGGCGCGCGGACTTTCAGAGGCATATTCCCGTTCGGTTCGCAGGCGGGACTCACTCTCTGTAAAAACTGAACATGCGGCACCCAGTAACCGATATTTTCAAGATAGATGTTCCAGATATCAAGCACCTTTGACCAGAAAGCGCCGAAGTCGTCCCTGTGTTCGCTGAAATCTTCGCTTTCGATAACTTTGCCGCCGCTGACATTGAAAAAGTCTTCGCAGTCAAGCAAACCAAAGATATTGGCTCTCATAGCGTGCTCGTATTTGCTTATATTTGCGTATTTCTTTGTTCTTCTGTTGTATGCGATAAGCGGCACTCCGAGCTTCACAGCCGCCATTCCTGCCGCGAGCAGAGCAATATCCTTGCCGCCGGTAACATCGACAACGCAGTCAGGATTTTCGGATATTATTTTTGCGAGCGTGTCGTTGACCTCATCGATGTTTTCCATATCGGCACTTATATATTCTATCTCCGGGCTTTCGCCGCGGCTCTTGAAAAAGCGGTTGTAGTCGCCGCGGCTCTCTTCGACCTGCAACGGGTCTGCACCGAAAAATATAAGCTTTTCGGGCTTGAATGCAACGGAAGCGAGCACATTGAGTATCGGTGATTCGTCAAAAAGTTCGATAAGCGTTTTCATCTTTTCAGCTCCGGGTAATAAGACATCTTTTATATATTGATTATAGCATCACCGAGCAGAAATATCAATTATTTGTTTATATTGACTATACGCGATTGACTTTTGCCGGCTTTAAAATTAATATATACATATGAAGAAAATACGGAGGAGTTACGATGAGCAAGAAAAAGAAAAAGCCGCTTATGGCGATGGTGTCGTCGGCATATTTTAAAATATATACAAAGAATTTTCTGACTTTCAGAAAGGGCGCTATTGGCAAGAGCAGATATGCCTGCCGCAAATACACGGGGTATGTCTCTGTATTCGGCTGGGAGGGCGACAAGGATGCACCGATTGCATTTATTGATGGCTCTTATCTCCTGCGCGACAGAAAAAATACACTCATAACTTTTGGTCTCGCCGATATAGACGGAAAAATCGAGTGGTTCAACAAAGAGGATTGGCTGCCGTGCCTCGTCAGCAAATACCGCACGAGGGACTTTGAATGCACTGTAGAAAACTTTGCGGATATTCTCGATAGGGGCGACGGCAAGTTTGAAATTGCCTATTCGAGAATGACGCTCAAAAATATCAGCAACAAAACTTTGAACACACCGCAAGTGTCAAAACTGCTCATCCCGCTCAACAAACAGCCGCATTCCGTAAAACCCGGCGAAACAGTCGTTCTTGATTATGCCGTTGGCGCAGACCGCTTCGGCGAAAAATACGCATATCCCGCGAACAGTGAAATAGCTTCTGCAGGCGGGTTCGATGAGCACTATGAACATATGAAAGCTTACTGGACGGAGCGCATGGAGCCGCTTGCAAAGATAGATGAACTGCCCGACAGCAAGCTTATAGACGCCTACAAGGCAGGATATGTGTATACAATGATAGTCAAGGATGGCTACGGGCTCCATGTCGGCGAGAACGGCTATGACAGAGTGTTCGACCATGATGTCCTTGGTATAATGGCATCGCTGCTGACAATAGGCGACTTCAAATATTTTGACGAATATTCAAAGACGATTCTCAAGTTTATCCAGTATCCCGACGCCGGATGGAAATTCAGTTGGCCGTATGCGCTCTATCTCCAGAAAACAGGCGACAGTAAGCTCGTTGAAGAGCGCTTCGAGCAGATAAAGACAAACACTCACAAAATATCATCCGACAGGGACTCGGACGGAATAATGAAGCGCACAAACGCTATCGACAGCAACGGACATTGGACTATCGACAACTGGTCGGCTCTGTTCGGTCTCTGCACTTATAAATATATCTGCGACAGAATTGAAAACAAGTCTGAGAGCGAGTGGGCGCAGAAAGAATATACAGATCTCCTCTCATGCGTTGAAAAGAAGCTTGCCGAAACTTCGAACAAATATAATCTTGATTATATCCCGATATCAATGGATGAGCCGAACGAATACGGTCAGCGCAGCGACCCTCACGATGCAAACTGGGGCTCAATGTTCCTGTTCGGTCGCTGGGGCTGGGACGGCTACCTTTTCGGCGCTAAACAGGGAAGCGGCATGATAGAAAAAATCGACGGCACATATGCGTATATTTTTGAGTGCCGCAAAGATATAACAGATAATCCGTACAACTTCGGCGGATACCCGCACGGCTTCTTTTGCAGTTCATATAATGCCGGATACGGGAGCACCGCACTCAGAGGCGAAAAATACCGTGACAGCGGCATAAAGGCGTATCAGTTTATGATAGACCACGCCCAAAGCGGTCCGTTCAGTTGGTGGGAGGGCGTAGGCTATCCCGAAGCGGACGGCGGTATATGGGCGAGTGGCGGAAGCGGCTCGGGCGGCGGTTCGTGCCCGCATATGTGGGGACAGAGCACCGCAACAAAAGTCCTGTGGGATTCTCTTATTGTTCAGAAAGCCGATTCGACCCTGCTTATCGGCAGGGGAATGCCGGCAGAATGGATAGAAAGCGGCAAAAAAACCGTTATCCGTGATTATCCGCTCAACGGAGGAAGAAAAATCGGCTTCTCGCTCGTTTCATCAAATGATACGGTTACTCTCACTCTGACCGGAGACGGCGCGGGCACTTGCGAGGCAATACTCGATCTTATCGGGCTTCGCAGAAATATAGAATCGGCAAGCTGCGAATATGACAGCGAACGTGGAGTCGTTATTATCCCGAAAGGTGTAACACAGGTCACGGTGAGGAGAAAGATATAATGAAAAAGTATGCTATTCTGGCGGCTGTGTGTTGGTTCGCAGTCATATCTTTGGTCGGCATAATTCTGACCGTCTATGACAAGCGCATTGCCGGCAGCGGGAAGCGCCGTATCCCGGAGGCGACACTCATGACCGTCGGTCTGCTCGGCGCGGCGGGACCGATGTATTTGACAATGAAAAAAATCCGCCACAAGACCAAGCATAAAAAATTCATGCTCGGACTTCCGGCGGAAGTTATTCTGCATATTCTGATTATTGCCGCGGCGGTTTATTTCTCGCTATCCTGAGCTGTTTCTTCTGCGTCAACCGGCTCGGGCACGACAAGCGAAACTGTTTTTCTGATGTCGATTCGGTCATAGTACTGCTTGAATCTGACCGCCACTCTGACCGTTCTGTCGCAGTGCGGGCAGTAATATTTGCTGCGGAAATACTGGTTTGAATATGACCACTGCTTTGTCTGCTCGCATTTACCGGAACATATCTCGCATTTATAATCAAGAACGCTTTTGTCAATAAGCGGGCTGTGAATATTGCTTATCGGGTGCGCCTTGAATGTAAGCCGCGCATAGAACTCGTCGTTGCACTCTCTGATATACGGCTTGAATGCGTCTTTTGAATAGACTTTTTTCAGGCATTCCGCGCTGAGAAGGCTGTCATCATAGGCTCTGTGATGCGAGAAACTGCTCTCGTCGATTCCGAGCTCCTGCGCCGCGGTCGAGAGACCTATCTGACGCGATTTCGGCGTTCCGAGGACTGACTGAATATACGCCTGCATGTCGGCATAATAGCTCAGAAACGGGACTGTATTGATACCGTTCAGATATTTGTAATTGTCGATGAGCACACGTATATCTCCGTCGCCCCATGTGAGCAGCACGCACTCCGAGCCTATCCAACGGCGAAAGCTCGAAAAAACTTTGGTGAACGGCTCGCCGCTTCTGACTTCTTCATTTGTTATGTTTGTCAATTCTTTGACGCTGCCGCGCAGTTTTTTGCCTATCTGCGGTCTGACGAGACAGGAGAATTTGTCTTTGAAATTGAGATTTTCGTCAAGCTTTACGGCACCTATCTCTATTATCTCATTGATGAAACCTTTGGTTTTGCGGGCGTATGTATTGTTCCATTCGAGATCCATTATTATAAAATCCATCGAAACATCCTTTGAAATCTATATTTCACAATCTGAAATTTTTATTTAAAAACCATAAAGTATTATATATTAAAACCGGATGTATTGCAAGACAAAATAAACCTGTGTCGCCTATCCGCTTTTTATGCCCTTTAGATTGATTTTCTTTTTCAAATGGGGTATTATATAAGACAAGCGTTTTATTACACATATGTAAGGTAAAGGGAAGAAAATCATGCCTATAAAAATAGACAGCAATTTGCCGGCACATAAACTGCTGGAGAATGAAAATATTTTCGTTATGACCGAGGAACGGGCAGTATCGCAGGATATACGCCCGCTGAAAATACTTATTCTCAATCTTATGCCGACAAAGATCGAGACAGAGACGCAAATATTGCGTCTGCTGAGCAACTCGCCGATTCAGGTCGAGGCAGAGCTGCTTCAGACCGCCACGCATGAAGTAAGAAACGTTTCCAAAGAGCATATGCTCAAGTTTTACAAAACTTTTGATGATATAAAGAACGAACGCTTTGATGGCATGGTAGTTACCGGCGCTCCCGTTGAAAACATGGAGTTTGAGCAGGTCGACTACTGGGACGAGCTCTGCCGCATATTCGAGTGGAGCAAGACCAACGTCTATTCCTCGTTCTTCATATGCTGGGGCGCTCAGGCGGCGCTCTATTATAAATACGGTCTGAAAAAGTATCAGCTCGATAAAAAGATGTTCGGTGTTTTTGAGCATGTTTCGCTCGACACTTTTCATCCGCTCATGCGCGGACTCGACGACAAATTCTGGGTGCCTCATTCAAGGCATACGGAAGTCAGGCGCGGCGACATCGCGCTGATAAAGGATCTTCAGATACTTTCTTATTCCGAGAAATCGGGTGTGCATCTGATATCCGATATGGAGTGCCGCAATTTTTTCTCGACAGGTCACTCCGAATATGACCGCGATACGCTCGCAAAAGAATATTTCCGCGATGTTGAAAAGGGCTTGGATATTGATCTTCCGGAAAACTATTTTCCGGACAATGACCCTTCGAAGACTCCGGAAGTCAAATGGCGCAGTGCCGCCAATATAATTTTTTCAAACTGGCTCAATTATTTCGTGTATCAGCGTACACCTTATGACTTGAGCACACTTTGACAGGAAGGTAAAGGAAAATGGGAGATATTTACATATCCGGCAACGGAAGAAGAAATCAGGATACTCAGGATATCCCGATAACGCCGCGCAGAGTCAATGTAAATGACCTCGGCGCACAGAACAGAAACGCTCAGCAGGTGCCGCCGCAGGAGCAGGGACGCCAGCCTCAGCAGGGACAGCAATATGATCCGCGCCGCGAACAGCGCAGACCTAATCCTAATAATCAGCCCCGGCGGAATCCGAACGGCGAGCAGCAGAATAGCGCTCCTTCGCCCAAAAAGCCGAAGAAAAAAAGCCGTGCCGCGAGAAATATATTTATAGTTCTTCTCGTACTTGTGCTTATCGGTTCGTGCGTGTTTGGTGTTGTGTATTCAACGGCAAGCAAGATTGACTATAAGCCCGAGACACATCAGGACAATGTCTATGTCGATTCGTCAACTCTGATGCACGACAGCAAGGTGACAAATATCCTGCTTATCGGTGTCGACGGTTCAAGCTCCGATACTTCATTGCGTTCCGATACCATGCTCATGGTATCAATAGACCGCAACAACAAGAAGATAAAGCTGACTTCTTTCCTGCGCGACACATGGGCTGTTATTCCGTCGACAAAGTCTTATAACAAGCTTAACGCCGCCTGCTCTTACGGCGGAGCGCAGCTTGTCATGGACACCATAGAATATAACTACAATGTCAAGATAGACCACTATATGCTCGTCGGATTCGATATGTTTGAGACGATAATCGACTCGGTCGGCGGCATTGATGTTGAAGTGACTGAAAAAGAGGCGCAGTTCATGCGCGCCACAGCGAGAGCGACGAGAGAGATACAGTCCGGCGAGAGCGTTCATATGAACGGAGCGCAGGCGCTTGTCTATTGCCGCATAAGAAAGCTTGATTCCGACTTCATGCGCACTTATCGCCAGAGAAAAGTTATAACGGCTCTTATCAAGAAGGCAAAAACTTCAAATCCGATGACACTTAAGAAGCTTGCGGATACAGTGCTGCCGATGGTTCAGACCGATATGTCGCCCATGGAGCTCACGAAGTTTGTCTTCGGCGCGCCCAAGTATATCGGCTATGATGTAAAATCCGAGCGTGTGCCGCACGAAAATACTTGGAAATCGCAGACAAAGAGGGGACAGTCGGTTATAGTCACCGATTTTGATGCAAATATACAGTTCCTCAAGTCGTATTTGTATTCTGTAGACCCGGTTGAGGATGAGGAAACCACCTAAAACGGAGGGTATAGTCTGAAATATAATAAAATAATATTGCTCAAAGACGGCAGGGAATGCTGCCTGAGAAACGGAACGGAAAACGACGCACAGGAAGTTCTCGATGTCTTTAATCTAACACATGCCGAGACGGATTATCTGCTCACTTATCCCGATGAAAACAGTTTTACCGTTGAACAGGAGGGCGCGTTCCTCAAAGCAAAAACCGAGAGCAGCAATGAGATAGAAATCATTGCGGCCGTTGACGGTAAAATTGCCGGAACCGCCGGAATTGACGCTGTCGGAAACAAATACAAGACAAAACACAGAGCTGAGTTTGGAATAGGCATCGCCAAGGAATTCTGGGGGCTCGGCTTAGGGCGTGCGCTGACCGAGGCATGCGTAGAATGTGCCAAAGAAGCCGGATATGCGCCTGGATAATGCTGCGGTTGGTGCGCCGCTGCTCCGCCGCATCCTTGAGGATCACGGAAGCGAACATGGCCGCGGGGCTGGGCAAGGCCACCCAGCCCGACAGGTCCCCGGAATTTTCCCCGGGCGACGCCAGGTCGGGCAGCTGGCTCCGCACGTCCTTGACGGCCGCGGTAAAGTCCTTGCCGGCCTGGATGGCATCAATCAGGGCCTCATCGACCCTGGCGGCGCTGACACCCTTCGCCTGGGCCTGTTCCAGCAGCCTGGTATATTCGACGGAACTGTATCCCGTTGCATTCGTGATGATGGTATCCATACGGTCTCCCTTTTCAGGCATCAGGCCATGGCCGGATTGCCGCTGAGGATGGCCACGTTGGCCTGTACGCTTTCCTCGACGATGTCCGATACGGTCTGGAGCGTCTGCTCGGAGCGCCGCATCACTTCCTTGATATGTTCCATATCCAGCTCATTGGCCATGGCGATGCGCTCCAGGATGGCCTGCAAATGCTTCTGCTGAGCCTGCAGGTAGCTGATGTCCTTTTCGTTGCAGGCTGAAGCGATGCTGGTGGCCGACTGGGCAATGGTGTTTGCCCCACCGGCCATGGTCGCCGCACGGGCCGTCCAGGAGGCCGCCTTCTGGATGGTCTGGGCCGTATCCGAAACGGCCTTGGTAGCGGTCTGAGCGGCCTTTCCGGCCGTACCTGCCGCCCCGGCGCCGAAGGTGAGCGCCGTCATGGCGATGGTGGTGGCAAGATCCACGGCGAACTTCGTCCACTGGATCGCCGTATCACTGGCGCCGCAGGCTTCCATGATCTTGCCGGTGATGAACGACAGGCTGAAACCGGCCTTGCCGCCTGATGCCTCCTCCATGATGGAGCTGGTCAGCAATGCCAGGCTCGCGACCCCGACAGCGATGAGCGCCGCGCCGGGGCCACCGGCCGCCAGTCCCACAGAACCGGCGGCGATCATGGCCACGGAACCGATGGCCGCCAGGACCATGCCGATGACCTTGAACGCCTTGAGCAGACCGTTCAGAAAACTCTGGCTCTTGGCCTTTTCCAGCTGCTCCTGGATGGACTTGAGCTTTTCCTCATTGGCCATGGCGCGTTCCTGAGCGCGGGCCTCCAGTGAGGCCACACCGGCCTTGGTCTCGGTGCGGCGCTGCTCGAAGCCCACAGCATCCAGCAAGGTCTCCAGAGAAAGACCGCTCATGGTCAAAGCGGACAGCGAGACCGTGGCGTTGCTCTTCGAGGACGGTGCCTCAAGATCCGGCAGCAGCGAATCGCCGCTCGCAGCCAGGAAGGAACGCAACGCATTGAGGCTCTCTTCCAGATCCTTGACATCCAGGGTGTTGCTCGAGCCTTGCTGGGTCGCCGCCAGTTGCAGCAGTGCGCTCAGATCGGTCGCAGGCGTCCCGGACTGTGTTCCCTGAACCATACTCATGGCATCACTCCTTGGACTGGGCCAGCGTGGCAAGCAGGGCACGGATACGGTCATGGATGGCCTTGTGCGCGGGGACGGAGGCATCGCCCAGCCCCAGGGCGGCGCGGAAGGAAGCCGCGGCATTCTCGCCGTCACCCAGCTTCAGATAGCACAGGCCGCCATAATAGAACGGTGCGGGATCCTTGAGGCCGCCGGCCACACCGGCCATGCCGTAGGTATCGATGGCCTGCTGCCAGGCCTCACGGGCCTGCAGGCAACCGGCCAGCCCCATCCAGTAGCGGGGATCGTCGCCATCATACATGCAGAGGCCGCGGAACATGCTTTCGGCATCCTTGTAGTTGCCCGCCTTGTACAGATTGTAGGCATAGGCATAGCCGGATTCCAGGGTATCCTTGCTGATGTTGAACACATCGGCCAGGGTGGCTCCCTTTTCCAGGGCGGCCTGAATGGTGTGGAATTCCTTTTCCGTGAAACCCGCCGCCTTGGCCATGTCCAGCAGGGCGGCCTGGATGTCTTTTTCCTGTTCAGTGATCTGACTCATACTCGCTCCTTGGGGGGATGCCGTCGTCCTGTCCTTCCGACGGCTACTGGCCGCGGGCCAGATTGGTGAGGGTCTGGTTGGAGTTGGCGATCTGGGTATTGGCGCCCTGCAGATAGGAGTTGTACTGGCCCATGTAGTCCTGGACGTAGACCATCTCCTGCTGGGTATTGGTGCCCAGTTCTTCCAGACGGCTTTCCAGGGCCGTGATGGCCACGTCCCATTCATCAGAGCTGTGATTGTAGTCGCCGCCGGTCTTGTCGTAGGCCAGGCCGTGCGCATCCATGTAGTCCACCATTTCCTTGGACATCAGGGTACAGTTTTTGGTGTTCTTTTCCGTCGTCCCGTTGGAATAGGTCTCGGTCTGCGTGCCTGCGGCGATACCGGAGTTGGCATCGGCCTTGGCCTGCCGGGCCTCGTTGAGAAGCTGGGAAACGAGCTTCTGTTCGTCCTGCACCTTGGCGATGGCGTCCATCTTGTCCATGGCCTGGGTCTTGGCGGTGGTGGCCAGCTCCAGTTGCAGCTTGGCGAACATCAGCTGCAAGCTCGTGGTGGGGCCCAGCTCGCCAAAGGAAGAGGTTGCAGAGACATTGTTAAGATCGACCTGGCTCATATGGATTCCTTACTTTATACCCTGTTGAAAAAAATGAAAAAATAATTTTCCGGCACACACGTTTTCAAGACAAGGCGAGTCTTTTCAGGTTTCTCATAAAGAACTGAAA
>OKSE01001019.1_pt1 | contig 14787 bp, 15 predicted proteins | sample 1633631 | NCBI WGS metagenome assembly OKSE01 (sample SAMEA3541555, study PRJEB24748) | human gut metagenome | biome: human gut; feature: human-associated habitat; material: faeces | place: China | collected 2012 | reverse complement strand
TCTACTATGGTTATGCCGGATTTTTCAAAAAACAGGCTAATCGGAGGACAACCCCATTTCAAAAAACAGGACAGCTTTTCGGAGGATGTAGATTTCTTCACATTTGCATGGTATAATTAAAAAAGTGAAAAAACAGGACAGGAGGGCAAGCATGAATCAAGAACTGATGACATTAGATTTTTGGCAGGATACGGTCATATATGAGGACAGAACATTACCTATCGGTACTCTTGCCTGTGATGCGCTGAATGTTTCGGCAGATACTCTTGCCCAGATGAACGAGCAATGCCAGAAAATCAATCTGCTGCTTGGTATGCTGAACGCAGGACAGGATGCTTCTGCACTCTTTCCTATGGCACGGGATGCTGCTCTGGCAATGCTTGATATTCTCAGTCAAACGCCGCCGTTCTCCTATATGAACATATCACAGCACCGGGAACGAATAGAAAAGGTCTTTACTGCCGACAATGCGCTGAAATATGTGGAGTTTGCTATAAATGCCGCAACCAACTCCTTGCAGTTTGAAGAAGTTCCGAACTATGCGGATGCGATGATGCTCCAACGTTATACCGCTGTATTCGGGCATTTGGCATATTCTCTTGGGGAATACCAAACCGCAATGCTTGATTTTGCGGAAAAATCAGACGGCAACGAAGCAGACCGTACCGCAGAGGGCTTTGCAAAAATGTTCGGCAGCTATTTCCCGCCGGAGTTTTCTATCACGGAGGGCAATGCCTGGATGTCTGTTGCGAACAACTCTGTTCAGTATGTGGCAACCATCCGTCCCGGCGAGGATGTGGCAAAGCTCGTCAAGCGGATGCACTACGTATCCTTTGTGGGAATGTTCCGTTCTGATCTCTTTGAGGGCTTATGTGTCGGTCATGCACCGAAAAAATGCCAGATCTGCGGCAAATGGTTTCTGACCACCAACGCAAGGCACACCAAATACTGCGGTGGCTATGCACCGGGGGACAAGCTGCACCGCACTTGCCGTCAGATCGGTAATCTGAAAGGCAGAGAACAGCGGGAACTTGCGGATGATCATCCGCTGAAACAGATTTACGAGAAGCGACTGAATACCATAAACCGCTATGTGAAGCGTGGCACTCTGGACACCGATCTTGCGGAGATTATGAAGAAACTGGCAAAAGATAAGATGCTCCGGGCGCTGAGCAATGTCGCCTATGCCAAGGGCGATTATGAAAAAGAGATGGGACAGGCTGCTTTGAAGAAAGAAGCATTGAAAAAATACAACGCATAGGTGTAAACAATGGAAATTATTGAGATTACAGAAAACAAAAAGAAATATCTGGATTTGCTATTATTGGCTGATGAGCAGGAAAACATGATAGATCGCTATCTTGATAATGGCAGGATGTATATCCTCAATGATAATGGAGTTAAAAGCGAATGTGTCATAACCGACGAAAGAAATGGTGTGCTTGAAATTAAGAACATTGCAACAGTTCCAGAACATCAAGGCAAAGGCTATGCAAAAGCTTTGATTGACTTTATCATCGAGAAATACAGCGGACAATATGCTGTTCTGCAAGTTGGAACAGGCGATAGTCCACTGACAATACCATTCTATGAAAAATGTGGTTTTGTCCTTTCTCACATAATACCAAATTTCTTTACAGACAATTATGACCACCCAATATATGAAGGTGGTGTACAGTTGGTGGATATGGTGTATTTGCAAAGAAAGTTCTAAATGCTGATATGGTAAACCGGAAGGAGGTGCGCTATGCTGAATGATTTTACATGGAATATGACCGGATACATACCGAAACACCATGTCAATCCGCACGGCGATAGCATCATTCCCTATGTGGCAGAGCGCATCTTCCAACTGGAACCGGAGCCGCCCAAGGTAGATAGTCTGAATGAATATATCCTGTCTGCCTTGCAGGAAAAGAATTTGCTTTATTTTTCGTTTTTCCTACATCACTACGAGCCGCAACTCAACAAGCGTATCAAATCCTTTCTCGGCATGGATGGCGGCGATCTGTACGACACAGACCGATTTATAGATATAAAGCTCTCCTGCCGGGAGCAAATGCTCCAAAAGCTGATGGACTATGACCTTGCCAAGGGTGCAGAGTATGCTACATACATTTTCCCGTTCATCCGGGATGCTATGCTCCGTTTTCGCATGGGCGAAGAAAAATGGTCGGTATCCTCTCTGACTAATTACAAAATGGTGCGGTCAATGGCATGGATGTACCATAACACCAAGGATGCGGTCAGCGAGTTTGCTAAGAAATACAACTGCGACCTTGCCCTTGCGGAAGATTATCTGAAAGTTGTCCGTGGCATCCGCAATCAGCAGCCGTTCTACGTCACAGATGAGAACGGGGAGGAAACCGGCGAAGATGTTGCCCTTGAGGATACTTGGAACTATACCGACATCCTCTGGAACGGCATACAGGCAGAAAAGGTGCAACGGGCATTTGAGAAACTGAATTACCGGGAACAGACCTTGCTCGAAAAACGGCTGGCGATCTGCATGACCTGTGGGCGTGTTGGCTCATGGAAAGGCCGCCCCACCTTTGAAGAACTGGCAGTCATGTTTGAGGGCAGCACTGCCAGCGGTGCAGAACGAGCCTATCGGAAAGCGGTGGACAAGCTGACGGAATTTCTGGTTGCCGAAGGTGCGCTCCATGCTGTCCGGCTGAAACAGAAATCCAAGGCCAAGCGCAAAAAGAAAATCGCCGCCGCAATCTACGAATACCAAGCAGACTGCGACGGCGAATGGGGCAAGATTCAGGTTGATTTTGAGAACGACACAGCAGAGATCATCCGGCTTGCTGATTGGGACACGATAAAAACAAATCGCTTTGCAAACAGGGCAATAGCGCATCTTCTGAGCTGTGAAAACGAGATGCTGCCGAAGGAAACCATGGTTGCCTTTGAACTGTGAGTACGGAGCGCTGCCCTCCTTTGGAAACCTCCCGCATTTTCTGCGGCTGTGGGTATCCAAACTGTCAAAATGCAATTTGGATGCCTTGCCTTGAAAATAAAAAATGGACAGAGCCTCCATCCCGCATGATAGAAGCTCTGTCCATTTTTTACGAAACCACCTTTTGGTCCAGCTCTGATAGAATACGTCCAATGTCCGCATCCAAACAGATGGAACGCTTTGCAATTTCCCTTGGTGCGTATGCCTGCCCGAAGTTCACACAGGCATAGATAGCGTCTGGGTTTTCCAGCGTATATTTCCAGAACGGATACTTGATAATAACCGGCGTATTGTTTCCCACACCCAGCTCCAGATACAGCACCTTCTCATGCTTGTGCCGCCGTACAAAGTCTGAATACCGGCTTTGGGCAGCATACCAACCCTCGTCTTGAACAAAGGTATCGTCACACCGCAGGTTCATGGTCATAGGCGCACCGCATACTGGGCACCGGGGAATCAACTCTGTCGGGATTCTCATAGCCCGCTGCCTGGCGACCATCTGCCGGACAGTATTTTCGTTGTCATAGGTCTTGCAATGGCAGGCTTTGGAACATTGCCACAGGCCGTAATCTCCTTGTGTGTAGAATAACCGCTTTTTATCAAAGCCTGAGCGCTGAAATTGATGATCCACATTGGTGGTCAGCACAAAGTAATCCTTGTCCTTTACCAGTGCCAGCAGCACCTGGTAAACCGGAAGCGGTGCATCTACATAGCGGTTATAGAAAATATGACGGCTCCACCAGGCCCAGTATTCCTCCAGTGTGTCAAACGGATAAAATCCGCCGGAGTAGATATCTGTGATCCCATATTTCTGATGGAAGTCTGAAAAGTACCGCTCAAAACGCTCTCCGCTATAAGTAAGGCCTGCGGAGGTAGACAGCCCCGAACCAGCACCAATCAAAACAGCATCTGCCGTTTCCAGCGCCTGCTTCAGCTGCTCAATCTGCCCGGAGCAGCTTGCTGTAAATTCTTTCATCCTGTTCCTTGAAAACATTGAATATCACCTCGATTTTGCTTCCGGTTTCCGCCTTGTATTCCTGCACTGTCCGTACAGCGATCTCCGCCGCCTTGTCATTGGGGAACATGAACACACCTGTGGAAATACAGCAGAACGCAATACTGGGTACCTGATTTTCATCGGCCAAAGTCAGACAGGAACGGTAGCAGGATTCCAGCAATTTACAGTGCTGCCGGGTCAATTTCCCCTGCACGATGGGGCCAACCGTGTGGATCACATAATCACAGGGGAGATTATAGGCGGGCGTAATCTTGGCCTGCCCGGTGGGTTCTTCAAATCCCTGCCGCTCCATGATCTCAGCGCACTTCAAACGGAGCTGCACCCCGGCATAGGTGTGGATGCAGTTATCAATACAGTTATGGCAAGGCTGGTAGCAGCCGGTCATGCCACTATTTGCCGCATTGACGATAGCCCCACAATCCAGCGTAGTAATGTCTCCACGCCAGAGATAGATTCCATTCTGAAGCGGGGACAGTTCAGACAGCCGGGTAATCTTCTTTGCTGCCAGTTCTCCTTGCAGATAGGCATCCTGCACTTCAAGAAATCTCTGGCTGATGGCTCCCGGATGACGAACATTCATCAGTGAGCGCAGTAGCACCTTCTGGCGGTCTGTATCTGCCGGGATTTCCTGGCGGCGGCAGGAAAGACGCTCCCGCAGCAATTCCTCAATTAAAAATCTTCTTCGTTCTTCCTGATTCATGGCGTTACCCCCGCTTCATAATGGCTCTGGCCGGACAGATTTCAAAGCAGTTGCCGCAATGCAGGCAATTTTTCTGCTGAATGACCGCAGGTTTCGCAGAAATATCGATACACTTTTGCGGACATTTGGAATAGCAGAGCTTGCAGCCGATACAGGCGTCTGTGATAAAATAACCCTCCTGCACTTTCTCTGCGCCGCCAAAAGTAAAGCTGGCACGCTCAATCGGCTTTTTGGACAGGTCAAACCATTCTCCGCTGCCTTCATAGATGACAAAGACAGTCAGTGCGCTTCTGGATGCCGCATCCGGGTAGATCTCGTTCATATAGGGATTCTTTTCAAACAGCCGGGGAAGCAGCTCGCTCTCCAGCTCCCGCACCTTTCCCCGAATAGAAAGCGCAGCACAGTGCATGGTGTCCTCGCCCTTCATGCCGGTCAATGCAAGGACTCCACGCTTTTTCAATCGGTCATAGAACCCTTTTCCCCTTGCTGTTAGAAAGTAATCGCCGCCTTCATCGGCATCCATCATATCAATGGCAGCCGTGACCGGCAATCCGGCATCATCCACTGTTGCTACAACCGTGGTATGAATTTCCTCGACAAGATAAGCCAGATAATCCTTGCTTTCCATTTTGAACCCCTCTTTCTTGAACTGCACCCTTCAGTGCCGGGCGCAGCCGCTTATAGACCAACATCGTAACAATACTGCTTACAAGGCCCTTCAAAACATTAAAAGGAAACGCATTGTAAAGAACTACATCCAATTTGGTGTGGATGAACGGAATAAACTCTGCAAAAGAAGCGATCAGTTGTTCCATTGGCATAAACTGTTCAAATAGCGGCAGTAAGATAAAATAATTGCTGAGTACAGCAACAATGCCCATCACGATACTGCCTGCAATTCCGGCAATCCATGCTGTCTTTTTCGTCTTATGACACCCATAAATCAGTCCAGCGGTAAAAACAAAGGATGCGCCCATCAGAAAATTTGCCAGTTCCCCAATGCCGCCTGTAGAAGTTGAAAAAAGCTGCAAGGCGTTCTTTACAAGTTCAATCAGAACACCAGCCAACGGTCCAAAGGCAAAGGCCCCAATTAAAGCCGGAAAATCGGAAAAATCCATTCTGGCGAAAGGAGGCGACAGCGGAACCGGAAATTCCACAAAGGCCAGAATATAAGCGATTGCGGAAAGAAGCGCAGTCATCGTGATGGTACGGACAGAAATTTTGGAAGCGGTATGCATATTTCTCCTTGTGAGATATGATTTGGATTTAAGGCAAAACCCCGCAGATTGCTTATGGCATCTGCGGGGCAAGTCTTATCACATCTTCTTTCATCCGGACTATACCGTCGGCTGCGGGATTTCACCGCATCAGCGTTTCCGCTCGCAGGCTGTTACTGCCGGTCAGGGATTTCACCTTGCCCCGAAGATTTTTATATGACGGTTGTTCTTAGAACTCGTAAGGAGGATTGCCGGAGAAGTCGGCGATCACGCCATGAGGATCTTCCAGATAGAACACTTCAAAGGCCGGGTTGTCAGCGGTCTGATAATTTCCCTTGACAATGGGATTCTCCAGCGCAGCCTCTTTGATGGCCTTATCGTCCACAAAGACAGCCTTGCCACTCAGACGGATCCACTGATAGGTAGGGGAGGAAACGCTGATCTGGACATAGGGATTGGCCTGCAGCTCCTTGTAAACTTCCTTGAAGTTGCCGGTGTTGAACCACAGCTTGCCATCCTTCTCGAAGCTGAACATAAAGGGGCGGCACTTGGCCTTACCGTCAAGGCTAACGGTGGCGAGATACTGAACGGGGTTTTCCTGCAAAAACTGGGCGACTTTTTTCATGATAATTACCTCCAAAGCGTATTTTGTTTGGGAAAGGTTGCTTTTTCCTTTCGCTGGTATTATACTAACACCGTAGAGCCAATTCGTAAAGTAAGCACAATATTGTGCCGTAGTTACCAAAAGGAAACTATTGGAGGATAATATGGAAGATATCAAAACAATCGAAGCAACCCCGGCAAAAGATTTACCTGCCTGCCCGGTGGAAACCACCCTCATGCTAATCGGTGACAAATGGAAAGTTCTGATTCTGCGAGACCTGATGCCCGGAACCAAGCGCTTTGGGGAACTGAAAAAATCCATCGGTCATGTGTCCCAGAAGGTGCTGACCGCACAGCTTCGGGATATGGAGGAAAGCGGGCTGTTAAGCCGCAAGGTCTATGCAGAGGTACCACCCCGTGTAGAGTACACACTAACCGATCTGGGCTACAGCTTGAAGCCTATTCTGGACGCCCTATGGAATTGGGGCGAAGAATACAAGGCCAAACAATAAAGAAGCCGAAGCAACACCATGAAAGAAGGGTTGCTTCGGTTTTTTATTTCTTGTACTTCGGGCTAAATCATCTGAAAATACTTCAATGCTTCTCGGATTGCTTTCTCTTTTTCCGGCGGACATTGGGGTTGCTTGGAATCTACCGATTTGGGCAGGTTATAGTTTTTGCCGACTTCCAGTCCACATTTTCTCTTAACTTGAGAAATATAAAGACTGGATACCTTTAACCCTGTATGCTCCAAAACATACTCCTTAATCTGTGGATAGGTAGCTCCATCCTGGAACTCCGACATATCCATATCCTCCAGCGAGAACTCCACTCGTATTTTCTTCGAGTCGACCTTACCCTTGGAAAGCAAGACAACAGTCTCAACGTCAGCGGCAACTGGTACCAGATCGACATGACCTATGCCGTCACCAAGCGCGTCATCAACGAGACCACCTTCGCCGGCTGCGTCTCCCCCCTGACCTACTCCCAGCAGAGCGACACGCTCGCCGTGTCCGCGGTGGCGTAAACCCTCACAATTCGTCGAAAGACGGCGGCAGATATTCTCTGCCGCCGTCTTTTCTGCGCGGTATTCGTTCTGTTAATATCTTATATATTTTTGAAAATCTTCTTGCGTTTTTGGGCAAATCTGGTATACTGCGAACATAAAATATTGGCAAACACAAATATCTGTGCGGCTCGCAGAAAAGCAGCTGTACAGAAAAAGGCACAGCAGGCGAAAGCCTGTGTCGCAAAGCCACGGATCTAAACGGCGCTCGCGCCGCACGGCAGCCGGTTGCCAAATGCAGATCGTCTCCCCCTTCTTCGCGCCGTACAGGCAGAAGAAGGAGGATTTTTTATGTATGGGAAGAAAACAGGAAAGCGGCTGCTTTCGTGGGTCCTGATGCTCATCATGGCCCTGTCGATGCTGCCGCTGAACGTGCTGGCCGGCGAGGTCGGCGGAGATAGCGTAATCTACGGCCATTACGAAGGCAACAACTGGACCTCAGGCCCAGACGCCAACGCGCCTTCTCTGCCCGAGGGCGTTGATTCCGTCAGCAAGACCGCTGTGCCTACCGGCAACCCCAACGAGTACAGGGTCAAGCTGGAAGTGCAGATGCACACAACCACCACGACTCATACCAGCTACGCGCAGGCCGCAACGGTGCTCGTCATCGATACCTCCGGCCCGATGGGCGAGGGTTGCCAAAAATGGTGGCATACTCACAACTCTAATTGCCCCCTCCCGCCTGAAGGATGCCAAGGCTGCGGCCATCAATTTCCTTGATAGCTATAAAGACGGCGGCACCGGCCGCTATGTTGCGCTGGTCGATTTCAATACAAACGCAACAGCAGCAGACGCGGGCTGGCAGGATGTTTCCGCCGAGGCGGGTCATACCGCTATTCTGACCGCCATCAATGACCTGAAACCCGACGGCGGCACCAATCTGGATGACGGTCTGCAAAACGCAAACCTGTTATTTGCAAAATCTAATGTTCAGGAGATTGACTCCAAGAACATTATCGCTCTGACCGACGGTGAGCCGACGTACTATATGACGAAGGATATTTTTGGCACCCCCACCGTTGGAGGTTTCGGCAACTCATGTACTAAGGAGGTCTTCGAGGCAGCCGCGAATACAGCTGCATCTATTTGCAATAGTGGAACTACGCTCTACTCCATCTGCTTTGGTGCTGCCAACGAGGAAGTGAAGAATCCTAACACAGGTGCATATATCAGTCTCTTCGAATATCTGAACCTATATCGCCCTCAACAAGACCTACTCTGCTAATGACTTCTCCGGGTTGAAGGACGCTTTCGACGCGATCTCCTCAAGCATCACCTCCGGTCTTTCCAGCGGCACGGTCCACGACTCGCTGCCTGACGGCGTGACCTGCATCAGCGGTGATTTCGAAGGAAACTGGAATTTGACCGGTGCTACCGGCGAGCCGGGCGAGGGCGGCGTTACCACTTACACCTACACCAAGACCTACACCGTCAAGATCGACCCCACGGCAGTCGATGCCGAGCAGTACGATGGCTACTACCCCCTCAACGGTCCCACGACCCTGACGGTCAAGGGTAGCAATGACGAGGATGTCACCATCGACTTCCCCATCCCCGCCGGTAAAGCCACATTGCAGAAGTACAATCTGACCATCAACTACAAATACGCCGATGGTACTGAGGCTAAGCCGACTCACACCGAGTCCCTCACGTATGGCAGCTCCTACAGCGTTGCCAGCCCCCTGATCACCGGCTACACCGCTGACAAGCTTACTGTCTCCGGCAGCATGCCCGATAGCGATGTCACGGTCGATGTTACCTTCACTGCCAAAGATTACACCGTCACCTACGAGTCCAACGGCGGCAGCACGGTTCCTTCTCAGGCCGTTAAGTACAACGAAACGGCTAACAAGCCCGCCGATCCCACCAAGAGCGGCTACACCTTCGCTGGCTGGTACACCGAGGAGAAGCTCACCAACAAGTACGACTTTGCTACTCCCGTGACCGGGAACATCACCCTCTACGCCAAGTGGACGCGCAACTACACCCCGCGCCCCTACACGCCGCCCACCGTCGTGATCCCCGACGATGATGCGCTCGGTCTGAACACGACCGACCACTTCGCCTATATCGTCGGCTACGGCAACGGTAAGGTCCGCCCGCAGAACAACATCACCCGCGCCGAGGTCGCCGCCATCTTCTTCCGTCTGCTGACCGACGACGTCCGCGACGAGAACCTGACCAAGACCAACCGCTACTCCGATGTGGCCGCTACCTCCTGGTACAACACCGCGGTCTCGACCCTCAGCTCCATGGGCATCATCACGGGCTACCCCGACGACACGTTCCGCCCGAACGCCGCCATCACCCGTGCCGAGACCATGACGCTCGTCAACCGCATCCTCAACCGCCAGCCCGAGACCGAGGACGATCTCCTCCCGAACATGACGGTCTGGACGGACAACGCGAACCCGAAGGCCTGGTATTACCTCGCCGTTCAGGAAGCGACGAACAGCCACTACTACAAGTTCAAGACGAACTCCAAGTATGAAAAGTGGAGCGAGCTGCGCGAGACCCGCGACTGGACGCTGCTCGAAAAGTAAGCCAAAATCCCTCCACCCCCTATTGTAAAAGGAAGAACCGCTCTTGCGAGCGGTTCTTCCTTTTTTGCACTCCCCTCGCGATCTCAAAATCCATTGACAAAGCAAGCGTTCCTGTGTATCATATCAACATACTTATAAGATAGGATTTATCTCAATGGCCACTATTTACGCGGACAACGCCGCGACGACCCAAATGAGCCGTGCCGCGATCGACGCCATGCTCCCCTATCTGGAGACGATCTATGGCAACCCCTCAAGCCTGCATTCCGTCGGCCAGCAGGCGGCCGGGGCGCTGCTCAGCGCGCGCGACCGCATCGCAAAATGCCTGAACGCTTCCCCGCGCGAAATTTACTTCACCTCCGGCGGCAGCGAGGCCGACAATCAGGCCATTCTCTCCGCCGCGCGCCTCGGCGAACGCAAAGGCAAAAAGCACATCATTTCGACCGCGTTCGAGCACCACGCCGTGCTGCACACGCTGAAAAAGCTTGAAAAAGAGGGCTTCACCGTCGAGCTGCTCCCCGTCGGCCCCATTGGCACCGTGACGGCGCAGCAGGTCAAGCGCGCCATCCGCGAGGATACGTGCCTGGTTTCCGTCATGTACGCCAACAACGAGATCGGCTCCATCCTGCCGATCAGCGCGATCGGCGCCGTCTGCCGCGCAGCGGGCGTGCTGTTCCACACCGACGCCGTGCAGGCCGCGGGGCATCTGCCCATTGACGTCAAGGCGCAGAACATCGACCTGCTGTCACTCTCCGCGCACAAGTTCCACGGGCCGAAGGGCACCGGCGTGCTGTACGCCCGTCAGGGCGTCTTCCTGACGAACCTCATCGAGGGCGGCGCGCAGGAGCGCGGCAAGCGCGCGGGTACGGAGAACATCCCCGCCATCATGGGCATGGCTGCGGCGCTCGAAGACGCCTGCGCGCACCTCGACGAGAACGCGAAAAGGGTCAGCGCTCTGCGCGACCGTCTGATCGATGGCCTGTCCAAGATCCCGCACAGCGCGCTCAACGGCGATCCCGTGAATCGCCTGCCCGGCAACGTAAGCTTCTGCGTCGAGGGCGTCGAGGGCGAAAGCCTGCTGCTTCTTCTCGACGCAAAGGGCATCTGCGCGTCGTCCGGCAGCGCGTGCACATCCGGCTCGCTCGACCCAAGCCATGTGCTGCTGGCCATCGGCCGCCCGCATGACGTGGCGCACGGCTCGCTGCGCCTGAGTCTGTGCGAGTGGAACACCGACGAGGAAATCGACCGTATCCTCGATGCCGTGCCCGAGGTCGTGGAATACTTACGCGGCATGTCCCCGCTGTGGAAGGACCTCGTCAGCGGCAAAAAGCCGTTCACTTTATAAGCACGCGGCAGAATAAGGCAAAACGATAAACGCGGCATCGCTTCTCACAGGGACATTCCCTGCGCCAATGCTCATGTGCGGTAAAGTAACACACAAAAAAGTTTGATAGACAGTAGCCACTACTATTCCGTTCCTCAAATATAATCGTATTTTGTACCAATGTCATTGTATTTTTCAAGTGTACATCTTGAAATGCACTCCAATTCTCTGTAAAATATATTTTTGAGAAAAATATGACGGAGGAAAAAGTGTTATGCTAAAAGTAAATCATTTGTTTAAGAGCTATCAGACTGGAAAAATTACTTATGAAGTCTTAAAAGATGTATGTTTTGAAGTTGAAAAGGGAGAATTTGTTGCAGTAATGGGTGCTTCCGGTTCGGGGAAAACAACCATGTTGAACTGCATTTCCTGTTTTCATAGCTATGATAAAGGAGAAATTACTTTGAATGGTTGCAATCTTTCAAAACTGGACGAAACAGAGATTGCTAAGGTAAGAAATGAGCAGTTGGGATTTGTTTTTCAAGATTTTATGCTTCTTGACGGTCTTACTGTATTTGAGAATGTGTGTGTGCCAAAGGTAATCCGAAATGAGGATTATCAACCTATGGAACAGAAAGCGGCTACATTGTTAAAAATGTTTGGAATAGACCACATTGCAGACAAATATCCGGCAGAGATTTCCGGTGGACAGAAGCAGCGTGTAGCGGTGGCTCGTTCTTTGATGAATGACCCATTGGTTATTTTGGCAGATGAACCCACTGGAAATTTGGACAGTCGCTCTAGTGAAGCTGTAATTCAGGCTTTTATCGAAGCCAAGAAGAAGTTGGGAGCAACTATTTTAATGGTAACCCATGATACCTTTTCAGCAAGCTACTGCGACCGTGTCATTATGATGAAAGACGGAGCTGTTGACTGTGAACTGATAAATAAGGGAGATAGAAAAGCATTTTTGGAAGATATTCTTATTGTACTTAAAAAGTTGAACGGTGGTGATGACAATGACAATGCTTAATCTTTTCACCAAGCTCAAGAAATACAATAAGGGAAATTATAGGCAGTTTTCCTTTTGCTATGCACTTTCTGTGATTCTCGTATCAACTCTTACACTGTTTATGTTAAGTCCTTTCGTGCAAAGCAGATTACCCATAGGCGGCGATTCTCGAAAAATGTTGTATATGGTATATGCAGTGGCAGTTCTTGGATGTGTACTGTTTATCATTTATGCGACAGGACTTTTTTTACGCTTTAAGAGCCGGGAAGTCGGAATTTTCATGGCACTTGGAACACCAAAGCGTGTACTTGCAAAAACATTAACCAAAGAAATCGTTCTGCTCATTCTCAAACTTGGAATTGCAGGAATTATTATTGGCGGTGTGATTGCTTTTGTATTTGGAAAGGTATATGAGGGCTTTGTGCAGAGTGCAACAGGAGATAGTTTTTCCCTGCCGCTTACAGGGTTCATTGGTTCATTCCTGTTTGTTACTATAACGGTTTGTATTGTCATGGGAATGGCTGTACGCTTCTTGAAGCGTGCAAATTTAATTGAAATATTAAATGAAGAACGCAGGACAGAGCCGATTAAGAAAAATGTAGATACCAAATATCTTGTTTGGGGTATCATTTTGATTGCCGTAGGACTTTTAGGTGGCTTGATTATTCCCTACATTGTAAGCACAATGTTGAAAAGGTCATTGAGTGGTTTTCCTTATATTTTTTATGTTCTTGTGTTTATCGGATTGTATCGTGTTATGGTATATTCAATCGCTGTTCATAAAAAAGGACGACACCCACAAAAATACTATAAGAATCTGATTTCTTTTGGCATGATGAAATTTCAAGGAATTTCTGTTGTAAGAAATATGTTGATTGTCACATTGCTAATAGCAGGTTCATTATTTGCGATATTTTTCTCTGCTACAAATCTAATCCAGGGCTTAGGAAGTGCTGCCAGTGAAGCAAACGATATTTCTTACCGTTATCTGGGCGATGCAGAGAAATTGACGCAAGAGCAAGTGGAGAAATTGGCAGAGGATTATCAAGTAGGAATTGACAATTATCGTGAAGCAGAATTTTTGCGTCTTTTAGGAAGTGGAGTTAGTCGAGAAAATTATGACAAGAGTGGAAAACTGATTGAGGAATATAGAAAACAGGACTATATCAAAAACTTTATCAGTGCAGACGAATTTGAAAGAGTGACAGGCATTGCAGTCAATGTACAACCGGGAATGTATCAATATATCAGTCGTGAGGGAAATAATGAAAACTATTGGTTTTTGCCGGACGATTTGGATTTAGTACAAAACCCGGACAGCGGTTTGCAAAAGCCATTATCTTATGCTGGAACCGTAGAATATAGCAGCTTTTTTTACCACTATGGACAGGACGGAAATGCAAATTATATCTTGAATGACGAGGACTATGCCGAGCTGGAAAAAGGGCTATCTGATGAAATGCACATGACGCACATTCTGTTTGATTTAAGTGATACTGGAGATACTTACGGTTTTTCAAAAGACTTGTATGCAAGGTATTGTAATTCTGTTTCAGATAGCATGAAAAAGATGTCGGCTTATGATGAATATAGAGAAGCAACTGACAGCGAATACAGCTATTCAGAACCGGTGGAAATTGAACCAGAGCGTTTGGGAATGGAGATAGACTGGAAATATGCACCTGTCTTTGTTCCAATCCAAGAAAAGAGTTTTGTGCAATCCTATGCAACATTGCTTTTGATTTTTATTTTTGTGGCGATTGTTTGTCTTGTTTCAGCCGGAGTCATTGGTTATACAAGAAGTATTACCGTAGCTATAAAAAGCAAGAGCGTCTTAATGGATGTTAAAAAGCTTGGAGCCGATAGAACATATTTAAATCGAGTATTAAAAGAACAAGTGAAGAAAGTATATGTGCTTCCAACAATCGTAGCCGTTGTATTGATGTTTGTCTATTATACATTAACTTTATGGCAAAATGACGGAACAATTACTCTAAATGAATATCCGATGATAGCGGTCAATGTGCTAACCTGTTTGGCAGTATGTATTTATCAATATGTGCTTTATCGTTATTCCTTGAAAAAAGCAGGAAAAGTCATTTTTGAGTTTTAATGATTGGAAAATAGCAAATCCAGCCGAGCCAGTCAACGGCAAGTGAATGGGCTTCGCCCACCGTTGACAGCCCCGCCTATCTTTGCAAATGTGCAACCAAGAGGACGATAGCCCGAAGTGCTACCGCCCTCTTTTATTTACAACTGAATATCCCGCCGCCCAGCAGCGGCACACGAAGCAGTAAATCCGAAAAAGATTTGCTGCTTTTTTTGCGCCCATTTTTGGCAAA
>OKSE01001014.1_pt1 | contig 14813 bp, 14 predicted proteins | sample 1633631 | NCBI WGS metagenome assembly OKSE01 (sample SAMEA3541555, study PRJEB24748) | human gut metagenome | biome: human gut; feature: human-associated habitat; material: faeces | place: China | collected 2012 | reverse complement strand
TTGCGCCACACGTACCGAACCTTGCATCGTCCAGAAATGCGGATCCGCCAGGAAATACGGGCTTGAGAAAGGTAGTTGTCAGATTGACGGTGGTAATCTGGTGCTGCTTTGCGTAATAATGGCAGGTTAAGCCGAAGGCAACGTCAAAGCAGGTGATGATGATGCCGCCGTGCAGGGTGCCGCCGGGGTTCTGCTCCCAGGGAAGTGCCTCAAATGCAATGCAATTTTCTCTTTTTTCAAAATCGCAGGAAACAAACTGCGGCTGCAGCCGCACCAGTACGCCCTTGTTGGAAATGGGGTTTTCGGGATGTCCAAGCTGAGACATCCATTGCTCCATGTTTTCCTGCGAGGAAATTTCGTCTTTTAATGTAACCATTATCTATCCTCCCTTATTCGTTCACAGCCATAAATGTTGCTGTCGCAATCCCTGCCAGAATATCGTCCCGCTCTAAGCGAACCTCGGCCTTTACAGTCGCGAGGGTGCGCCCAAGGGAATCCAGCTGGCATTGGATATGGAAGATATCTCCTGCAAGGACAGGCTTGAGGAAGGTGACATTCATTGTAACGGTAACAACGGTTGGGGCGCTCAGATGTGTATAATAATGCGCCAGAAGGCCCATGGAGGTATCCAGTGCGGTAGAAATGATGCCGCCATGCATGATATTTTCAGGGTTCAGCTCCCATTCCTGCGCGTGATACGCCATGTCTATCGTGCCTTTTACAAAGTCACAGGTGACAAAAACGGGGTCCATCTGCGGAATTACCCCATGGTGCTTGAGTTCAGAACCGGGCAGCATGGCATTTTGAAAAAAGGTTTCCATGTCCTCCTGCGAAAGCCCGGATATTTTGGTCCAGTGTTGCATGTATCAGTTCTCCTTACTTAAAAAATATGTGATTGGTTTAAAAATTCATTGAGATTTTCCAGAAATGCCTTGCTGTTTTCCATGTGGGGCAAAGCACCTGTGTTTTCAAACAGTGCGAAGGAACCGAAGTCCTTCATTTTTTCTGCCGTATCGAAGGCAGAGGTCGGGTTCAGCCTGTTTTCCTCGCCCCAGATCATCAGAAACGGGACAGAAAGCTTTTCAAAGGCAGGCTTGGTATCTGCTGCCCAGAAGCGTGTTTTCAGGCAGGCAAAGGTTGCCTGTGCATGCGTGCCGAAGCGTGCTGCCCGTGCATATTGCTGCACCAGCTCCGCGGAAACGGTTTCCTTTGCGAAAATCGCCTGCTCCAGTGCGGCTCTGATTTTCCATTTGCTTGTGCCGATGAGAAAATGCTCCGTGCCTGCAATGGGGGAGAGCAGGAGCGAAAGCTGTTTCGTGTCCTCGTTGGTCGCAAAGCCGTTCCCGATGCCCTCCGGGGAAATGAGCACCATGCGGCGGATATCCTTCGGGTACAGCAGAGAAAGCAGTAAACCAAAATCCGCACCGCCATTCGCACCGCAGAAGCAGACGGGATGACCGATGACATCCTCGATGAATGCATGCAGCAAATTTGCATATTGATATGCTGTCCATGGCTTTTCGGGACAGAAAGAATTGCCGAAGCCGGGCAAATCCGGAACGTATACATGGTAATCCTCCGCCAGGGCATCAATCACCGCATCCCATTCTCTGCCGGATGCACCAAGCATCATGCTGTGTACCAGAACCAGAGGCTTGCCGTGCCCTACGGAGCGATATGCAATTTCGCCTTCCTTTGCATGGTATGTTTCCATAACATGGGTTTCATCCTTCTTTTTGCGTGCCATCCGCAGGCAGACCTGCTGATAGCCGGCAAGACCTGCAAGCAAAGCGCCGATTGCGCCGAAAAAGCCGAGAAAATATTTTGCAAGTGCATTTTTCATATCAAAAACCTCCTTATTGGAAGAAATTATCCTACTCTATATTATGCGCCCAAATTCTGCATTTGAAAAGAGGAAAATTCATAAGATAGTCTGAAGAATTTTTTAAGGGGTGGCGGAGATGGAAGGATTTTCGATTTTGGCAGGACAGCTGTTTCTCATCCTCTGCGTGCAGTCGGTTCTGGAGGCAATGGCATCCAAATGGCAGAGCGGCTTTATGCAGAAGCCCATTGAATTGGGATGCTATATCGCCAGCCTTGCGGTGGTTTTGCGGTTCATGGAAACCTATCTTCTGGATATTCTGCGCGCCCTGACGCATTTTTTTTGAAAGTACAAAATTTTTATAAAAAATACTTGACGAAAGGTGGAAAGAATGATAATATACTTCTTGTACTCAGCACGAGTTACGCCGATGTGGCTCAATTGGCAGAGCAGCTGACTTGTAATCAGCAGGTTATCGGTTCGAGTCCGATCATCGGCTTTTTTCTTGCTTATCAGCAGGAGAAAAATAAAAATAACTACACTACCATGGGTGGATTCCCGAGCGGCCAAAGGGGGCAGACTGTAAATCTGTTGCGATAGCTTCGAAGGTTCGAATCCTTCTCCGCCCATTTTCAGAACAAGTAGAGATACTTGTTCTTCTTTTTACCAAGGCTTTGATGATGGAAAAATGAAAAAAATCGAAAAAAGCTGTTGACAAATTTCGGCTGGTTTGGTATAGTAATTGAGCGGCTGAAACAACGCAAGATTTGCCCGAGTGGCGGAATTGGCAGACGCACAGGACTTAAAATCCTGCGGGGTAACACCCGTACCGGTTCGATCCCGGTCTCGGGCAGCTTCATAAAAATATTTCTTATGCCCAGATAGCTCAGTTGGTAGAGCAGTGGACTGAAAATCCACGTGTCACTGGTTCGATTCCGGTTCTGGGCACCATAAATGCGCGAGTGGCTCAGTGGTAGAGCATCGCCTTGCCAAGGCGAGGGTCGCGAGTTCGAATCTCGTCTCGCGCTTAGAAGAATCGGTTTTGAGGACAATCAAGACCGATTTTTTCTTTTACCTTTCTTTTAACAAAACCGGAAAGGAGGGACTCATGTGTTTGTAGGGATTTGTGAGGCAACCTTTCGTGCAGAATGGGTTTCCAGCTTGAAGGAAAAGCGGATGGTGGTCAAAAGTCTGGTGGAAAAAACGAGGCATAAATTCAACGCCTCCGTGGCGGAGGTGGACAGACAGGAGGAGCATAAAATGCTCGTGGTTGGCTTTGCTTGTGTCAGCAATGAAAAAAGCCATGCGGAGCGTATGCTGCAGCATATTCTGGATTTCATGGAGAAAAGCACAGAAGCGGAATTGATTTCGGCAGAATATGAGGTATATTAGGTGTATTTTTGTTGAAAACAGACGGAAAATTTGCATTTACCTGTAGATTTTCAAAATTCAGTGTGTTATAATCTACTGTGATTGTGCAGTTTTAGCGTACTGTAACTCAACATGGCAGCATCATTTAGAAAATAAAGACAAAGTTGTCATAAAAAACGAATATCTTTAAGGAGGAACTTCTTACAATGAACGCAACATTAATCAGCAAAGAAAAAACAGCAGTAAAACTTTCTTTTGAAGTAAGCGCAGAAGTACTGGAACAGGGCATGGCTTTTGCTTACAACAAACACAAAAATAATCTGTCTCTGCCCGGCTTCAGAAAGGGTAAAGTACCCAGAAAGCTGATTGAAGCACAGTATGGCGAAGGCTTTTTCTATGAAGATGCAATCAACCACATCTTCCCCGATGAATACATGGCAGCAGTAAAGGAACTGGGTCTGGACGTTGTTTCCGCTCCCACTCTGGATATTGACTATATTCAGTCCGGCAAGGGCGCAAAATTCATCTGCGATGTAACTGTAAAGCCTGAAGTGGAACTGGGTCAGTATAAGGGTCTGGAAGTAGAAAAGGTTTCCGCAGAAGTAACAGATGAAGACGTTATGAAGGAACTGGAAAAGGTGCAGAAGCAGAACGCAAGAAAGGTTGAAGTAACAGACAGAGCAGCACAGCTGGGCGATGTTGTAAACATTGACTATCTGGGCTCCGTTGACGGCGTTGCTTTCGATGGCGGCAAGGCAGAAGGCTTTGATCTGGAGCTGGGCTCTCATTCCTTCATCGAAGGCTTTGAGGATCAGATTGTTGGCCACAACATCGGCGAAGAATTTGATATCAACGTAACCTTCCCCGAAGCTTACCATGCACCCGAACTGGCAGGCAAGGCAGCTGTATTCGCAATTAAGGTAAACGGTATCACAGCAAAGGAACTGCCCGAACTGAATGACGCATTTGCAGAAGATGTTTCCGAATTCTCCACTCTGGATGAATACAAAGCAGACATTCTGGCTAAACTGGCTGCAGAGAAGACAGAAAAGGCAAAGCAGCTGCAGGGCGATAAGCTGCTGGATGCAGCAGTTGCAAACTGCAAGATGGAAGTGCCTCAGGTTATGTACGATAACAAGATTGACAGCATGATGAGAGAATTTGAAGAAAATATCGTTCGTCAGGGTCTGTCCATGGATGTTTACTATCAGTACATGGGTACAAATGAAGAAACCATGAGAGAAACCTTCAAGGATACATCCATGAAGAGCGTTGATGCAAGACTGATGCTGGAAGCAATCGCAAAGGCTGAAAATTTGGTTATCTCCGATGAAGATCTGGATGCAGAGGTTATCAAATACGGCGAAAGCTACGGCGTAGATGGCAAGACAATGCTGGATATGATTCAGGAAGACGATAAGAACGCCCTGAGACAGGATATGCTGGTAAGAGCTGCTATGAAGGTAATCGAAGACAACGCAGTCATCAAAGAAGCATAAGAAAAAAGCAACAAAAAGGCGAAGCCTTGGAAATATTGCAATGCAGATAGGCACAGGAAACTGTGCCTATTTAGATAATATAAGATTGGAGGAATCATAATGAGTTTAGTACCTATGGTCGTAGAACAGTCCAACCGTGGCGAACGTTCTTATGATATTTATTCCAGATTGCTGAAGGACAGAATCATTTTTCTGGGGGAAGAGGTCAACGATGTAACCGCAAGTCTGGTTGTGGCACAGCTGCTGTTTCTGGCGGCGGAGGACCCCGATAAGGACATCAACCTCTACATCAACAGCCCTGGCGGTTCTGTAACGGCAGGCATGGCAATTTATGATACCATGCAGTATATCAAGCCTGATGTATCCACCATCTGTATCGGCATGGCGGCAAGTATGGGCGCATTTCTTCTGGCAGGCGGCGCAAAGGGCAAGAGATATGCTCTGCCCAATGCAGAGGTCATGATCCATCAGCCCAGTGGCGGCGCAAGAGGGCAGGCAACGGATATCCGTATCCATGCGGAAAATATCCTGCGCACCAAAGCAAAGCTGAATCAGATTCTGGCGGAAAATACAGGCAAGCCTGTGGAAGAAGTGGAAAGAGACACAGAACGCGATAACTTTATGAGCGCTGAGGAGGCAAAAGCCTACGGTTTGATTGATGCTGTCATCACAAAGCCTCAGACAAAGGAGAGAGGATAAATGGCAGGGAAAACGGAAGATATGAATAAGCTGCACTGCTCCTTCTGCGGAAAAACGCAGGATCAGGTGAAAAAGCTGATTGCCGGCCCGAATGTATATATCTGCGATGAATGTATCGACCTCTGCTCGGACATTATCGAGGAAGAATATGATGTGCTGGCAAATAAGGATGAAAATTTCAATGTGCCGAAGCCGAAGGAGATTAAGGAAACGCTGGATGAATATGTCATCGGGCAGAGCAGAGCAAAACAGGCTTTGGCGGTTGCAGTGTATAACCACTATAAACGCATTTATATGGATACCAAGGCAGAGGATGTAGAGCTGCAAAAGAGCAATATCCTTCTGGTTGGACCTACAGGGACAGGGAAAACCCTTCTGGCACAGACCTTGGCAAAGGTGCTGAATGTACCCTTTGCGATTGCGGATGCAACCTCTCTGACCGAAGCCGGCTATGTCGGCGAGGATGTGGAGAATATCCTGCTCAAGCTGATTCAGGCGGCAGATTATGATGTGGATAAGGCAGAACGCGGCATTATCTACATTGATGAAATTGATAAAATCACAAAGAAAAGCGAAAATGTATCCATCACCAGAGATGTCAGCGGCGAAGGCGTACAGCAGGCACTGCTGAAAATTCTGGAGGGGACTGTGGCAAGCGTGCCTCCACAGGGCGGCAGAAAGCACCCGCATCAGGAATTTATCCAGATTGATACAACCAATATCCTTTTCATCTGCGGCGGTGCCTTCGGCGGCATTGAAAAAATCATTCAGAACCGCATGGGGCATAAGGTGATTGGCTTTGGTGCAGAGGTGCAGAGCAAGCTGGATAAAACAAATGACGAGCTTTTGCAGAGCCTCATGCCGCAGGATTTGCTGAAATATGGTCTGATTCCGGAATTTATCGGTCGTCTGCCTGTTGTGGTAACGCTGGATAATCTGGATGAGGATGCCTTTGTGCATATTTTAACAGAGCCCAAGAATGCGCTGACAAAGCAGTATGAATATCTTTTTGCACTGGATGATGTTATTCTGGAGTTTAAGGAGGAAGCACTGCGTGCCATCGCAAGAAAGGCAATGGAACGGGAAACCGGCGCGCGTGGGCTGCGTTCTATTGTAGAGGAATTCATTAACCCGATTATGTATGAAATCCCGACACAGACAAACGTGGAACGCTGCATTATCACAGAGGATGTTGTAAACGGCAAGGCGGCTCCCGAATATGTTTATAATGAAAACAGAAAGCCCCTGCAGCGGATGCGGAAGCGCAAAAGCAGCAGAGGAAACAGCGGTGTTTCCGCATAAATCAAGAAAAAACGGGAAAATTGAGTATCTCTATCCTAATGATAGGGATACTTTTTTATTGGAAAAACGCACAATAGAAGGGGATTTCATTTTGCAGTGTGCGGAAAAATGTGCATATTTGGCGGATTTGTCGGAATTTTTAACAAAATCGCAAAAAATGTCTAAAAAATCACAAATAGCTGTTGACGGAATCGCATTTGCGTACTATAATTTATGCGTACTTGAGAGAGAGACAAGGACAGAAAAATGTCCTTGATAAAAAGACAAAACATATTATATAAAAGACACTAGGAGGAAGAAAAATGCTTACACTGGAAATGATTCAGGACGCAAAAAAAACACTGGAAGGCGTTGCAAGAGTAACACCTTTGTACGAATCCGCTTTTATCAACCCTAACGCAAACGTATTTATCAAATGCGAAAATATGCAGGTAACAGGCTCCTTCAAGCTGAGAGGTGCTTATGTAAAAACAGCAAGCCTGACAGAAGAAGAAGCTTCCAAGGGTGTAATCGCTTGTTCCGCAGGTAACCATGCACAGGGCGTTGCTCTGGCAGCACAGAAAAAAGGCATCAAGGCTACTATCTGCATGCCCGCAGGCGCTCCTCTGGCTAAGGTTGAAGCTACAAAGAGCTACGGCGCAGAAGTTGTTCTGGTTCCCGGTGTATATGATGATGCTGCTGCAAAGGCAGTAGAACTGCAGCAGGAAAAGGGCTACACATTCCTGCATCCCTTCAATGATGAATATGTAATGGCAGGTCAGGGTACTGTTGGTCTGGAAATCATGGAAAAACTGCCCGAAGCTGACGTTGTATTCGTTCCCATTGGTGGCGGCGGTCTGATTTCCGGTGTTGCTTGCGCAATCAAGAGCATCAACCCCAACTGCAAGGTATATGGCGTACAGGCAGCAGGCGCTCCTTCCATGAAGCAGTCCATCGAACATAAGAAAATCGAAAAGCTGGCTAGCGTTTCCACAATGGCTGACGGTATCGCAGTTAAGGAGCCCGGCACACTGACATTCGAGGCTTGCATGAAATATGTTGATGGCATCGTAACTGTAACAGAAGCTGAAATCGCATCCGCAATCCTGATGCTGCTGGAAAAACACAAAATGGTAGCAGAAGGCGCAGGCGCAGTTTCCGTAGCAGCAGCTATGACAAATAAAGTAGATATCAAGGGCAAAAACGTTGTATGCGTAGTTTCCGGTGGTAACGTAGACGTAAACGTACTGGACAGAATCATCGACAAGGGTCTGCAGGAAAACGGCAGAATCGCTGAATTCTCTGTAATGATGGCAGATAAGCCCGGTCAGCTGATTCAGCTGCTGCAGATTATTGCACAGACAGGCGCAAACATTCTGGATGTAAATCACGACAGAAGAGCAAAAGGCGTAGCAGTAAGCAATGTAGTTGTAAACGTAACCGTTGAAACAAGAAACAAAGCACACTATGAAGAAATGGTTGCAGCACTGAAGGCACAGGGCTACACAATCTGATTTTTCCGAGTGCTTCATAATAACCTTTAACAACACAGGGTACTGATCGAAGGGTCAGTACCTTTTTTTGTTGAAAAAAGCGAAAAAATATATTATTCTGTTACCTGAGGTGAAAAATATGGAACAACAAAAGAAAAAGCGTACAGCAGGAATCTGCCTTACCCTCGCGGGTGGCATTTGCTGGGGGCTTTCCGGCTGCTTTGGGCAATATTTATTTCAGAAAAAGGATATTACGGCAGATTGGCTTGTGATGGTGCGGCTGCTTTTGGCGGGAGTACTTTTGGTTTTGATGGGCTTTTTGCTGACGAAAAAACGGATGGGGGATATCTGGAAAAATCCTGTGGACAGAAGGCAGCTCTTGATTTTTTCTGTTTTTGGTATGCTGAGCTGTCAGTATACTTATTTTGCGGCCATCCAATATTCCAATGCAGGCACGGCAACGGTGTTGCAGTCCTTGGCGCCTTTGCTGATTTTGGGGGTTGTGTGCTTCAAGGAAAAGCGTTGGCCTCGTAAAATGGAAACAGGTGCTATCTTTTGTGCATTGCTGGGGGTGTTTTTGCTCAGTACGCATGGCGATATTCACAGCATGAGCATCACAACCTTGGCTTTGGTGTTCGGCTTAGGTGCGGCGGCAGGCGGTGCGGCGTATAATCTGCTTTCCGGGGATTTATTGCGGCATTATGGCGTATATGCCGTTGTGGGCTATGCCATGCTGCTTGCGGGTGTGGCAATGCTGCCCTTTGTGCGCCCCTGGAGCTATGCCGTTCCTTTTGACCAAGGAACTGTTTTGGCGACGGCAGGGGTGGTTGTGATTGGCACGGCGATTGCGTTTTCGCTTTATCTGAAGGGTGTCAGCATTGTGGGGCCCTTCATGGGAAGCCTGCTCGGGATGATGGAGCCGATTACGGCGGTTATCGTTTCCCTCCTCTTTTTGCACGCAAAATTCCAAGGCATAGACCTGATTGGCTTTGCGCTGATTCTGGGGACAGTGGTGGCGCTTTCCTTGCAATCGAAATAATTAAAAAAACAGGATACATTGGTTTTTGCAGAAGCCAAGGTATATTTGCGTGCAAAGGAATTTTGTGATAAAATTATGTATTGGAAAATTTTTATCTGAAGGATATGGAAATAGATGAGGTGAGAGCTTTGGCGGAACAGAAAAATAAGAAAAAAACTGCCAAAACCACTGCAAAATCGCCGTCTGTGAAAAAAGCAACGGCAAGGAGCAGTGCCGGAAGGGAAACAGCAAAAAAGGAAACGGGAGCGAGAAAAGAAACCACCAGAATGACGGCGCAGCCTGCCCGTTTTGGGGACAGTATTCTGGATGAAGTGATTCTGCTTCTGATTATTGTTGCATCAATTATTGTATTTATCAGCCTGCTGACGGAAAGGATGGGCATCATCGGCGGCATCATCAGCAGCTTTTTCAAGGGACTTTTCGGGCTTGGCGGGCTTTTTCTGCCCATCTGTGTGATTGCCTACTGCATCTGGATGCTGGTGAGCGAGGAAAAGCGATATCCGCTTGTGCGCGGCATCGGGGCGGGGCTATTTCTGCTGACCGTAGCCGCCTTTGCGCAGGTGCTGCACCCGATTCAGACGGCAGAAAGCCTTGGCTTTTTCAAACGCTGTGGTGTGCTTTACGGCGCAGGTGCGTTTACAAACGGAGGGCTGACAGGTGGACTGATTGGCGGTGGACTGGACAGGGCATTGGACACCCTTGGGAGCGTCATTGTCCTATTGGCGACAGGCATTATTTCCATCGTCATGGCAACAGGAAAATCCTTCTTCCATGCTCTTGGGGATGCCAATGCGCACCGTAAGGCGAGACGGAAGGTGAAAAACGAAAAAATCAAGAATAAAGCCGAGCGGATTCGCCAGCAGGAGGAGCTGGAAGCGGAGCGGCAGGCGAAAAAGGCACAGCGCCGCAGAAGGATGAACCGTGAGGATTTCAATATCGAGGTACAAGAGAACAGCGGCGAAACGCCCTACGTGGAGGAAACGGTGTTCCGCAAGAAGCCTTTGATTCTGGAAACGAAAAAACGGGAACCGATTTTTGATTTTGTGAAGGAAAACGGCGCAGAGGTTGCGGTGCGCAGAGAAGAAAAGACGGAGGATGCACCGAAGGAAGCGCACGATGAAAAAGCCGCAGAAACGCCTTCTATCCGAGAAGCGGCGGCAATGCCGGCAGAGGATGTGCGAAAGGAGGCGGCAGAGGAGCAGGTGAAACCGCAGGCAACAGAATCCGATGCGGCGGATGCATTGTTTGCGGAAATCTTTGCAGAAAAGCCGCGCGAGGAAAGCATCAGCATTGATATTCTGCCGGAGGAGGACATGGGCAAAACCGTTGTGCCGAGAAAGGAAACGCCCGCTGCCGAGGAAGAAATCCCCATTGCAATGATGGAGGAGGAGACTGTGGAAGAAACGCAGGCAGAGGAAGCGGAGGAATCCGAAGAAGCGGCAGAGCCGGAGGCAGCGAAGCCTGCGGCAGATATGCCTGAGCCAAAGAAGGAAACGGCACCTGTCGAGGAAGAAAAGCCGTATATCTTTCCGCCGATTACGCTGCTGGGAAAAGATCCGCAAACGGGCAACGGCAGCAACCGTTCGGAATTATTTGAAAATGCAAGAAAGTTGGAAACTACGCTGAAAAGCTTTAGTGTGGATGCAAAGGTAATCCAAATCAGCAGAGGTCCTACTGTGACGCGCTATGAGCTTTCGCCGAGCCAAGGCGTAAAGGTCAGCAAGATTGTGAATTTGGCGGATGATATCGCGCTGAATCTGGCGGCAAGCGGGATTCGTATTGAAGCACCCATTCCCGGCAAGGCGGCAGTCGGCATTGAAGTGCCGAATAAGGAAACACAGTCGGTTTATATGCGGACGCTGCTGGAAAGCGATGCCTTTAAGCAGCACCCCTCTAAGCTTGCCTTTGCCCTGGGGCAGGATATTGCAGGCAACCCTGTTGTGACGGATATTGCAAAAATGCCGCACCTGCTGATTGCGGGCGCAACGGGTTCGGGGAAATCGGTCTGCATCAATACGCTGATTACGAGTATTCTTTATAAGGCAGACCCCAAAGAGGTTAAGCTGCTTCTGGTTGACCCGAAGGTGGTAGAGCTGAGCGTGTATAACGGGATTCCGCACCTTTTGATTCCGGTTGTGACAGATCCGAAAAAGGCGGCCTCTGCGCTGAATTGGGCGGTGCGTGAGATGCTGCAAAGATATAATGACTTTGCTGCCCATGGTGTCAGAGATATTAAGGGCTTTAATAAATTGATGGAAGAAAAGGGTGACGAAAAGGGCAAAATGCCGCAGATTGTCATTATCATTGATGAATTGGCAGACCTAATGATGGCAGCGCCCGGCGAGGTGGAGGATGCTATCTGCCGTCTGGCGCAGATGGCGCGTGCGGCAGGGATGCACCTGATTATTGCGACACAGCGTCCCTCTGTGGATGTCATTACGGGGGTAATCAAGGCGAATATCCCTTCCAGACTGGCGTTTGCCGTATCCTCCGGCATTGACTCCAGAACGATTCTGGATATGGTCGGGGCAGAAAAGCTGCTGGGGAAGGGCGATATGCTGTTCTATCCTTCGGGACAAAGCAAGCCTTCCCGTTTGCAGGGCGCATTCGTAACAGATCAGGAGGTCGAAGCTATTGTCGATTTTCTGAAAAAGAGCAGCAAGCCCAATTATACACAGGAAACCATCGACCAGATTACCGCTGCCGGCAAGGTTGGCGGTGCGGCGGAGGATTCGGATGAATTTTTCTCGCAGGCAGTTGATTTGATTCTGGAAAAGGAAAAGGCATCTGTTTCCATGCTCCAAAGACAATTCCGCATCGGCTATAACCGCGCGGCAAGGCTGATGGATGATTTGGAGAAGCAGGGGATTGTCGGCCCGGAGGAGGGCAGTAAGCCCCGAAAGGTTCTCATTACGAAAAGCGAATGGGAGGAAATGACGGGCGCGGTTCCCGATGAGATTTAAAGTAGCCGACAAGGGATTGCAGAAGCACTCTGCAATCCTTTTTCGGTTTTCGACTTAAAATGATTGACAAAAAGAAAGAAATATAGTACTATCACGATAGGGTCATATGACTGACGGAAGTGGAGACAACCACATGGAGTATGACTATTCGAATGCCGACCGTCTGGGCGATGATGCTTGGATTGGGTGCGGTTTTTTTATGGAAAATTTTCGGTAAAAAACGCACCATCCCTTGTATCAGATGTGGAACAGCGGAATACCGCCAAAGCAGAGAGGAGATTTTTCGAATGTTTAAAACAGACTTACAGATTGCGCAGGAATGTAACATGGAGCATATCCTGAAGGTTGCTGAAAAAGCAGGGATTCCCGAAGAATATGTAGATTGCTACGGCAAATACAAGGGCAAAATCAGCAGCAAATATTACGACAAAATCAAAGATAACCCCGATGCAAAGCTGATTCTGGTAACAGCGGTGAACCCTACCCCCGCAGGCGAAGGCAAAACAACCGTTACCATCGGCCTGACAGAGGCATTGCAGCAGATGGGCAAAAATGCCATTACCTGCCTGCGTGAGCCTTCCTTGGGGCCCTGCATGGGCGTAAAGGGCGGCGCTGCCGGCGGCGGCTATGCACAGGTGGTTCCCATGGAGGATATCAACCTGCACTTTACCGGCGATTTGCACGCCATCACAACAGCAAATAACCTCTTGGCATCCATGGTGGATAACCACATTCAGCAGGGCAATGAGCTGAATATCGATCCCAGAAGAATTGCATGGAAGCGCTGTGTAGACCTGAACGACAGACAACTGAGAAATGTGATTTCCGGCTTGGGCGGAAAGGTAAACGGCGTACCCAGAGAGGACGCATTCCAGATTACCGTTGCTTCCGAAATTATGGCAATCTTCTGCCTTGCAAATGATTTGAAGCAGCTCAAGGAAATGCTGGGCAGAATCATCGTTGGCTACACCTATGAGGATGAACCCGTAACAGCAAAAATGATTGGCGCAGACGGCGCAATGACAGTTCTTTTGAAGGACGCACTGCAGCCTAACGTGGTGCAGACCTTGGAAAACACACTGGCAATTATTCACGGCGGCCCCTTCGCAAATATCGCACATGGCTGTAACTCCGTTATGGCAACAAAAACAGCAATGAAAATTGCGGATTATGTTGTAACAGAGGCAGGCTTCGGTGCAGATCTGGGTGCTGAAAAATTCTTTGATATCAAGTGCCGTAAGGCGGGCCTGAAGCCCGATGCGGTTGTTCTGGTTGCAACCGTGCGTGCGCTGAAATATAACGGCGGTGTGCCGAAGGCAGATTTGTCCAATGAAAATCTGGATGCACTGGCAAAGGGCTTTGTGAATCTGGAAAAGCACATTGAAAATATCCAGAAATACGGTGTTCCCGTTGTGGTAACACTGAACCATTTTGTAGCAGATACCGATGCAGAGGTTGCTTATGTGAAGGAACGCTGCGAATCCATGGGCGCAACCTTTGCCGTAGCGAAGGTATGGGCAGATGGCGGCGAGGGCGGCAAGGCTCTGGCTGAAAAGGTTCTGGAAACACTGGAAACAAAGGAAAGCAAATTCCATTTCTTATATGAGGATGAATTAAGCATTGTTGAAAAGGTAAATAAGGTATGTAAGGAAATCTATGGCGCAGGCACAGTCAACTTCTCTGCGGCAGCAAAGAAAACACTGGCACAGATTGAAAAGCTGGGCTTTAACGATTTCCCTGTATGTATCGCAAAAACACAGTATTCTCTTTCCGATGATCCCAAGGTGTTGGGCCGTCCGGAAGGGTTCGAGGTAACTGTAAAAGAGATTCGTATTTCCGCAGGTGCAGGCTTTATCGTTGTACTGCTGGGCGATGTTATGACAATGCCCGGCCTGCCCAAAAAGCCCGCAGCCTTGAATATCGACATTGACGATAACGGAAACGTGGTAGGTCTCTTCTGATTAGAGGGAGTTAAAAAGGATGAAAGCACAACTGATTGATGGCAAACGGATTTCTGCGGAAATTAAGGCAGAGGCGGCGGAGGAAGCGGCAGCATTAAAGGCGAAGGGGATCACACCCTGCTTAGCGGTTGTTTTGGTCGGCGATGATTCCGCCTCTCAGGTATATGTGAATAACAAGAAAAAGGCGTGTGAGGCAGTCGGGATTCGCTCGGTTTCCCATGTGTTGTCTGGGGGGACAACGGAGGAAGCACTTTTGGAGCTGATTGCCAAGCTGAACGCGGATAAGGACATTCATGGGATTCTGGTGCAGATGCCTGTGCCAAAGCAGATTGATGAACGAAAGGTTATTCTTGCCATCGACCCGAAGAAGGATGTGGATTGTTTCCATCCCGTAAACGTGGGCAATCTCCACACAGGCGGAGAGGGATTCCTTCCCTGTACCCCTGCGGGCATTATCGAACTGATTAAGCGCAGCGGTCATTCCATCGAAGGGAAGCAGTGTGTTGTGATTGGCAGAAGCAATATCGTAGGAAAGCCTGTAGCTATGCTGTTGATGCAGGAGAACGGCACTGTGACGATTTGCCATTCCAGAACAAGGAATCTGGCGGAAATCTGTCGGGGGGCAGATATCATTGTCAGCGCAGTGGGCAAGGTAAACACAGTGACGGCGGATATGGTAAAGGAA
>OKSE01001013.1_pt1 | contig 14834 bp, 16 predicted proteins | sample 1633631 | NCBI WGS metagenome assembly OKSE01 (sample SAMEA3541555, study PRJEB24748) | human gut metagenome | biome: human gut; feature: human-associated habitat; material: faeces | place: China | collected 2012 | reverse complement strand
AGAAAACGGGCGTAAACCTTACGCCGGACCACCGTTCCGCCGACCAGACTCTGCAGATCTTCCGCCATCCCGGTGACCATGCCGTGCAGGTTAGAAACCGTCAGTGTCGGACGGGCAGCACTGCCCTTGCCATTCAGTTCAAATCCCGTCCCCTGAATGGGGTATGCCTGATACTGCCGCCCCTGCCAGGTAACCGGCTCACCTTTTTCGTTCTGCTCATTACAGAAAAAATAACGTTCACCACCGACCTCTGTCAGATCGATTTCCCAGAGCACCACCTGGGCTGACTGAGTGAGGCGTGTCGTCTCATGATGTGTTTCCTGTGGAATATCCTGCATCAGAGCCTCCTATGCCACGACCTGTTCAAAATCTGCCGTTATGGTTATCCACAGCGCCCCCACGCTTGCCGACCATTTACGACAAACCACCCTGATCGGCTTCCAGTCATAAGGTGGCGCCCACTGAAATGCGCGGACGCCACCGTGCCGTTCCAGAAAGGCTTTTAAAGATGGGTGTTCACATTTACGAACACGTATCGTCACGCTGTAAGTCGACAACTGGTTATTCAGTCCCGCCGCACGACGCTGTTCATAACCATCGCCCAGCTTCACTGTCACCACTTTCGGCTCTGATACCACATTCATATCCGGGCGCACTTTCCAGTGAAACGTCTCCATTACCGATATGCTCCACTTAACCGACCACCATCACGGGCCTGCTGTTGCATAAAGTCCGCTGCCGCTTTTTTCCCGAGGTCATAAACCACCTTCAGGGCAGCCGGACCTATCTGCCCGTTCGTGCCATCGTTATTGATCTCGATGTTGTACTGCGGGGCAAACATCGCCATACCTGAACCACCAATATCCGCCACAACCCCCAGCTTACCGTCAGCACCACGACGCAGTGGCAGAATGGCTTCAGGTCCCGCTTCCCCCATCACACCCGCGCCTTTTGCAAAAGCAAAAAACGTCGGACGGTTAACCACCGTGCCACTGTAACGACTCAAATCAGCAGACTGATAAATCCCCCCATTGGCATTCAGGGAAAGGCTGCTGAGATCAAATCCCAGTACACTGCCAATCCCTTTTATCGATTTCATCATGGTTGCCTGCGCCAGGATTTTCGCCATATCTGACAGCACAGAAGAGGTGAAGGATTTGAAATTGAGTTTGCCGGTAGTGACAAAAGTTGCCAGGCCATTTCCCATGTTGCTGAAGGCTGACGAGAACACCTGTTCTGCTGTTCCTGCCGTATTATCTGCATCCACGGTAAAATCCTGAAATGCACGCAGGACTCCGTTTTTCCAGTTACCCTGCACAACTTCAAGCTGTTGCCAGTAACGGCGATTCTCATTCAGTTGTCGGTTCAGGCTCTCCGTCAGCGCCTGCTCGGCCTTTCTGTAGTCATCCGTGTTATATGTCCCTTTCTGCTCACTATCCCGCCTCAACTGCTCCAGCTGTTGCTGGTATTTCTGGCGAAGACTCAGTTGTACCTGATATCGCTGCCGCTGCTGATCACCCATACCCACCGTGGCGATATCCAGGTCATGTTGCTGACGCTGAGCGCGCTCTTCTTCAGCCAGTTGACTGGTCAGCTGAATTGTTTTTTTCTTCAGCTCGTTGAGTGCCGTCTGTTTCTGAAGCTCCTGCTGTTTTACATCCAGCAGCGTCAGTGCCTGAATCAGTTCATCTTTACGGGCCAGCACACTCTTTTCATCTGCCGTCAGTTTTTTCCCGTCCAGGTCGCTGATGCGCTGCTGCAGAGCCAGAAGCTGTTTATGCGCTTCTGTCATCCTTTCCGTGGCAATGCCTGCTGACTGTCTGGCAGCAGCAATCTGTCCTTCCACCTGTGCCTGTTGCTGACTGTACTGCAGCAATAACCGGGTGGCCTCATCATTACGGGTTTCGCGTGTTTTTTTCTTACCGGATGCCAGGGCTTTCTCGTAACGTTCATTTTCACGTTGTATCGCCGCATCCCTGACAGCCTGATCGGCGTACTGCATGGCATTAATACGCGCAATTTCACGCTGATGTCGTGCTGCTTCCGTTTCATTCATCCGGTTCAGTGCAGCATTTTCAGCATTACGGCGTTTCTGTTGCTCCTGATAATTCCGCTCTGCCTGCTCTTTTGCATCCTGCAAATCCTTCTGGCGTTTTTTCTCCTGAAGATCGTTAAGACGCTGCTGATCGTATTCAACCTGAGAAGATGATGCCGTCCAGGGGAGTCTTTTCGCCCGCGACACTTTCTCCTGCAAAGTGGCAATCTGCGCATCCAGCGAATCTTCACGACCAATATTCATGGCCGCATCCCAGAACTGCTTCCACCAGTCAGACAAAGTTTGCAGCGTACTGCCCAGCGCATTGAGGTTATTATCAATATCCGCAGTACGCCGACCGGTTTCCTCTGCCAGTGCAGACATGGCTATCCGTGCCGCATCACTGGACCGCCCCTGCTCTCCAAGGACGCGTATCTGCTCAAGCTGAGTGGCAGTAAGAAAATGCAGCTCATTGTCCAGAGACTTCGCGGCATTTACAGGATCATCCTTCAGCCGCTTAAACTGATTTATGGTATCGCTGACCGACTGGCCAACCGATCGCTCCATCTGTGCGGCAGCTCTCGCCACCATACCGATATCGTTTCCACGAAATGCACCACTCCCCACCACCTGAGCCAGCGCACCGGCTGCAGCATGTTGCGTGATACCATTCCCGGAAATAGCACGACTGAGCGTCCACAGCTGCCCGGCAGTGACTCCGGCATAATGCCCCGTCAGCGACAGCTGGCGGTTAAATTCTTCCCCCTCCTTCTGACCGTCATACCAGGCTTTACCCAGGCCATAGACAGCCGCGGCAATACCGCCAATAACCCCGCCAAGCATCATGCCTTTCGGTGACATCAATGTGTCTATCCACCCGGCACGGTTAGCCAGCGTTATTCCGGATCCCCTCAGCGCCCCTAAATTGCCGCGGGCCAGTTCACCTATCAGAACGCCTATCTCCTGACGGGCCGCTGCACTTTTCAGCCCCAGCGAATGCGTGGCTTTTCCTGCCTGCTCCATTTTGCGGATATACACTTCTGCAGCACTGCTTACCCCCAGCTGGGCAGCCTTAGCACGAAGCAACTCAGAAGAAGAAAGATTCTGGCGGGTTGCCTGCTCTTTAAGCTGACGGATAAACGCCACTTTCTGTCGGGTAGCCTCTTCCTCAGCCTGTGTAAGAACACGGGTTTTCGCCGTAACCTCAGAAATCAGCGCCAGATAATCCTGCTGACCAATCCCGCCACTGTTTCTGGCCTGTCGGATCTGCTGCTGAATACGCTGTAATTCCTGCAGACCCGCACTGGCCTGTTTCACACTGTCAATCTGACGATAAAACGCAGCAGCCGCTTTATCCTGAGCCTCCGCCAGAGCCATGGCCTGCGCCTGTTCCTCGCGCATTTTCTGGCTCAGCGCCTCCATACGCTGGCGGGTTTTCTCCACCTCGCGGGCCATGCGTTCATGAGCCTGTGCGTTCTTCTCCACCGTCTGCGCATGGACGGATGCGGCTGTTGCAGCCGAAGACGCCGCCTGCGTTGTCTGCCGGGCGGCCTGAGTCTGACGCTCCATAAAACGCTGCATACGGGCAGAAGACCGTTCTGCATCGCTGGCTGCACCATTCAGAAGGTTTTTGATACGGGGGATTTCATTTTTAAACTCTGCCGCATCAATCCCCAAATCAATGACCAGGTTGGCTATCTGGTCCATAACGCACACCTCCGGAAATACCTTCCCCAAGATGCATCAGTTCTTCGTCCGTTCGCTCCGGTATCCCGTTCTCTTCCGGTAAAAGGCTGAAATCAGCCACCGCAGCATCACTGCTGCCGGACACCATTCTCACGATCAATGCCTTCAGCGAGGCAAACTGCGCATCCATCCACACATCACTGAAGCTCTGCATCCGGAAATAATCGCCCCACTCACCAAGCTCAGTGGCCGACATTTCCGACAGCATCCGCCGCCAGTCTGCCCGCCGGAACTCCCGGGCAAGCCGCATGACAAACTGCATTTCCCGCGTCAGGACTTTTCCGGCGTCAGCGCCTCATGCTCATCATCCCCGGCATTATCAATGGCCCCCATACCGCTCAGCGACAGAACCATCTCCGCCCCCGCACCCAGGGCATCATACGACCATGTTGTAATAACGGATGCGCAAAGCGTCTCTACATCCTTAGACTGATCCGCATTCCACAGTGAGCGGGAAACCAGCCAGGCATTGATATCCATCCCCATCCGCAGAAAAGCAATCTGTCGTTCAGCCTCCGGCAGTTCTCCCTCTTCGGCATCAAACTTTGCCGTTCGCTGCTGAACAAACGCCAGATATTCAATTCTCTGCAACCCGGACAGCTCACTGAGCACCACGGACTGTTTTTCATAATTAAACGTGCCCTGTTTCAGAAACATCATATTCTCCACCTGCAAAAAAGCCCCGAATAACCGGGGCAAATGATGAGTATCATCCTGTTAACCTGCGGCGCTGACAGCCACCGTAGCCACTGCCACAAAATCGCCGTCAGAAGTCATGCCCACAATGCTGACACTGCCCTGCTTCACGCCTTTCACCGTGGCCACAAGTCCGTTCAGGGTCACAGTGGCAGTCTGTGGATCTGTCGAATGCACACTGATCGCTTTGTCACTGGCTCCGTCAGGTTTTACTGTAAAGGTCAGCGTGGTGGTTGCTCCCACATTGACACTGGCGGATGCCGGTGCCACCGTCAGCCCGGTAACGCCCACAGTTTCAGTGCCCTCCTCTGCCAGATATGGACGCCCCACACCGCTGATTTTCACGGTGCGGGTCATCACGTCTTTTGAGGCAATGGTTTTACCCAGTGAACTCAGCCAGCCACGGAAAACATCAACAGTACCGTTGGGATATTTGATACGAAACGCGCAGACTTCACCGGAGTCGAACAACTGAACCAGTTTTTTCTGCCCGCTGTCACCCGGACGCCAGGCCAGCGTCGCCGAAGTATCACCGACGGATTTCTGCCCCTGGGTTGTCGTTTTCCAGTCTGCATCTTCATCATCGAGATAAGTGTCATCTTCTGCATCAGCGGTCATTTCGCCAGGTTGCAGATCCTTCACCATCGCAAGACGCAGCCAGTCAGTGTCCGATAAAGGGTTCGCAAACGCATCGCCCTTGCCGGTGTACATCCAGAACGTCGTTCCCGCACCTTTAGTTTTTGCCAGTGGATTTGGTGTGGTCATTGCCACCTCCTTAATTCGTGTACGTGATCTGGTACGTGATTTCCGCCATCGCCCAGGTGGCCATCTCATTATCACGTTGATAGTTAAAACCGAGTGGGATCAGGGTGTCGATGAGTCCGGAAAGTGCCGGTACATCATTCAGGGCCGGGAAAATAGTGCTCTCCATCCACATATCCAGCTCTGAATCCGGTGCCTGTGCCCGGATGAAGACAGCAATATGCAGAACAGCCTGCCAGTCATCTTCATCCGTCATTTTTCCGGTGTACTGAGCATCACTCAGCCACACCGCCACGGCAGGCAGTTCCTGCGCATCAACAAATGCCGGAAGTCCGTCAAAAAACGTGGCGCTGTCTCCACACTGTTCCCGAAGGCGTGCCAGTACGACCTGGCGGATTTGTGTATGTCGGTTCATCGGGTCAGCCATAACCTCAGTTGTTGTTTCAGTGCATACCCCAGCTGTTTCGGCATTTCCGCAGCAATGATGCGGTCGCGGGCATCTTCAAATGCCTGTGTCAGCGGTCCGGACAGCGGGACTTTCACCACATCAATGGGGTAACGATTTTTGCCATCAATACGCCGCATCACATGCCAGCGACCATTCGCCAGTTGCTGAATAAACGCATCCCGGAAAAGATATTTACCCACCTTCAGCACACTGCCACGGTACTGCAGTTTTCCACCACGCCGGGCCAGTCTGACCCGGGCTGTCCCCAGCTTAATAGCGGGCAGATTGCCCCGGTTAACGCGGATCCTGGCCGTCATTTTTCCTGACGGACTGGCTTTAAACACCCGGACACGCTGACGTACCAGTTTCAGGGGGATCCCTTTCACCTGGTTATCTCCCGCAACGGTATTCCCGGCAACCTGCCGGGTGGCAACCGAGACCGCTTTCTGTGCCACACGGTTTATCGCCCATGCGCTGGCCTGTGGCACCATACGGGTATCAAGGCTGTTCAGATTACGGATGGCATTCTCAAGCCCCTTCATCCCACACCTCTTTACTCAATAAAGATCATTGGCTTACCGTTAAAACGTTCATGCCGTGTGACCGTCCATTGTTGTCCGTCATAAACAACGCGATCCCCGCGCCGTGGGCGGTATCCCGAAGAAAACACCACCAGAGATACCGCAGGTCCGGACAGAGCATTCAGCTCTGCCAGTGTTTCTCCCGGGATCACAGTCATATCGACATCATTAATCGAGGCTGTCTTTCCCATCTTTCTGACCGTGATAGCATCCATACGCGCTGCCAACCGGGAAAAGGGATCAGACATTGAGTTTTACCGGCACTTCTTCTGCACTGGTTCCGGCATCTGCCCAGACAACCCCGACCAGCGGATCAGAGCCGCTGTTAGTCAGCTGAACTTTTCCGGACTTCAGATAAACCTTCTTACCCGTTTTCATGTCATCCGTTTTCAGCTTAGGCAGCATAAACACACCTTCGGTCAGGCCGTCGCCTGTTTCACCCTGTGGAATATCGGTCAGCGCCACCGCAAAAACATCGCCCACCTGCACCAGATCTCCGCTGCTGATGGCTGCACTGGCAACAATCGCCACCGTTTTTCCTTCTTCTACAAAATTCTTTGCCATAACTGTCTCCGCACAGCCCCGTTCAGGGGCTGATTTCAGGTACAAAAAAAGCCCTTACGGGCCATCAGAGTTGTTGTCTGCGACGTTTACGCCGTACATTTCACCAGACCGCGGTGATCAACTGGCGCGACACCGGCGTCAATACGCACTTTCGTTGTCACGCCATCCACACTGAAGCCCTCCATCTGATCAATATATGGCGTATCCACACCGTTGAGATAAGCCACTTCAATCGTATCGGAGCCTTTGGACGCAGCCAGGTAGAAAGTGGTCTGGCTGTTATCATCAAGACGAGGCTCTGCAATAACGGTCGCAAAATCTTTCACCGGGTTAATAATACCGGCGTTAATGTCAGCCCCCTTGACACTTGAGGAGCGAATGACCTGGTTAGCAACAGACTCCATCGCCGTCGGTACCAGTACGAACGCAGGACGAATATTCAGATGACGCTCCCCCTCTTTCTGAACGCGCATCAACTGGCGGGCTTTATCCAGCGATGCCACGTCCATTGCAGCGCTCTCCAGTACGTTTGCATGTTTCGCTTTATCGAACAGACTTACATTATCTGTGGAGATTTTCGGGTTAGACGTCAGAATGGCATAAACCAGATCGGCAATAGTGGATTTCGCCGCACGGCCCAGTTTCATCGGGACATCGGTCAGCATATTCAGATCATCATTGATAATGGCCTGACGGGTGATACTGAACAGCTCGCCATAGGTCGCCAGTGCAATAGTGGCCTGTTTATCTCCGGTGGTGACGTATTTATATTCCGCCCCTTCACGCACCTGACGCAGAGCACTGAAGCCCCCCATACCCACACGATGGGCAATTTTAAAATCAGACAACTGACCTTTCCGCGTCCACTGTTCATAGGTTTCAGGGGCATCTTCCCAGCCCTGCAAAATGGCTTTGTTCGCAACATCCAGCAGAATATTACCGAAGTCAGACGTACTGTGTGTGAACGCCGCACCGACCATCTGCATCGGGTTATAACTGGAAACCCCAATACCCCGTTCAGTCAGTGACATACGGGCATATTCACGCAGGGTCATCCCGTTGTAGACATTATCACGTTCGGTTTTTTCAAATCCGGCACGCGCCATCAGCGCCTGGCGGATCCCGTCCCCCACAAAATTACCGTTACCGGCATAAATATGAGCCGGGGTATTTTTATTGGATGGCGTGGACTCGCGCCCCATCTCGTTCAACAGCTTTTCGCGGGCCTGCTCCAGCGAACATTCAGGATCGGCAAGACACTGAGCCTGCAGCGTCTGATAACGCCCGCCAAACATGGCAAACAGATCATTAATACCGTTTACACGCGCTTTTTGCTCTGCCAGTACCTGCGCACGGATACTGTTTTCATCCACCACGGGTGCTGCTGCCTGCACTGGCGTCCGGGAGGCTGCAGGTTCATCATCCTGTACGCGTGGAGCACTGTTGCGTGGCGGAGTAATCATGTTTCGAATGGATTCCGGCATCTTTTTAAATTCCTCTGTACGTTTTGACTGAATACATGCCATTGCCTTAACGGCTGGCGTTACCTGATCAGCAAATCCATGTGCCAGACATTCGGCACCGGACATCCAGGTCTCATCTGCCAGCATGGCAGCAATTTCATCGGTGGTTTTCCCGGTTTTCTGTGCATAAGCGGGTAACAGAACCGCCTCAACCTTATCGAGCAGGTCGGCATAGGTGCGCATGTCCTCCGCATCACCGCCCGTAAAGCCAAATGGTTTATGAATCATCATGAAGGTGTTTTCCGGCATAATGACCGGGTTTCCCACCATCGCAATGACCGACGCCATTGACGCCGCCACACCGTCGACATAAACGGTAATGGACGCACCATGTGTTTTCAGTGCATTAAAAATGGCGATGCCTTCAAAGACATCGCCACCCGGTGAATTAATATGGAGATTAATGTGGGTGATATCGCCCAGTGCATTCAGATCACTGATAAACTGCTTCGCTGTAACACCCCAGAAACCAATCTCGTCATAAATATAAATATCCGCGTCACTCTGGTGACCAGCCTGCATCCTGAACCAGGAATTATTCTTCGGACTGGTCGTCGGTGTGCTGCGGCTCCTGTCGTTTCGTTGCGGCACTGCTGCCTCCTTTATCACTGGCCGGATCGGTATCAAATACCAGATCCAGCTTGCGGTTTTCATCAATTTCGGCCTTGCGCCGACGTTTGACATCATCCGGATTACGACCACCAGCACGTACCCAGTCTGATTCTGTCGCCGCTCCACCACGAATCTGGATTTTCCAGGCCTCAGCCTCCTTAACAGGGTCAATCCACGGCATCACCGGTCCGGAATACACCGCGGTATACAGTGAAGAACGGTCAAGATCGCGGGGTAGCCTGATAACACCGGATGCCACAGCCTGTTTCAGCCAGGCACGATACATCGGGCGGGTGACGGCACCAATAAACCAGTCCTGCAGGATCAGGTAGCCATCAGTAGACTCAACCAGTTCCTGACGCTGGGCGCTGTAAGTGCCGTTATAGTTGCGTGCCGTACTGGAAAAACTCAGACGACTGCCCGCCGCCACGGCACGCAACTGACCATTACGAAAAGTTTCAAGGTTAGGATTGGGACGATCCGACTTCACCATTCCGATTTCTTCGCCGGGTTTCAGATCGTCGTAAATAATGCCTGGCTGAATGGTAAGCTCGCGTTCATTCTCCTTGCTGCCATTACCATCCGGTTCATAGCTCTGCCCGTCGCCTTTCCGGATGTACATCCCCAGAGCAGCGGCGATCCTTGCTGCAGTCAGCTCATAATCTTCATAATCTTTCAGGGCACTGAGGCGGATCAGCACACCGGACAACAAAGACGTCCCGCGCATCTGGTGCAGACGGCGAACAAATTTAAGATGCAGCATTCGCTCTGCATCCACTTCTTTGGTTTCCATCTGCCGTCCGGATACGGGACGGCTTTTATACACCAGATATTTTTCGGGACGCCCCCAGTCATCAACAAACACGCCCTGATTCAGCCTGTTGCTCTCATCACTGGTCATGGGAATAAAGTCTGGCTCGAGCGCCTCCAGCCAGAAATGAACACCGGCAGAAGGCGTCAGGCTGTTTATGCGCCCGGAAACCATCTGGGCAAACACCTCACCATCGCGCAGCCAGGTACGCAGCATCAGACGTTCCAGCATCGGACGGGTAAACTGCCCGGTGACTTCCGGGCTGACAGACCATTCACTCCATCGGGTGCGAATCTCCGCTGCCAGATCACGGGCAATGGCCCCATTGCGTAATACCGGATGTGGCTCGACAATAATCCCGTTTTTCCCCACCACCCGTTCTTCCAGCTTGTCAAATACACCAATGACCAGATCGTGGTTGTTATCAAGGTAACGGGCCTGCTCACGTAACGACACGGCCCCGTACTGGCTTAACTGGTCGGCAGTTCGGTTTTCCCGCCGGGCTTTGTGTGTCCGCGTCGTTTTTACGGCCTCATAAGCCTGGATCACCGCACGGGAACGTAGCCTTGCCGCTTTCCATCCTGGTGAAAAAACGCCAATCACATCATCAAGAATTACCATCAGAACCTCGCCAGCCGGTACCCGGGATGCCCCCGTCGTCGTGTAATCAGAGCCGCAAGGCGGCGCTCCCACTCCTGCCGCCCCTGCCGGATCTCAGATAAGTTTTCCATGGTCATCTGCTGACCATTAAAGGTGACGGATTTTCCGTCCAGCACCGCCATTTCAGCTTCCGTATAACGCTGAATCATGGCTTCGATATCATTCTGGTTCATAACCATCCTCCGGAAGTCAGCCAGGGGTTAACATCGTCAGTTACTGTTTTCTTCCGTTTTTGTTTTTTAACAGGCGTGGATACCGGTTCCGGTGTGGGTGACGGTTCGGTACTGTCCGGGACACACTCCAGCCAGGTTTCCCGGCTCGCCCACTCCGGTGCATCCGGCCAGCGGATCTTTTCGTATCCATGCAGAATGACCAGAGCCTCGGCATACACCATCAGGTCAAAAGCTTCGTTGGCACCGCGACCTGGCTTACTCCATTTCCCGTCACTGCTCCGCTCTTCATACGTCAGTTCGTCGTAAAACCAACTCCCCAGCCAGTCAGGGAAATGCACATAGCCGGGACCTGGCGAGTCACGCCATAACGCGTTATTCACCCGGTCTTTCAGGGCATCCGTCTGAAGAAGCCAGAGCGGCACATCACCTGCGGCCTGCGCCCGTCGGCCCGTTCGTCCGGTGTTATCAGGGAATGTACGGGTGATCAGTTTTGCGCGCCGGATGCTGTCGCCCTTAAACAGGTAAATACGTTTACCAAGGCCATCACGACGGCAACGACGCCAGAATTTATAGGCATTATCAGTGACCCCGTCTTCACCGCCGGAGTCCACCGCCATTGCCATCAGTCGCATTTGTTGAGAAGGATCGGAGGCCAGCGGCCAGCTTTTATGAAAAACATCCGTCAGCAGGACATCCCAGTCTTCCGGATAGCTGGCCGGATCAATTCGCTGGCTCTCCCCGTCGCTGTCACCGCGCAATGACTGCGTGATGTTGTAACGATCAATAATCCAGCGTTCGCCACGGCTGCCATAGCCCGTTACCTGAACCACAAAACGGCGATGACGTCCCGCCTGCACATCAACTGTCGCCACCAGGAAATTAACGCCATCCGGCACACTGCGGGAAGGAACTGGCTCTGCCCGCTGCTCAAGCAGTTCACTTTTTCGTTGCTCCATGCTGGCGCGGGGAAGATAAGGTAATCCCCAGTCGGTATTGATAACCGTCTTGAGTGTTTCTTCACTTCCGGTTGTCTCGTATTCCTGTTCTGCAGTAAGCAGTTTGTAAACGAGTTGCGAGAGTGTCTGGTAAGCAGCTGCCGGACCCTCCATCCAGAATGACGCAATACGTGAGCGTCGGGGATCACCATAACGACTGCCATCCGCATTGATGGATTCACCATCCCGCAACCAGACCCCACGTCCGTTCAGCTCACGTTTTTGTTCAGGCATAATCCGTCCTGAACAGGAAGGACACTGAATATAAGCCGCCTCACTTGCCAGCACGGGATCGGCAATATCACGGAAACCAGCAACCACATCGCCGCAGGGCTGAAAATACTCACCACAGTGTGGACAGGGCCAGTACCAGCGACGGCGATCGCCACGGTTATAGAGCGACAGTATCCCCGTGGTTGGTGGAGCCTCATGCGGTGAAGTCCGTCGCCATTTCACATCCTTCACATCCCTGCCGGGGGAACTCTCCACCAGCGTCATACCACTGGACATAAATGTGGTGGTACGTTTTGAGGCAAGAGAGAAGGCATCCCCCTCGCCATCAATATCTTCCGGAAAACGGTCATAATCCGTCAGCGCCACGCATTTATAATCTGATGAGGACATGATATTGACTGACGGCCAGCCGATTTTCAGGTAGTTGCCAGCAAGGAATGTTCTGTCATAAACGTTGTTGTCATTTTTGTTCGGACTCAGGCGACTGACCACTTCCGGGCTGACGCGAAACGTTCTGGCAAGTCGTTTTTTGGAGTGTTCGCGGGCTTTTTCCTCCGTCATCTGAATGATCAGCATATCCGCAGGATCGCAAATCACGTTGTAAATCACCCAGCCGTCAATCAGGCCGATAGTCTTGCCGGTTCGTGCCGGACCAACAAATATCACTGCGTCGTATTCACGCGAGGCCAGGCAGTTCATCGGCTCAAGAACATACGGTGCCACCAGCGGATCCCACGGGACTGAGTTCCCGGCCCCCATGGGCACTCGCATATACTGAGCAACGGCATCAGCAACCCGCATTCGTCTCGGTGCGCGAAGGATATAACCTGAATCGGTTCGTGCTGCCTTTGCGGTTTCCTGATTCAGCATTACTCCTCCTGCTGTAATTCCTCCTCATCATCCGCACCTGCTTCGGTCACCCGCAGGGCTATCTGATCGCGCAGATCATCAATAATGGACTGAACACGGCTCACAGCGACAGGCTGCAGGCCGCAGTCACGTTCCAGAATATCCGGTAATGTCTCCAGCACCTGCACGACCGCTTTTGCCCAGATGGCAAACTCCCGTCTGACATCACTGGCCGGAATGAGTTGTGCCGTTTCCTGTTCGAACTTAAGACGCTCACGTTCAGACTGATACCAGGCTTTGCGCTCATGCGCGTCCATTTCGCCTTCTGCAACCGGCGGTGGTAATGCCAGAAATGCCGACACAATATCAACCACCCGATAAAGCTTGAGGTTGCTTTCATGCCCCCCTGCAACGGGTAGATTTTGCAGCCTTGCCGCAGCAGTCTGGCGATGTACACCTGACAGTGCCGCCAGTTGACTGATATTCAGCGTCAGATTTTTCAACTCTCGATCCATACCCGCTCCAGAATGTTTTAAACATGCATCTTGCGAACAACTTTAGGCAAACGGTGTTAGTGATGAACAAAAAACAATCAAAATCGACACCATAAAAATAAAAACACTGTAATATCAATCTATTAAAGTAGTGGTGATGACGAATGAAATTTCAAAAACTAGCCTTTTTCCGCGACGCTCCCGCCCCGTGAGAGCTCAGGTCATCAGAAGGACCCACATTAAAGGCAGAATATTCACTCTGATATTACGCATTGTTTTGCTTTTGTAGATTCGCAATTTACGGTAAAAATACTTTTGCTATTTCTTCGTACCATAAATGCACAGGAGTATCTTCATGTCCATAAAGGTATTCAGAAGTGACCTTCAGACTGAGAGTGAATCAGACTATCGTAATTGGCTTGGCGATAATCCAGACGGATATGTTGTCAATGCATTGAAGCGAACCAGAGGTAAAGGTAATAAATCTGACGAACGCTTTACCAGAATCCATAGAGCATCTTGCAAAACGATTAATCCCTTGAAACGCAAGATCGATAAAACAGGATTCACAACTGGAGATTATCAAAAAATATGCTCAACCAACTTCATCAATGTTGAAAATGAAGCAAAGAAAATGACAGGTCTGACAAGCATCATCAAATGTCGATGCATCTAAAGCGTCATGTAATTAACATGTTCACAACACTCTCCGGGTGACCGCTAATGCTGTTGTCAGCCAAAAACTCTACGTTTCGATTATGCCAATTTTGCACCGCCCGATGCCGATAAATGCGAAAATCCGGCGACTATGTAGCGTAATTAAATCAACGAGATACCACTTTCATGAAATAATTATCATCTGTCAGTTCAATATCAATGTTGAGAGAGAATAAATGAGAGGAATGCCAAGAGGAAGTCGAGGACAGAGGGCTGTCCAATCAACTGCAAGAAGAGCAAGACGATCAAATGCCAGCCATTCTGACCAATTAGGATGCCTGGCACTAATCATCGTTGGCCTGATATTTATCTATTTCATGGCTAATTAGCAAAGATTGCTCATCTTACACACTGCGTGCGAATGTATTGCTGCAAGCCTCGGATCATTTTATCACTGGTTTCAATCCGCTTTCTAAGGGTGAAATAATCCCGTTGAGCGGTGTCAGTAAGTCTGGGGCTGGTGCCATCATCCACGCCGGAGGCGGCGGTGATTTTATGCATGTCTGGACAGACAGCTTTGACGCGCAGCCACTTACGCCCAGCAGAAACATCAGCACGAAGACTTTCGATAGTCGCGTTAGCATCAGCAAGCTCCTTTGTGTATCTGGCGTCGAGTTCTGCTACATCACGTTGACGCTTCTGCATATCAGCGATAGTGGATGCGGCTTTGTCGCGCTGCTCTTTGTAGGCGATGGCGTTATCACGGTAATGATTAACAGCCCATAACAGGCAGACGATGATGCAGATAATCAGAGCGGAGATAATCGCGGTTACTCTGCTCATTGCTGCCCCCACAAACAGACTTCACGCTCAATCTCACGACGAGTCATCAGGCCTTTCCATTGCTTACCGCCAGCGTATATCCAGCGACGTAGCTGGTCACATGCGCCTTTGATATCGCCCTGGTTTATTTTGCGAAGAAGCGTCGATGTTC
>OKSE01001012.1_pt1 | contig 14839 bp, 17 predicted proteins | sample 1633631 | NCBI WGS metagenome assembly OKSE01 (sample SAMEA3541555, study PRJEB24748) | human gut metagenome | biome: human gut; feature: human-associated habitat; material: faeces | place: China | collected 2012 | reverse complement strand
TCAACGCCAACAAGGTCACCCCGGACGAGGGCATCTATCAGGTGGACTTTTTCACGGACACAAAGAAGCTGGAAAAGGAGAAAAAACTCCAGCAAGCCATGTTGGGCATCAAGAACAAGTACGGCAAAAACGCCGTGCTGAAAGCCAGCAGCTACGAGGAAGGTGCCACCATGCGCCAGCGCAACGCGCAAATCGGCGGGCACAGCGCGGGAGGTTCGGATGGAAAACTACAAAAATAGCAAGATCGGACAAGAGACTGCCCAAAAGTATGGGGACATCATAGAGATGGAACGCCCCCAGACCGAAGAATCCCTTCGCAAGCATCCCCGCATGACCTTGCAGAACCGGGCAAAAATTTCTCTCCCTTTGCAGCCTTGCGTGGTTATGATGAGCAGCTTGCCGCAGAAAAGCAGCGCACCGAGCGGGTGACCAAGCGCATTTTGACCGAGGAAGAAATGTCGGCTCTGTCCGATCGGCTGATGCAGGTCACCAAGAGCATGACCATCACAGTGCGGTATTTCAAAGAGGATACCGCCCACCCGGAGATTCCCGCAGTGGGCAACTACATCACGCTGACCGGAAAAGCGGACCGCATCGACCCGGTGTTCCGCACCTTGCAAGTGGGCGACACCGTGGTGCCCTTTGAAGATCTGGTGGAAATCAGCGGGGAGGGCATCATGGAGATTGACCAATATCTCGGCATCTCCGAGCAATAAAAAAGGCTGGGAGAGATCTCCCAGCGCAAGCAGCCCTAATCACGGTACCGACGTGTGCCAAGCCAAAGCGGACCCAGTACCCAGAACCAAGGCAGTGAAGACGTTCTCGTCACTTTTAATACCGTAAGCACCAGCGTTAAAGCATACAAGAGGCTCATTGTAATTATTTCGGAACGGTCAGGTTTCTTATCCATACGCAGACCACCTCGAAAATCCGGTCACATCTGCGAAATAGTATAAAAGTCAGTATGCTTCATCCGGTTCGGTAGGTGCTGCGGTAATATCGCGGTAGAAAGTGGCCCATGCAGCTTCCTCATAGGGGCGTACAAAAAAGAAGCCAATGCTCAATGGAATTGTCAGCAGAAGAACAAGAGAAATCGCCAGAGCCTCTGAACCGGTGAAATATTTGAGAACCAGAAAACCCCCGGCATACAGTGGCAACGAACAGAGCAACTCCCAGCCAATGAAGCTGAAATCCAGACAGAACAGCCGCCATTTGTTGCCATTCATAATCCGCCGGGATTCTGTGATCGCTTCATTTGCAGTCAACGAAGGATGTTCGGACATGATGTAAGGTGTCATCGCATAGCTGTATGTTTTCACGATTCCCGGAATCACCAACAGCAGCGACCAGAGGGCGATGTACAGACCCTGCAGGAATTTCATGCAGAAGCCATCCCACAGACGGTCTTTCTGAGAGAACAAATCCGAGAAGGCTGCATCCTTTCCATCTACAAGATTCAGATTAAAACGAGCATACCCCAGTTGAACTGCACCACACACGATCAGTGTGAAGATGGCCCACAGACCAATGCCGACCAGTAGAGCAGCAAGCAGCCGACCGCCATTGGGCTGGGAGAACAAATCAAAATGGATGTCTTTTCCCTGATTGAAATTGGAAACGACGCTGTCGGAACTGCTTACAATGGTAGCACCGAGCGCACTGGCGGCGATCCCTGTCAGAACAGCAGTTTTCCATTTTCCGCGCAGGGCATCGAGAGCGAGCATACGATAGTCGGCAGATATTTTCATAAAAGCAACCTCCTGTCTGAAAATGGCAAGTATGTGTGAAAAGGAATATGATATGCCACTTTAATTTAGATACGTTTGAAAAGCTGAAAAAATTGCAGCATGAATGAAAAAGAGGCTGTTACACCGGTTTTATCCTTGTGCAACAGCCCCTTCCTTTACTTCAGCAGCTTGTCCAGTTCATCATATTGCATTACTGGAGCTTTGCAAGGATTTCTTCAGCCGTCATACCGCTGGCAAGCAGCTTCTTCAGCACATCTTCTGCTTCGCCCTTCTTTGCTTCTTCTGCTGCTTTTGCTTCGGCGGCAGCTTTTTTGTTTTCGGCTTTGGCAAGTTCCTTGGTGGCGGCTTTCAATTCTGCTTTCTTGGCTTTCATCTGCGTTTTCAGATCATCGAGATTTGCAGTCAGCGTAGCAACCTCAGATTCGATTTTTTCCTTTTCAGCGGTCTTTCCTGCAACGACGGCTGCATAATCAACACTGGCCTTTACAATACGAGCCTTATTCTTGCTTCCCTTGGGTCTTGCCATAATAATTTCCTCCCATAAAGTGAAATAATTTGATACTTACAAGTATATTTCCAAATAGTCAGAATTGCAATAGGTAACATGAGCCGTTTTCAACTGCCAATGCAAATCTTATTCGGTATGCCCGAAGATCGTCGCAAATGTATTCCTTCAATGGTAACAATCATGGAGATTAGTGTTTATCTGGAGATTACCAAAGGATAAATAGAAGCAGTATTAAAGCCGTTCACCTCGCAGATTTTCCAGCGTGGCGAACGGCTTTTTTGCTGCCCCTATATTTACAGGTAGGAGGAATCGAAGAAGTCTTTTAATGTAATCCCTAAACCCTGACAAATTCTTTCAATCGTCTCTACGCTTAACTGCCCTCCCCGACGGGCGGTGGTTTGAATCGTGGAGTACGATATTCCGCATTTCTTTGCCAACACACATAGATTCATATCACGCACTTGCATCAAATCCTGAACACGCTTGATCGTATCCACAAAAACTCCTCCCATCTTTTTAGTTCAAAACTTTTCCAACAACCTCGAATCTTTGCTCTGGAGATATAAGGATCGGCGAATATTTGGTGTTAAGAGAAACCAAAACCGGTTGGTTATGCACCACGCCATAGCTGTCGGTAAGGAACTCTGCTTGGGATTTGTCTGGGGTATGTTCATCGTATTTTTTCAGATATCCACAGTCATCATATACGAATATCCCGATATCCCCGCATTCAAGTTCTTCGCAGCGCTTTACCCATACGATTTGTCCGCTATGATAACGTGGCTCCATACTATCACCGCTAACATATATCCCGAACTCGGCACCAGCCGGAACGCTACTGGCAGGCACTTGTATCTGCTGGAACATTTCACCCTCAAGAAAAGCTCCTAGACCTGCCGATACTGGCAACTCTGATACAGGCATCATTATGTAGTCGATTTCCGCGGGCTCTTCTGCGTCTGGCTGGTAGCGCCGGGATGCAATCAAGTCCATTTCGTACTCAGCGACTTTTTTTTGCCCGATGTCATTTAGAAGGGCGGGTTTCTGGAAGTTCTTTGTAAAGTAGGAAGGACCCTCCTTGATGTTCAATGCGTAGCAGATTGCAACTAGTTGGTAGATGCTAGGAGTGGTATAGCCTTTTTCCCATTTGCTGATTCCTTTATCACTGACATCGACGCCATAGTGACGGAGAAGTTCAGAGAAAGTTACAAGTGAATAGCCATTCCTTTTTCGTGTGCCTGCGAGAATCTGACCAACCTCATTGCTATCCCTCGCAGCGACTGCATCATAGCGCACTGTGGATGGGGCTATGTGCATTTTGGTGAGCGTGGTTTTCTTTTTCATAACAAGAACACTCCTTTGTGATCCGGTAGCTCTATTATAGTATAGAAAATATAAGAAATCAACAGGAAATCTCTAAAATGGCGACAAATGCGCAATTGACATCTCCATAAAGTGGGTGTATAATCAAACCAAATCCACAAATAACAGCCTTTTGGTGTTATTTTCGTATGGGATTGTGTTTGTTTGGCGTTTTTTTGCGAGGTGATACTATGAGAAAAGAAAATGTAAGATGTCCAATGTGCGGAACCATGAATTATGATGTGGATCTTGATGAAACCGGTGGCTGGACAAAATGCCGTCTGTGCAAAGCAGTGACCTGCTCTATGGATGAGTGGAAAAAACATACAGTGTCCGTTCCGCTGTTGAACGAAAAACAGCTCGTGGCACGCAGTATGATTCGCAAGTAATGCACGCCGTGTTTTGATAAATCCGCAAAAAGGAGGAATTCTGATGTGTGGTGATTACAACCTTCGCCGTGAGAAAAGATACGTCGAAGTGGACGTTCGTTTTACTCCTGACGGTAAGATCCGCCCTCTTGCCATAAACTATGACAAGGCTCACACTTATGGAATTGATCGTGTCTTGGCAGTCAAACATGGGACATCACGCCTAGGCGGAAAAGGTCACTGCTTCACCTGCCTGATCTGCGGTCAGAAGCGGAATCTTTGGCTTGAACGGGGCAAGTGGTTCGTGGAAGCCTACTGCTCCGTGCCGGAAAGCTGTGCTTCGTAATGGCAAGATACTTATCCCGCGCAGATCTTTCGCACATAGCGGGTAAGTATATCGACCAGTACTATACCCGTTTCGGGATCAGTAAAGATGACCCAGAACCCATTGACCCTGAACGGCTCGCAAGTTCTGTTCTTGGGCTGAATGTGAAAATGCTGCCGCTATGCAGCGATGGAAGTATTCTAGGACTGACTGTTTTCCAGAAATGCGGTTTTACCGTAACCTTGGGGGACGGGACAAAGCTTGTGGAGGTGTTCATGCCGAAGGACGTTGTAATCGATTCCGCCCTTGCGTCAGACAGCTGCACCGGATGCCGGAATTTCACGATAGCGCATGAAGCGGCGCACCATATACTGGCTGACCTGTTTCCGAACGACTACGGAAAAGCAGTCAAGTGCCGTGGGCACATTGCCTATCGGGAGAGAAACGGAAAGGCCTCGTGGGAAGAATGGCAGGCGGATACCCTTGCAGCAGAGCTGCTGATGCCAACATTTCTGATCAATGCCGAAATAGAACGTGTAGCGTTGACTCTGCCAAATGGGATTCTGTACAAATCAGTGTCTGACCCTAACTATGAAAAAATTCTGGAGATGGCTCGACGGATTGGGGTTTCTTGGTCTGCAATCAGGATCAGACTGCAGCAGATGCAGGTTATAAAAGGCAAACCCATCCACTGCCATCCATTGGACATCATGCGATTTGGAGAATGAATATGATTCAGTTAAAGAACCGTCCCTTTGCCGGTAAAGCACCGACTACTACACAGCAGGCAGAATTTAGCATAGGCTGGAGATTTTGCCCTGTTTGTGGAAATAAGTTATACCAAAAAATCGAGGGGTGTTCAGGTATACTACAAGTGAAGTGCAATAGATGCAAAGAAACCCTGAGACTTGATTTGGCATTTAGATGCCGGTGATTTTCCAGTCATTTTAACAAATACGGGTGCATTGCACCCTGAATATGGACTGTTCGCTCCGAGCAACGGGCCATTGCCGCAAGGCAATGTATGAAACGTGCTCCAAATAGCCGGGCAACAGCTGATTGAGAGATTTTCATTGAAGATCCCTCAGTTGGTTGTTGTCCGGCTATTTTTTTAGCCTTCAGGAAGCCTGCTCCCGTAAAAAGGAGCAGGCTTTATGTTTGTCCGTTTTTCGTGGATGCCCCAAGCGGCTAGATATCCGTAGCAACTCCGAGTTTTCGACTTCTCACGCTTTATCGAAAATTTGGAGGTCACACATGAGCTTTGATCCGAATGCTATTGGTAACCGTATTTTTACTTTGCGTACAAATGCGAAGTTATCGCAGGAAAAACTTGCTGAAAAACTTGGTGTTTCCCATCGACACCTCGGCGACCTTGAAAGGGGAAGCTCCAATGGCTCTGTAAAAATCCTGATCGATATTGCAGAATACTTCCATGTCAGTATGGATTATCTTCTTTTGGGTCGAGATTCTTCTAGGGATCAGTTTCAAAATGAACTGCAAGCCGCTATAGATTATCTTGAAAAAATCAAAGGTCTTTTATAATCACTTCAACAAAAAACGCTCCTGCCAGTTTTACACCGGTAAGAGCGTTTCTTGTGTTATTCAAAAATATCGGCATGGGTAAGCAGCTGTACTTCTCCGCGTTCCTGTGCCTGAAGTAGTCCGTCCGTAAATCCGCCTTTCGAGAAAATGTAGCAGTGGTAGTTTGTTCCTTTCCCAAAGACTGCTGCATATTCCCGAATCAGTTCCAGTTCGTCCAAACCGATTTTTTCATTACGGTATTCTCATATCGTTTATTTAACTTCCGAAGTTCCTCATCGCGGCAGTAAAATCGGCTCATTTTGTTCCCTCCCCAAAGTGTATTTATCGAATTTATATACTCGTAAGTTAGTTTCTTACGAGTATAATACTTCATTTCTTACATAAAGACAGGAAATATATTTTTGACGGCTCATCGAGAAACAGGAACGATACTTCCTATTTTCCTCAAAAATTGTGAACTCTGAGTTCCTGTTCATTTCGTTCCGCATCGGTTACAATACAGCCATAGCTTCGGCAAGCGTTCAAAGCAGCCCTCAAGCTATCCCGCCCCTTGAAAATTGAACACGCATTCTTCAGTCACGTTCCTGTGATGATGAGCCACGTCCGTAACAAATGCGATGATCTCCCACTGAGGGAATGAGCGGTAGGTTGACGGTAAATGGATGACAGCTTCTCCATAGCTAAGAGCCATCACAGAATAATGATACTTCTGCCTTCGGGCAGCTCGGTGAGAACCACGGAGAGGTGAGAACCCTATGGATTCGGTACGCTGCCGGACGGCTGAAAGATTTCCCACACGAAAACAGAGTTTTCGGTTTCCGGGGATGTCGGGGACAAATACGGAAAGGTATAGAACTATAAATCACAGCAATTTGCTGTTTGAGATAGTAGGGTGGGCTGTGCGAGCAGCCCACTGTTACATATACGGATAGAAAGGAGAAATCCAAATTGGCCACACGAGGTAAAAAAGAGAAAGAGTATCCGCCTATGCCCGCAAACTGGATGTACAAGCGCGGGGATGTCTACATGATGGATCTGAATCCTTACAGCGGTTCCGAGCAAGGCGGCATCCGACCTGCCATTGTTGTCCAAAACGATGACGGTAATTTTTATTCCAATGTTCTTCTGGTCGTTCCGCTGACAACACAGATCAAAAAGCGAAATATGCCAACGCATTTTATTCTGCACAATCGTTTTTTGAGTGCGCCATCTATGGCGATTTGCGAAAGCCCGCGCCCTGCAGATAAATCCAGAGTGTTAAGCTACCTTGGGCACCTGTCCAAATATGAAATGCGGCAAGTGTCAGTGTGTCTGCAATACAGCTTTGGGTTCATTGGATACAAGTCATTCCGAAAATACCTTACGGCTCCTCCGCAGGAGGATGTTCTCGCCGCTGCAAAAGAGCTGCTCTCCCAGCAGTTTCAGAATCTTCGGGTGCTGAACAGTCAGCCCCCTGCTCTCGCCAAGCACACAAAAGGCGATCTACATAGCATTGAGCAGATATCGGAAAGGATGCTCTCCACCCCGACGGAATCTTCTGTTGAGTTCATGGTTGCAGAACTGGATGATGCGCTTCAATCGCTTATGTTCCGCTGGAATATCTGTTATGAACGGTATTCCAGTTTCCGCTTATCCGATAACGAAAAGAAGAAAATCGGTTTGATTATCCAATCAGGAATTGATTTTCTGCAAAAAAAGAAGGAGGTTCCTTTATGATGAACGCAGTTGTAAAACCTTACCATGAAATGTGCCTGAACAGCAGTGAGCTGATCGTGCCGCGCGACACTTATCAGCGTGCTCTTCACCCCGCTCGTGTTGCCCGCATCGCAAAAGAATTTGACGAGCGGGTTGCCAATGAGCCGAAAATCAGCTTCCGGGATGGTCACTATTATGTGATGGACGGGCAGAACACCATCGCTGCCCGGAAATTTCTGAACGGCGGCGAAGATTTGCAGATTCGCTGCAAGGTTTATTTTGGTATGACAGAACGAGAAGAAGCCCTCCTGTTTGCACAGCAGACAGGCATTTCGGAACGGCTGAGTGCAGGGCAAAAGCTCCGTGCCCTGATTTTTGCAGGGGAGCCTGCTGCCGTTGCATTCCAGCAGGCCACCGAATTGGCTGGCGTTCATCTTTCTTTTGAAGAAGGCCGAGGCAAACAGCGGATCAGCTGCATCGCAACCGCCTATCATGAGTTCATCCGGCTGGGTCCGGAACTGTATATCGAAGCCCTCGATGTTTTGCTGAACGCTTGGAACGGAGAACCTGATTCCATGAGTTCTGCAAATCTGCTCGGCATCTGCCGCTTTGTAGAACTGTACCACTCCGAATACAGTAAAAGCCGTCTGATTGCCAAACTGCGGCAGGTCGATGCGTTCACGATTTTTCGCCTTGCTCGAACCGCAGGTGTAAACCTTCCCGGCAAGACGAAGTACCTTCAGCAGGTCTATACTATTTATAATGGTGGCAGCCGCCGGGCTGCATTGCCGCTCAAGTTTTAACTTTAAGTATATTTAACGAGGTATTATCCAATGATTATCCATGAAGAACCTTCGCCCAACTCGGTTTCCTCCCCTGTTTCCACAGCAAAGGACAGCCGCTGCTATACCGTAGAAGACCTGATGGAAATGCTGCTCCTGAGCCGTCCCACTGTCTACCGTCTACTGAAGCAGAACGAATTCCGCTGGTTCAAGGTAAGCGGCGCTTACCGTATTTCCAAAGCCAGCTTTGAAGCATGGCTCAATGATGGCACTGTTGAACGCAATCCTGCTGTTTGACATCCTCAACATTTCAAGCGAAATCTGCTATTCTTTAGCCGGGATGAGAAATCCCGGCTAAACTTTTACATAGATAGAGAGGTGTCTTTCATGGATGATATGCGGAATACTTCGGCTCCCTTATACGGAAAAGCTGAACCTGCCACTACCAAAACCACCATGTCGGTTCGTGAGATGCGGCAGCTTCTCGGCCTTGGCAAAACAGACAGCTATTGGCTGCTTCATAAGAATCTCTTTGAAGTCATTCTGATAAACGACAAAAGGCGTATCGTTATTTCCAGCTTTGAGAAATGGTATGCCAATCAGGTCAAATATCATAAGGTCAATGGTTCGCCACCGGGCGAGGAACTTTGCAAACGGTCCTATTCCGTTCCTGACGCCGCCGAGATATTGAAGGTGAAACCCGAAACGATCTATACACTCATCCGACAGGGCAAGTTGAAAACAGAAACGGCAGACTTCTGTATGAGAATTCCCAAAGAGGACTTTGAGCGGTGGTACCGATCACAAAGTCGCTACCGCACAACAGCCGACCGTGAGCGTGACCGGGAGATTGAAGCGCAAACCATCTCCATCCCGGAAATGGCAAAACTACTCGGTATCCCACGCAAGAATGTTTATGGGATTCTTGATTGCAAAAAATACCGAGATTGTTTCGTCATTGAGCGCATGGCCGACAGGCCGCGCATTACCAAAAAAAGTTTTAAGGCATGGCTTAAAAGCCAATCTACATACCAACTTCAAAAACCGAAAAAAGAAACGCATGAGGAGCCGCCGCTAAAACTGCAATGTCCCAAGAATGGGAAATACTACAGTTTTCAGGAAATTCAGGATTTCTATGGTGTCAGCCGCACCACGCTTGTATCGTGGGTTCTCAAAGAAGGAATTCCAACGATGAAGTTGGGAAGGGTAAAACGCATCCAAAAAGATGCTTTCGATGAAGTTCTGAAGTCCAAACGTAAAGTAGAGGAGGATGTATAATGGCTAGCATTGTCAAACGCAATAACCGATACTGCGTTGTCTATACCTACAAACACACTAATGGAACGCTAAAGCAGAAATGGGAAACCTTTACCGATCTTGCAGATGCCAAAAACCGTAAGAAAGAGGTCGAATACAAAGAATCCGTCGGTACCTTTGTGGCACCCCAGTGCCGAACTCTAAAAGACCTGCTTAAAGAATACGTCACCCTGTACGGAAGAACCAAATGGGCACTTTCAACCTATCAATCAAACACTGCACTGATTTCAAACTACATAGAACCGCTTATCGGCTCAATGAAGCTGCAAGATCTCACCACCCGCGTAATTGAGGGATATTATCAGCGGCTGCTTAAATACGAAGCCGTTGACCCTATGTGTGGAAAGCGTCAGCATCAATACGTTTCTCCCGGCACGGTTCGTTCGGTTCACAAAATTTTGAGAAGTGCCTTTGAGCAGGCTGTAAAGTGGGAACTTATGGAAAAGAATCCCTGTATTTATGCCACCTTGCCCAAATACACTGCAAAGAAGCGTGATATCTGGACTGCCGAGACCCTGTTCCATGCCTTAGAAGTCTGTGATGATCCACGGCTCCGGCTCTGCATCAACCTCTCCTTCTCTTGTTCCCTGCGCTTAGGGGAATTGCTCGGTCTGACATGGGATTGTGTGGATATCTCCCCCGAAAGCATTGAAGCCGGGCGAGCCTCCATTTACATAAATAAGGAATTGCAGCGTGTAGATATTGCTTCACTAAACGCCTTGGAAAACAAAAATGTCATCACTCGTTTTCCCTCGCTGAGTTCCCGCTGTACCACGGTTCAGGTTCTGAAAAGCCCCAAAACAGACAGCAGTATCCGAACCATCTTTCTCCCCAAAACAGTTGCTGAAATGCTTGTCCACTATAAAGCCGAGCAGGACATGACAAAGGACGCACTGGGTGCAGAGTATGCAGACTATAATCTCGTGGTTGCCGGCCCGCTGGGAATGCCGACCGAACAATCCACCATTAACGGTGCATTGAAGCAGCTGATTGAGGAAAACGATCTCCCCAAAGTGGTTTTCCACAGCTTCCGACACTCCAGCATTACATACAAGCTCAAGCTGAACGGCGGCGATATCAAAGCCGTTCAGGGTGACTCCGGCCATGCACAGGCTTCGATGGTCACAGAGCAGTATGCACATATCTTGGATGATGATCGGCGTCTGAACGCACAGCGTTTTGATGATTTCTTCTACCAGCACCAAGGAGCCGAGCCTGAAATGCCCCATCAAACAGCGCAGTCCATCCCTGAAAACAGTGCGGTCGATGCCGACGCGGCAGCAGCACTTACCAAATTGCTGGCTAACCCCTCTATGGCCGAACTCATCAAAAATCTTGCAAAGAACTTATAAGCCCCTATACATACATAAACAGCGACAGCTTTCCGATTGGGAAAACTGCCGCTGTTTGTTTTTAAGAATATCTTGACTGAATTAAGATCAGGCGGGTTTCTTTGTATCCAGTGCCTTTACTTCTTCAACAGGAAGCTGAACCGACCGAGCAATTTCTTCATAGGTCATTTTTCCAACTTCTAGCAAAGATTTTGCAATTTCAATCGACTGCTCATGCTTTGTTTCTTCTCTCACTTCTTCAAATGCTCTGCACATCGTTGCCACTCCCTTACTTAAAGTAAGAATACCATAAGCCCCTTCCTTTTACAAGACAATGCGCATTTCCATTCGCACTGTTACATAGACCAGAGTTTTCTCGCAGAAAGCTCTGATCTTTTTCTATTGAAAACATTTGTCCATCACACCAGCTACGGCTGTATGGTCTGGTTCACGAATGCTATACAAGCAAATATCCGTAGGGAAACGTACACCTCCCAGCTAATGAAAGGTGAGCGTTGTACAATAGAGCGGCCACTTTTCATTAGCTCAGCTAATTTCCAGCTAATAAACATCTGTTTACACAGAATAAAAAAGGTTCGAATCCATTTACATACGTTGACATCCCAACAAAAAATTCATTGATATAGAGTAGAATATATTACCCTATTTTGTAATGGGTTTACAGATGTACGGTCTACTCCTAAGCGGAAGGCCGTGTGTTCGAATCACATCGGGGACGCCAGCGCAAAACCAAGCCCGGAAGGTTTACGAACCCTCCGGGCTTGGTTTTTGCTTTTCTATGGAAGATAGCCGCCACAGCGCTCACACCAGCCTTGCCCCGGCGTGGGGCAGGCTTTCTGCACCAAGGCTTTGCAGCTTTTGGGGCAGGGCGGCAAGGTCGCCGCCGGTATAGTACCAGCCCGCAGCCAGTGCTGCCAGTGCCAGCAGCAAAAGCACTGCCAGCGCCTTGCCCAACCTGCGGCGCTTCGGGCGCGGCGGCACGAGCGGTACAGCCGTGAGGGCGGCAGGCATCAGAGCTGTATCCGGTACTGCTTTACCGTAGGGCTGCCAGCTTGTGCCCCCTGCCTGCGGCAGACCGCAGGCAGCGCGGCGCAGCAGATCCAGCAGCCACAGCCCGGGGTTCTCGTCCGGCGATACGCACCGCAGCCAGCAGCCCTTTTTGCCGCCCACCAGCAACAGCCGACTGTGGGGCAGTTCCACACAGCCCACCGCCAGCGCGGCACCGGTCAGCCGCTGCATGGCCTGCACCCGCGCCAGTGTGCGGGCAGGCTCTGCCTGCGGTGCTTTGCGCAGCTTGCGGCTGAGCCGGGCGTTGCGTGCGGCATTGGCATAGCTCATAGCACCAAAATCGAACACTTTTTCTGCGCCGGGAAGGTTTTCCAGCCGGGTCTCCAGCAGCGCCCCGGCGGCAGCATCGCTGCACACCAGCAGCTTGCGGTGCTGTTCCAGTGCCTGCACTGCGGCGGCGGCAAGGGTCTGCTCTCCTTCCCCGTACAGCGCCGGGGCAAGGCTTGTCCGCAGCAGTTGTACCGCCCGGTGCAGTTGCTGTGGGGTGCTGCTTTGCAGCGCCACCAGTGTTTCCGCGCCCCGGGTGCGGCAGTGCACCGTGCCCTGCCAAGTGTCCGGCAGGGCTGCCACAGCCTTTTGCACGGTCTGCTCCGGTGTACCGAACAGCCGCAGTACGCAGCCTGCCGGGCGGTTTTCTTCCTTTGTCATGACGCATCCCCCCTGCGGCCGCAGGGGCCGCTCTCACTCTGCCCGCAGGGTCTCGTCCAAGGCGGTCAGGGCGGCGGGGTCATGCTGTGCGCTTTCGGCCAGCACCTGCGTACCGGCCGGGGTCTTGCCCTGTGCCAGCCGCAGCGCCAGTTCCAGCGCAGTCTGTGCGGCGCGGGCGCGGATGAGTGCGCGGTCCGGGCGGGAGACGAACAACTTCTTCACATACGCCTTATCTCCCCGGGCAGCGCCCAGATACACCGTGCCCACAGGCCGGACGGCATCGCCGCCGCCGGGGCCCGCCAGACCGGTAACGCTGACCGCGATATCCGCACCGGCGGCTTTTGCCGCGCCCAGCGCCATCTGCGCCGCCACGGGAGCCGACACCACATTATATTGCGCAATGACCGCCGGGTCTACCCCGACAAGCTTCGCCTTGGCCTGCTCCCAGTAGGTCACAAAGCCGTAGCCGAACACCTCGCTTGCGCCGGACACACTGGTCAGGCGCTGGGCGATCATGCCGCCGGTGCAGCTTTCGGCGGTGGCAATGGTCAGGCCGTTGGCCTGCAGCGTGTGCACCACCGTCTCTTCTAACCCGGCGACATCCTCATCATACACCGCATCGCCCAGCAGATCATAGAACTTTTTGGCGTAGGCGCGGCACATCGTCTGCGCCTCGGCGTCATTCTGCGCCCGGGCGGTGATGCGGATCTCGCACTCGCCGGTCTTGCAGTAGATGGCGGCGGTTGGGTTCTGGTTTTCCAGCAGCGCACGCACCCGGTATTCCAGATTGCTCTCGCCGCCCAGCACCCGCAGCGTCAGGCTGTGCAGGGCACAACTCTGCCGCGCCAGCAGCAGCGGGCGCACGCTTTCCTCCCACATGGCCTTCATCTCATGGGGAATACCGGGCATCAGCACGGCGCAGCGGCCGTCCTGCTCGAACCATGCGCCCGGCGCGGTGCCGTGGTGGTTGACCACCTTATGCCCGTGCACCGGCACCATGGCCTGCTTGCGGTTGTTGGGGGTGGTCTCGCGCCCGGTGCGGGTAAAGAAGTCCACGATCTTCTGCCACTCGTCCGGGTCAAAGGTAAGGGTGTCGCCAAAGCAGGCGGCCACCGTCTCCTTGGTCAGGTCGTCCGCCGTGGGGCCCAGCCCGCCGGTGAACACCAGCAGGTCGCACCGCTGCTTAGCTTCGTTTACAAAATCTGCCAGACGGCCATGGTTATCGCCGATGGTGCTCTGCCGCCGGACGGTGATGCCCAGCGCGGCCAGCTCCCGGCTGAGGTACTGGGCATTGGTGTTAAGAATGTTGCCGAGCAGCAGCTCGGTACCCACACTGATGATCTCTGCTGTCATGGACAAATCAACCCTCGAATTCTACCTGATCGGTGATGCGCACCCGGATGCGCTCGGTCTGCTCTGCGGCTTCGGCTTCCAGCGCGGCAAGGCCGGGCATGGCGGCTTCGGCAGCAAGGATCTCCTCCAGCTCGGGGCGGATCTTCGGGTGCGGCGGGGTGAAGATGGTGCAGCAGTCCTCGTAGGGCAGGATGCTGGTCTCAAAGGTATTGATATGGCGGGAGGTCTCAATGATCTCGGTCTTATCCATACCGATGAGCGGGCGCAGGATGGGCAGATCCTGTGCGGCATCGGTGCACTGCAGCGCCTTGACGGTCTGGCTTGCCACCTGTGCCAGACTTTCGCCGGTGACCAGCGCTTCGCACCCCTGCTTTTTAGCGATCACGTTTGCAATACGCATCATGCTGCGGCGCATCAGCACCGTGAACAGCACATCCGGGGCATTATCCCGGATGTATTCCTGGGGTTTTGTGTAGGGCACCACAAACAGGTTAGCGCTGCCGGTATACACGGTGATAAGCTGCGCCAGAGCCTTTACTTTTAGTTTTGCGCGTTCGGAAGTATACGGAGGGGATGCAAAATGGATGTGATCCAGTGCCAGACCGCGCTTTGCCATACGATAGGCCGCCACCGGACTGTCGATACCGCCGGAGAGCATATTCAGAGCACGGCCGCTGGTACCCACGGGCAGACCGCCCTCACCCGGTATTTTCGGACCGTGAATATACGCACCGTAATCACGAATCTCCACAATGACCTTGAACTGCGGGT
>OKSE01001004.1_pt1 | contig 14907 bp, 15 predicted proteins | sample 1633631 | NCBI WGS metagenome assembly OKSE01 (sample SAMEA3541555, study PRJEB24748) | human gut metagenome | biome: human gut; feature: human-associated habitat; material: faeces | place: China | collected 2012 | reverse complement strand
GTGGAGATAGCCAATGTGTCATTCTCCACCTACAATGTCAGGGGCATGTTCCTGACAACAGACCGGTCCGTACTCGACCCAGAAATGAGTGTTCCCGAGCGCATCAAGCGCATGAGCATCATTCCCAACGGGGATGCACGCACAAACCTTAGCGCACGCCAACACTTGCTGCTTTACTGTAACAGCAACCCAGCCAAGGGAACGCTGCACCTCTCTGTGAAGATCGACCCGGAAAAACCCACCTGGATTGGTCTCTACAACGGCAACGCTACACAACTCCTCGACTCTGTGACTGTTCCGGCACTGGGTGCCAACCAGTCATACGCACGCCAGCACGACGGTTCGCCTGTATGGCAGGTCAAGCCGGCTGACGCCGTAACGCCTGGTATTTCAAACTATATACAGGTTGACGAGACGAAAATCGCCAAATTGAAACGCAACGACCCATACGGAATAGGCATCACAGTGCTTGCCATGGGCATCGTGTTCTTCTGCCTTGCGTTGCTTTGCACATCCAGATCAATCTGCTCCATGGGAATGACCCCCACCACAGGAATCCCCACCTTTTCTTCTATCATATCCAGTCCCGGCCTCAGTATTTCCACATCTCCCCGGAATTTATTAATAATCAGTCCTCGGATCCGTTTCTGCTCCTGTGGGGAAAGCAGCTTCACGGTTCCGTAAAGGGAGGCAAATACACCGCCCCGGTCAATATCTCCCACCAGAAGAACCGGGGCGTCTGCCATCTCTGCCATTCCCATATTTACAATATCATTTTCCCGAAGATTAATCTCCGCAGGACTTCCCGCCCCCTCTAAAACAATAACCTCATACTGTTCCTCCAGACGGGAAAAAGCGTCTTTGATTACGGGAACCAGCTCCGGCTTTCTCCGGTAGTAATCCATGGCCTTCATATTGCCGAAAACCTCTCCCATAATCACAACCTGGCTTCCCATATGGCTGGTGGGCTTCAGCAGGATAGGATTCATCTCTGCCGTGGGAGAAATTCCTGCGGCCTCTGCCTGCATAGCCTGGGCTCTTCCAATCTCCAGCCCGTCATCTGTAATGTAAGAATTTAACGCCATATTCTGAGATTTAAAAGGCGCTGTCCGGTATCCGTCCTGATAGAATATCCGGCACAGAGCTGCTGCCAGAAAGCTTTTTCCCGAATTGGACATGGTTCCCTGAATCATAATTTTTTTTGCCATTTTCCGTCCTCCTGTCCTGTTTCAGGTTGCTGCGCCTGTTTCACTGCTTTCTGCCTTTTCTGCCTTCCCGCTCTCTCCCTTTGCCGCCCGGTACCCGTGGCTGAAATTCTCATCATACAGCTTAGAAAGCTCAAACTCATCTCCAAGAAAACGTCCCACTGTGATCATGGCAGTTTTCCGGATCCCCGCCTGACGCACACGCTCTCCGATATTCTTTAAGGTTCCTGTCACTATTTTTTCATCCTCCCAGGAAGCCTTATACACCACTGCCGCCGGGGTTGTTTCCGGATATCCGCCCCTGATCAGGCGGCTGCTCAGCTCATCCATCTGGCCTGCGCTTAAAAATACAGCCATCGATGCCTGATGAACCGCCAGCGCCTCTATCTGCTCTTTCTCCGGCACAGGCGTCCTTCCCTCCATCCGGGTAAGAATTACCGTCTGACTGATTCCCGGGAGGGTATATTCTTTCTTCATGCTTGCAGCCGCTGCCAGAAAGGAGCTGACTCCCGGCACCACATCATAGGGAATTCCCAGCTCGTCCAGACGAACCATCTGCTCTCTGTGAGCCCCGTAAACAGACGGATCCCCCGTATGTACCCGGGCCACCGTCTTTCCCTGACTGTCTGCCTCTTTCATAACAGCAATCACCTCCGGAAGCGTCATTCCGGCGCTGTTGTAGATTGCCGCATCCGGCCTGGCACCCGCCAGAACCTGAGGATTCACCAGAGAGCCGGCGTAGATGATCACATCCGCCTCCTCAATCAGCCGTTTTCCCTTCACTGTAATCAAATCCGGATCTCCCGGCCCTGCTCCGATAAAATGCACCATATCCGTCCGCCATCCTTTCCTGTCAGTCCTCAAAGCTTTCATAAGCCCTGATTTTTATGTCCGCAAAGGTACTGTTTTCCTCATAAACAGCAGCTGCCATATCTAAAAGCGGAAACAGCATGACTGCTCCCGTTCCCTCTCCCAGAGCCAGGCGGCCGTGAATCACCGGCTCAAATCCCAGGCGATCCATAACCAGACGGCAGGCCGGTTCCTTTCCCAGATGGGAGGGCAGCAGATAATCTGTCACATTCGGACAGAGGGCTGCAGCCAGAAGCGCTGCCACTGCGGAAATCATTCCGTCCAGAACCACCGGAATCCGGTAAATAGCTCCGCCCAGCAAAAAACCAGTCATGGCTGCAATATCCAGTCCGCCCAGAGCGGACAGAACCTCCAGCGGCTTTTCCCGCTCCGGCTTATGAAGGGCAATGGCCTTTTGAATCACCTGAATCTTCCTCTCCAGCCCCTCTCCGGAAAGTCCTGCACCCCGTCCCGTTACTGCCTCCGGCGGCTGGTTCAGCATAACACTGGCAACAGCGCTGCTGGTCGTGGTATTGCCGATTCCCATTTCTCCCACTGCAAGCAGATCATACCCGCTGTCCTTTAACTCGCCGGCCAGAGCAATTCCTGTGTGAATTGCCTCCAGAGTCTGTTCCATGGTCATCGCCGGTTCAAGCAGCAGATTGGCTGTCCCGTCTGCAATCCTGCAGTTACGAATCCCTGGCTCCTTCAGCTTTCCAGCCACGCCCACATCTACCGGAATTACATCTGCTCCGGCTACAGAAGCCATCCGGTTGACACTGGCAATGCCTCTGGCGATATTTTCCGTTACCACTGCCGTTACCTCACTGCCGGTCTGGGTTACGCCCTCAGCCACCACGCCGTTATCTGCACAAAAAACCACAACAGCCTTTCGTTCCAGACACAGCTTCTCACTGCGGACCACTCCTGCGATCTTTACCAGAAGCTCCTCCATCCGCCCCAGTCCGTCCAGGGGCTTTGCAATCCCGTTCCAATGCTTTTTTGATGCTTCCATTGCTTCCCTGTCTCCCGGTTTTACCTGTCTGCAGAGACATTCCAGCTGTTTTGCATAATATGCTTCCATTTTCTGCACTCTCCCTCAGATGTTCTGATATCCTCTGGGCGTTACCATGCGCCCGTCCATCACTCTTGTCTCGGAATTTCCTATAAAGACTGTTGTAAACATATCTGCCGGATACTCCTCCAGCTCTGACAGATGCATAACCTCTGCATGTTCTCCGTCTCTTCCTGCCGATTTTACCACGCCGCAGACCAGATCCTGCCCCGCTTCTTCAAAAATAATCTGACAGGCCCGTCTCAGATAATCCGAACGCTTTTTACTGGAGGGATTATAAAGGCAAATTACAAAATCCGCTGCTGCCGCCGCTCTGAGACGTTTCTCAATCTTCTCCCAGGGCGTCAGCAGATCACTCAGGCTGATGACAGCAAAATCATGCATCAAAGGCGCTCCCAGAAGCGCTGCTCCCGCCAGAGCCGCAGTCACACCGCTGATCACCGTTACCCGGCAGTCCGGATATTCTTTTCCCAGCTCCAGCATCAAACCGGACATCCCGTAAACACCTGCATCCCCGCTGCAGACCATGGCTACCCGTTTTCCCTTCTGCGCCTCCTCAAATGCCATCCGGCAGCGCTTTGTCTCCTGGCGCATGGGTGTTGTCAGGTATTCCTTGTCCGGAAACCGTGTTTTCAAAAGATCCACATAAACCGTATATCCTACGATGGTATCACAGGACTCCAGTGTCTGCAGCGCCTCTAATGTCATCTTTTCTTCCCGTCCCGGTCCCATTCCGATTACATAAAGCTCATGTTTCATCTGTCTTTCCCCCGCTTCTTTCCGCCCTGTTTTCCTGCGGCTTCTTTTTTTCTTTTACAAGAATCAGAGAATAGTATCCTTCCTGCCCTGTTACAGCCCCGGCCCCCTTCTGAAGCCGCTGGCCGGGCATCCCGCAGTTCTCTGCCAGAAAGATTTCCTGCCCCTCCTGTTCTGCCTGCTCCAGCTGCTGCAGAAACTGCCTGCTCTGCCTGCTGCTTTTCATAATTACCCTGGTTCCGGAAAGAGAAAGCCCTTCCTCTACCTGCCCCGGCTTTGCCAGAATATGAAACTGCTCATGTCCCTCGGCCAGACCCGTTCCAAAGGCCGCCGCTGCTGCGCAAAAAGAGGGAATTCCATTAATCAGCTCTGCCTGAAAGCCCCGTTTTTGTATCCTGCGGTGAACGTGAAGATAAGTGGCATACAGGGTCACATCTCCCAAATTCAGAAACGCTGCCTTCTGCCCGCGGCGAAGCCGCTCCTCCACCAGATCCGCAGCCTGGTCATAAGCCTCATTCAGCTTTTTTCTGTCATGTACCATGGGAATCTCCACACAGATGCACTCCCTGTCCTCCAGCTCCGGCAAAGCCTGAACGGCAATCCCGTATGCCGTGCTCTCCGCTCTGCTTTTTCCCGGTGCAAAGACAACGTCACATTCTTTTAAGATGCGAAGCGCCTTTATGGTCATTAACTCCGGATCTCCCGGTCCTACGCCGATTCCATAAAGGATTCCCGTCTCTGATTTTTCCTGCCTTGTTTTATCTGTCATAATTCTGTCTCCATATTTTGTTTTTCCATTATCAGCGGCCGAAAGTTTTTATTTCATAAAACGCTGTTTTCCATGGCATAAAAATGTTCTCAGCTGCATACTCAACTGCTTTGGAATATCATATTAATGTTTTTCCCCTGTCATGTCAACGTATCCGCCAAAGAAAATAAGAGATTCCTGCTTTAAAAACAGGAATCCCTTACTTTATTTTCCCTCGTAAATAATTGCGGAATCCACATCATATCCAGCCAGATTCTTTCGTCCCTGAAGACCTGCCAGCTCCATCACAAAGCATACCTTTACGACTTCACCGCCCAGCTGCTCTATCAGATCGATGATTGCCTCCACAGTTCCTCCTGTGGCAATCAAATCGTCTACAATTACCACCTTCTGTCCCGGCCGGATGGCATCCTTATGAATCTCAATCTCTGCAGAGCCGTACTCCAGATCATACTTTGCAGAAATGGTTTCTCTCGGCAGCTTTCCTTTTTTCCGGACCGGAACAAAGCCCTTATGCTCTGCATATGCAACCGGAACACCGAAAATAAAGCCTCTTGACTCCGGACCTACCACTAAATCAAAATCCAGATCCTTTACCATCTCTCTCAGCCTGTCAACAGCCATGTGAAGTCCGTCTGCATCCTGAAGAATGCTGGTCACATCACGGAAAATAATCCCCGGTTCCGGAAAATCCGGGATACTGACAACATAGTCTTCCAGTTTTTTCATTGTGCTCATGCTCTTTTCCTTCCTGTCTCTGTTTTATTCTCTAACGAAATACCTGAAGAAGATTCTCCACTTCCTTCTGACACGCCTCCTCCTGGAAGGAGCTGTAGGCATAGAAGCAGAAGCCGGATACCTGCCCCGTGGCCCTTCCTGCCAGCACCTGACGCTTCATAATATCATCATAGCGGAGCCATTCCGGCACCTCGTTGTTGTCACTTGCATTGGAACCTGTCTTATACATGGCAAGCCCCAGATACAGCTTTACATTTCCCTTCTTTTTCATCTCAAGCCAGGACTTCAGATTGTTTTCAAACGCAAAGGGCGCAGGGCTTCCGCTGGAGGTCTTGTGCTCAAAGCCCCAGTAAATCTGCGGCATAATATAATCAAGATATCCCTCCTCAGACATCCAGGTATCCACATCTGTAAACAGTCTGACATCACTGCGCAGATGAGCCAGATAGCCCTCCGGGCTGATGCCGAACTGCGCTGACGGCCTTGTCTCCTTGACAGTGCTGTAGACGCTGCGAATCAGCTTGTTGACATTCTCCCTTCTCCAGTCTGCAATCGGCAGGGTACTTCCTGAAGCCTCGTATTCCGGCTTGTCAAACCAGCGGCTGGGATCCTCGTCATCCACATCCGGATAAAAATAATCATCAAAATGGATTCCGTCCACGGTATACTTCTGGGCAATCTCCCGCACTCCGTTCACAATCAGCTCTCTTACCTCTTCCACTGCCGGATTCAGATAATACGCGCCGTTCTGCTTCAAAACCCAGCGGTCATTGGAAGGATCCCCGTCGCTTAGCCACTGCTTGACAGGGCTGTTTTCCGACACCTGATCCCAGGTATTGTGATAACCCGTCACACGAAACGGATTGATCCAGGCATGGAACTGAAGTCCCCGCTCATGGGCGGCGCGGACAAAATATGCCAGAGGATCGTATCCCGGATCCTGTCCCTGGGTTCCTGTCAGAAAACGGGACCAGGGAAAATACTGGGACGGATACATGGCATCTGCGTCAGGGCGCACATGTACAAATACCGCATTCATTTTTAATTCTTTGCACCGGTCCAGCATTTTATCCACTGCAAGCTGGTAGGACCCCCACTCAGAAGGAAGCTGCTCCCAGTCCAGATAGGAGATCCAGACGCCTCTCAGCTCATCCGAGCGAATCACCGATGCCCCCGGCCTGCCACCTGTATCCCCGGCTGCAGGAGCAGCCACAGCCTGCTGCGGCCCGCTCATCACAACCAGAGCGCAGGCCATCAGCAGGCTGCACATTCGTTTCCATATCTTTCTTTTCTTGTCTTTTGTTGTCTTCTCCCTCATAAAGCCTCTCCTGATTCTGCTTTTCCAAAAATATGCATAACGATTCAGGATGGCGGAAAATCTCCGGTGCTCCGTCCTGAACAGTTAAATATTTCCATATATAGCATAGTATAGCAAAACCACAGGAAAAGAACAACTGAAAGAACTCTTAAGATTCTCTGTCGCTCTCTGTCCGGCATTCGCGGATGTCCTTCACCGTGCTGCGGATAATCAGCTTGTTTTCCAGATAAATACGGCTGTTGTCCACAACACCGCTCTCCAGACGCCGTAAAAGAACCCTGGTTCCCTCCTTGGCAATCTCACCCATGTTCCGCTCCACAGTTGTCAGCTTCATGCTGTTATATCCGGACAGATCCCAGTTATCAAAGCCAATCAGAGAAACATCATCCGGAACCTTCAGCCCTGCCTCTGCAATCGCTTCCCTGGCTCCAAATGCCATTTCATCATTAAAACAGAGAATTGCCGTGGGATTGTGCTGCAAAAGCAGCTTGGCACCCTGATAGCCGCTGGCATACCGGTAGGTTCCCCCTACAATGGGAATCTCCTCCGGATCCATCCCGTGCTTCCGCACCGATGCTCTCCAGCCCTTGTGGCGGAGTCTGGTAGAATCCAGATTCGGAACACCTTCAATCACACATATCTTTCTGTGTCCGTTTTCAATCAGATAATCCATGGCTTTTTCCATGGCCCCGGCTTCATCTGTCGTCACATTGGGCGCATCGGCATACACCGTTCTGCAGATTGTCACCATGGGAATCTTTTTTTCCAGAACTTCGTCAATAAATGCCTGATCCTCCGAGCGCTGACTCAGCACAATAACGCCGTCAAAGTACGTGGGATTTAAGGTTCCCGGCTCATGCATATCAATACCCTTGACTACCACATTGTATTTGCTTCCCACAATACTGTAAACCCCGGTCAGTACATCATGCAGCACAAAAGGCGACGACATTTTACTGATCGTAGAAAAATACAGACCAATCACATAAGAGCGGGAAAGCTTCAGATTGATGGCCGCCTGATTAGGCACATATCCCATTTCCTCTGCAATTTCCAGAATCCGCTTTCTCTTCTCTGTATTTTCACTGCCAATCCCGTTCAAAGCCCTGGACACCGTAGAATAAGATACCCCGGCCCTTTTTGCCACATCCTTAATTGTTACTGCCATTTACTGTCATCTCCTTGCCCCTGATACCATTGCAGATGTCCTGCGTTCTCACAGGACCCTGCCGTTTTTCTCCTTTATTTTTCCAGAGAACCCTCCAGACGGTCAATGCCCTCCAGAATCATGGCCTCGCCCTCCTGGCCCTCCAGGACTACATCCCGAAGCACAAGGTGGGACACATTTTTTGCAAAAATCCCCATTTTTCTGCACTCTCCCTGACCGTCCAGCATAGCCGGCACTCCGGCAGAAGCATTCTCCGCATAAGTAACACGGATATGCTCCATAATCACCTTCTGAATCTTCTTTTCCGGAAGACCATACATATAAACTGCCGCTACATGACAGTTTTCTGCCTGAATATTGTGGAATACCATCGTCCGGATCTCCGGCGTTCTCTCATCCACCGGATGCGGCTCCCTGCTCTGCACATATTCCGTATGACCGTCCGGATCACAGAAATAAAAGCAGTTGATTACAAACGGTGTCAGAACGTGATCCATCCGGATGTTCTCAAACAGAACCCCGTCAATGACAGCGTCCTCTCCTCTTCCCCGTCTTGTCTTAATCCTCAGTCCCCGATCCGTATGCAGAAACAGACAGTCACGGACCGTCAGATTTCTCACTCCGCCTGCCATCTCGCTTCCAATCGTAATCGAACCGTGTCCGTCCCTCATGCAGCACTGCCGGATGGTAATATCCTCGCAGGGCTGTTTGTATCTGGAACCCATGTATATTTTTCCGGATTTGACGGCAATGCAGTCATCACCCAGGGAAAAATGCACGCCTGCAATTTCCACGTCACGGCAGGATTCCGGATCCAGTCCGTCCGTGTTGGGAGAATCCTTGGGATTTAAAACGGTCATGTCAAGGAACCGGAGGTGATCAGAAAAGTAGGGATGAATATTCCAGCTGGGACTGTTCTGCACCCGGATTCCCTGGAAAACAATGTCCTCACAGTGATTGAGAAAAATCATTCTGGGCCGCCATGCTCCCCGCTTCACCTTTGCATCATACCACCAGTTGTCCGGTTCTCCACTGGCATTTCCCTCAATAAGGCCTTCCCCATAGAATACCACATGCTTTACATTTATTCCAGTGATAATTGCAGAAAACATGGACAGGGGATTGCCCTCCCAGGTACCCAGATTGTACTCTGACTCCTCATCATAGCTCTGAATCAGTCCGGGAAGCACAGGAAAACGGCTTCGATCCGTTTCTGCTGAAAGAACAGCCCCCTTCGCCAGCTCTATTTTCAGATCATCCTTTAAAAACAGGCTGGTAATTTTGTAGGTTCCCTCCGGAATCAGAACACGCCCCTCCTTCGGACAGGCCATAATCGCTGCCTGAATAAAGAGGGTATCATTCTGTATCCCGTCGCCCTTTGCTCCGAAATCCCTTACATTCAGGGTTACAAATTCATAATCTGTGTGAAGCTTTACAGAAGCGCATTCCTCTCCTCTTCTGACAGTAATTTCGTAATCCGTATCCGGTTTCAGGCCGTATACGCTTGTAATCACCCGCCTGGTTTCTCCGTAAGGCACTCCGTTTACCAGAATCTCCCAGCTTTCTTCCAGTTCAAAAATTCCGTTATTTTCAAGCTCCAGGACAGCGTTTCTTGCTGTCTGAAAAATACAACTGACTTTCATTCTCTCTCCCTCTTTTTCTCAATCTTTTCAAACACAAAAGGGAACCCCGAAATGAGATCCCCTCTTTGTTATTCACAAGGTACCGGCTTAACCCTTTACGCCGCCTGCTGCAATACCGTCGATGAAGGAGTTCTGTGCACAGAAGAACACAATCAGAGACGGAATAATTGTAATCAGAGACATGGCAAGAATACGGTTCCACTGGAAGCCTGTATCACCGTCCATAGACATACGCAGGTAAATAGAGTGGGTGTACTTTGTCATGTTGGAAATGTAAATCAACGGTCCCTGGAAGTCGTTGGATGTCCACATAAACTGGAACAGTGCACAGGAAACCAGTGACGGCTTCAGCATGGGAACAATCACATACCACAGGGTTTTGATGGAGTTGCATCCGTCAATCTTCGCTGCCTCCTCCAGTTCTCTGGGAATACCGCGCAGGAACTGTACCAGCATAAATACGAAATAGGTATCTGCTGCAAACAGAGACGGAATTACCAGCGGAAGGTAGGAATCGGTCCAGCCCCAGCCATTGTACATGATGTACTGGGGAGCATTCAGTACAACCTGCGGCAGGAACAGGGTAGAAATCATCAGGGAGAAGAGAATGCCTTTTCCCTTAAACTCAAACCGTGCAAAGCCGTAAGCCGTAATGGTTGCAGAAACAACAGTGAAAACAACCTTCGGAATTACAATCTTATAGGTATTGATCATGGACTTAATCAGATCAATTTTACCGCCGTAGCTCTTAAAAGCATTGTCATATCCGTCAAATACCGGATTCTTAGGCCAGAACCAGGCGCTGGTGAAAATCTCGGAGTTGGTCTTGAAGGTAGCGCCTACCATCCAGATCAGAGGGTAAACCATGATAATACCGACAATAATCAGTACAGTGTAACGCAGAAATGCGCTGACCTTTGCTCTTTGCTCTCTTGTCATGTTTTCTACCTCCCATCCTCATCTGAATAGTAAACCCATTTTTTCTGGCTGATAAATGCAACTGCAGTAAAGGTCATAACGATAACGAACAGAACCCATGCCTGGGCGCTTGCCATACCCATTTTATGACGAAGGAATGCATTGTTGTAAATCAGCATGGAAATCAGAGTGGTTGCTCCGTTGGGGCCGCCCTTTGTTACCAGGTACGGTGCGTTGAACTCCTGGAATGCCTGACACAGCTGAGTAATCAGGTTGTAGAAGATAACCGGTGTAATAATCGGAACGGTAATCTTGAAAAACTGAGTCCACTTGCCTGCTCCGTCGATTGCAGCTGCCTCATACAGATCCTGGGAAACACCCTTTAATGCAGCCAGGAAAATAACCATTGCAGAACCAAACTGCCATACACGAAGCAGAATAATTACAAACAGAGCACTGTTGGCGCCTGCCATCCAGTTAATCGGCTCTGCACCGAACATGCCGATCACGTTATTGATCAGACCGTCGGTATTAAATACTGCTCTCCACAGAATCGCAATGGCGATGGAACCGCCCAGAATAGACGGAATATAGTAAGCAGTACGGAAGAAGTTTACTCCCTTTAACTTAAAGTTCAGGATATAAGCAATAAACAATGCAAAAGCCAGCTTCAGCGGCACATCGAAAATTGCATATTTAAATGTTACTGCAAAGGCACGGATAATATCCTCATCCGTAAAGATTTTCTGATAGTTCATCAGTCCTGTCTTTGTAATTCCAGTAAACAAATCGTAGTTTGTAAAACTGTAATACAGAGAAGATGCAAATGGATATACCTTAAATACCAGGAATCCGATCAGCCACGGCACAATAAATAAAAAGCCGATGTTGTCTGTCAAAAACCTGCTGAAGCTTTTTTTCTGCATACGCTGCCTCCTCGTCATTGTACTAATTCTTTTGCCAGTTCCTCATACTTCTCAGCCAGCACAACCTTCTGGCTGCATGCGCTCTCCAGCGCTCTGGCCAAAAGCTGTCTGTCTGCCTCCTGCGGGAAAGCCTTTCTGCAGCCTTCCTCTTTGCAGATTCTTCTGATTCGCTGAAGCTGTCCTTTGAGCAAATCACAAAGGGCTCTATAATGTTCAAATATTTCCTCGGACACCTGAGAGATGGTGTCTGCAAGACATACCATCTGTTCCGGGCTTAACTCCCCTAAGCTGCGGAATTCTGCCACAAGATCCGGGTACTTTGCTTTCTCTATCATAAAAACTCATTCCCCTTATACGGGCCGCTGAATTATTTCAGCGGCCCTTTTATGTTCTGCCAGGATGTCAACTGCGATGCTGTTTTTGATAAAGTTTCGATTCAAGTCTGTTTCTTAGTTGCCCATGCACTCGTTTACGCCGTCCATCAGATCCTGAGCAGCCTTTGCGCTGTCGATATCGCCTGCGCTTAACTTACCGAATACCTTGTAGTATACGCCGTCCGGATTTGCCTTCAGATCGTTGTGCTCAAACTTCGGATCCAGCGGGAACTCGCTGTAGCCCATAACCTTTGCATTTGCTTCCTTTACAAGAGCATCGCCCAGACCCTTTTCATTCAGCAGAGCAAGACCTGCTGCAGAACAGGGAATACCGCGCTGTGTGCCGGAAATTTCAATACCCTCAGCCTCGTTTAACAGGAAGTTGATCAGCATTGCTGCTTCCTTCGGATGCTCAGAGGTTGCTGCCACTGCCAGACCCATGGAAATCTTGGTAAAGCCTCCGTTGTAATCGCCCAGCTTTACAAAATCACCAATTACAAATTCCTGACCCGGCTTGTTGGTAGACTCTTCTACTGCCTTCTGGAACTTGTTTGCAGAGGAATCCCACTCGAAGATACCTGCATACTTACCGTCAATCCATTTTGCATTCTTATCCAGAGAGTCAGCCATATCGCCCTGAATGGTAGCGATGGTCGGGATTACATGAGCCTCTTCCAGCTGGCAGATGAAGTCCATACCGTCCTGAATCTCTTCTGCAGTGTACTGAATCTCATTGTCCTGAACCCACGGCTTGTTGTACTTGGACTCCAGATAGTAAACCAGGAAAATCATACGGTCGTACTCGCCCAGAGCCAGGGGATAATAATCCTCGTTGAATGCCTTAAATGCAGAGCCTGCATCCAGCAGAGACTGGGTATCGGTGGGGATTGCGCATCCAACCTCATCGAAGGTGGTCTTATTCCAGTAGAACACACGTCCTGTCATAGCTACCGGCACTGCCATCAGCTTGCCGTCTGCCTTACACTGCTCCAAAGCAGCCTCCGGGAACTGGGTCAGATCCAGAACATCTCCGTACTGGCTCAGGTCTGCAAAGTTTGCTCCGTTATTGGAATAAGCCTCAATCCAGTTCCAGTTGATCTGCATTACATCAGCAGCATTTCCGCCCAGAATATTTAAGGACTGCTTCTCTCCCCAGCCGGTCCATGCGCCGTATTCAGGAGTTACGGTGATGTTGGGATACTTTGCCATAAATGCTTCGATTGCCTTCTCAGTAGCCTCATGACGGCTGTCACCGCCCCACCAGGAAAAGGTCAGTTCAACCTGCTCGCCGTCTGCGGAAGCTCCGCCTTCAGCCTTGCTCTCTCCTGCTGCCTGGGTTGCTGCCGGTGCATCTGCCTTTCCGCCTCCGCATGCGGTCAGAGATAATGCCGTAACTGCTGCCAGTGTCAATGCTGTTGCCTGTTTCATGCTCTTTCTCATAAATTTTTCTCCCTTTCTTTTATGATTTATTCATTTCTTCCGCTCCCTTTTTCCTCCTCCTGACGAGTTGCAAAGGTTTGCAAAATAATCTGAAAATTTATGCATTTCTGCCATTTGTAAGCAATTACAATTCAAGTCCTTTAGGCATCCATGCATTCCTTTTGTTGATGTTTAAATTTTATCATGGTTTTTCTCATGTGTCGATAGACATTATGCTCAATATTGTAAGTACTTTTTTATGCATATTATCCAATTCTTTTCTGCCCTATTTTATGTTAATATAATGATAGCTTGCAAACGTTTGAATTCAGAATGATTCAATGAAAAACTTACAATTAAAGGAGTAACATCGTGAAAATTCTTGACCGCTACATTGAACAGCTGCTGGAAAAAAGCAGCCCCCAGATGCCTGTCTGGAATATCGAAAAAATCAAAGAAGGCAAGGAACCTACCTGGAATTACATGGACGGCTGCATGATTAAGGCCATTCTGGAACTCTACCATATTACAAAAAAGGAAGAGTACCTGACCTTTGCCGACAATTTTATTGACTATTTTGTAAGCGAGGACGGTTCTATCAAATCCTACGATCCTGACGAACACAATCTGGATAATGTAAATGCCGGAAAAACTCTGTTTGACCTGTATGAGCTGACAGGAAAAGAAAAGTACAGAAAAGCCATTGATACCGTATACAGCCAGTTAAAAACACAGCCGCGCACTTCCACCGGAAATTTCTGGCATAAGGCAATTTATCCCAATCAGATCTGGCTGGACGGCCTTTACATGGCACAGCCCTTCTATATGCAGTATGAGCTTACCTATAATAATGGTGCCAACTGCCAGGACAGCTTCCGGCAGTTTCAGAATGTCTATGAGCTTATGCGGGATCTGCGCAACGGTCTTTACTACCATGCCTATGACGATTCCCGGGAAAGCTTCTGGTGCGACAAGGTAACCGGCCTTTCCGACAATTTCTGGCTCCGTGCTCTGGGCTGGTACGCCATGGCTCTGATTGACACCATGGAGGTTATGCCTGAGGAAACCTTAGGCGCTGAGAAAAAGGAATTAAACAGAATTTACAAAGAGCTGATTGATTCCATGCTTCCTTATCAGGATGAGAAAACCGGTATGTGGTATCAGGTTGTCAACCGCGGCGGCATCCGTCCCAACTATCTGGAAACCTCCGGTTCTGCAATTTTTGCCTATGCCATTATGAAGAGCGTTCGCCTGGCTGCCTGCTCCTAACGCATCGTCTGTAATGTGGAAATTGACCGCATTGGATTTATCAATCTTTGGTGCAGGCTGCTTCACAGGCTTTTCTATGGCAGGTTCTTCCACTGACTTTTGGACATCGTGTCCAGAAGTATCACTGATTATCTTTATTATCTCCATCAGCACCATAACCATTCTCAGAATTACAACCACACCGCCAATCAGACCACCTACAATACAGTTCAGTGCCAGTATTCCTATACTTCCTGCAATTCCGAAATTTTTTGGTATGAGAATCATACACATTTTTCTGATCCCATAAGGACAGCCGACCAGTACCCAATACAGGAAAAAATCAAATCCTTCTGCTTTTCTGCAAATCGGATAACAGGTTATCATCCAAACTGCCAGCAACGATACCGGAAGCACAATTTTAACCAATATTCTTTTCATTCCAGCCACCTCCATACATATCGTGCTGTACCTCTTGTTGGTAATAATGATTGATTGTGC
>OKSE01000990.1_pt1 | contig 15064 bp, 10 predicted proteins | sample 1633631 | NCBI WGS metagenome assembly OKSE01 (sample SAMEA3541555, study PRJEB24748) | human gut metagenome | biome: human gut; feature: human-associated habitat; material: faeces | place: China | collected 2012 | reverse complement strand
GAGCGCCTGCTTCACACGCAGGAGGTCACTGGTTCGAGTCCAGCAGTCTCCACCAAAACCTCACTTCTTCGGAAGTGAGGTTTTTCTTGTTTTCGGCAAAAGGAAAGACATCGTGTCTTTCTCGGGAAAAACAAAAAGAGGGAACGGAAAAACCGTTCCCTCTTTTTTCATCAGATAGTGGCCGCTTACTTGGCGGCGCGGTAGAGGAAGGAAACGATCTGCGCACGCAGGCAGTTGCTGTTCGGGGAGAAGGTGGTGTCGCTCGTGCCGGTGGTCACGCCTGCGTTGACGGCCCACTGCACGGCGGGGGCGTAGAAGGCGCTCGCGCTCACATCGGCAAAGGCGTTCGTGCCCTCAGCCGCCGGTGCGCCGGCCGCTCTCCACTGGAAGGTGACGGCCTGTGCGCGCGTGACGGAAGCATCCGGGGAGAAGGTCGTGCTGCTCGTGCCGGTGGTCACGTTGTTTTCCACCGCCCACGCAACGGCCTTTTCGTAATACGCGCCGCTCTTCACGTCGGTGAAGGACGTGGTCATGGACTTCGGCTCGGGGCTGCCGTTGGCTCTCCACAGGAAGGTGACCATCTGGCCGCGCGTGCAGCCCGCGTTCGGCGCAAAGGTCGTGGCGGTCGCGCCGGAGGTGATGTTCTTCGCAACGGCCCAGACAACGGCGTCGGCATAGTAGGCGTCGTCGGCGACATCGGTAAAGGGAAGCGACGCGGAGCCGTCATAGTTCTTGTCGCTCAGGACAGAGGAGAAGAGGAAGTTGCTGATGTACGCGTACTCGTCTCTCTGGTGGACCTTGTTGGTCAGGGAGTTTGCAAAGAGGACAACGTTCATGCCGTTTTCCTTGTAGGCAAAGCCCTGCACGCCGCCGTTCATGTAGGCCTTGAAGCCCGCGGCGCGCTCGGCAGTGTTCGTGGGGATGAAGCCCTCGGTGGGCGTCTTGGTCTTATCGCTCTTGACGAGCACCGTCGCGGAGGCGGGGACCTTGGAGAAGTATCCGAGGCCGTAGGCGTAGAGGATATCGTCGCCGTCAGCAATGTAGCTCGCGTTCACAAGGGTCTTGTTGGGATAGACAACGGGGGTCAGGCAGTCCATCGCGCCGTCCAGCTCGGTGTATTCCACGCCGGCGATGAGGTCAGAGGCGGAGGACGCTGCGGAATAGCTGTAACCGATGTACGGCAGGCCGTTTTTCACGGCGGTCTTTGCGGCGGCGTCGAGCTTCGTCGCACCTGCGGCGGCGTCCGCCTTGGTCACGTCGGAGGTCGTGGTGAAGCCCATGAGGTTCATCCCGGCGGTATCATAGTTCCAGCCGGCGCTCTGGCTGATCTGCGGCGTGTAGACAAATCCCTTCTCGCTTTCAGCAGGCGTGCCGGGGACGTAGACGGTCGGGGACTTGGTGATGATCTTCGCCTTCACGCTCGTCTTGTCGACGCCCGCGGCAGAGAGCAGATACTTGCCCGCGACGGTCTGATAGTCGACGTAGGAGCAGATGAAATCGCCCATGTGGTCGCCGCTCGTGACCATGCCGACGGTCTTGCCGGCCTTGAGAAGTTCGTTGACGGCGGCGGTGGAGTCTTCGGAGGCATTGGAGAGGATGACGTCCTTATTCTTGTCGCCGGTGAAGCAGGAGGTCAGCGCCTTGGTGTAAGCGAGGGCGTCGTCGTGATCCATCGCGTCGCCGCAGACGGCGGAGATGCTCTTGTAGGCGGCGGGCTCGGCCACGGTGACCATGTCGAAGCCGCGCGTTTCATTGAAGGAGGTGATGCCCTCGGAGTAGAGGATCGTCCAGCCGTTGATGAGCGTGCCGTCATACAGCGCGCCGTTGGCGACAGAACGCTTGGCCTGATACATCGAGACGATCATCGTACCGGCGGGGTAGGTAACGCCGTCATAGGTGAATTCCTTTTCGGTCACGTTGACCTTAACGTCGTTTCTCGTGAGCCACTCCATCATGTCGGAGGCGGCCTGGAGGTTGGTCTGATTTTCGCCGTCAAGCGGGATGATGTAGCACTCGGGGTAGAAGTTGCCGTTCTGGCCCGCGCCCTTGTACTCGGGGCGGAAGAGATCCATCTCCGCGCCCTCCACGTCGTTCTGGTCGCACAGCCACTGGCCGACGAGCGCGTAGGCGTCGGAATTGAAGTTCTTCACACCGCGCTCGAAGATCTTGACCTGAGAGGTGAGGTAGGAGAGCTTTTCGGCAGCCACATAGGCGGCGTTGCCGAGGATACCGTACTGCGCCGCCTGAGCGGTATCATCGTTGTAGGCGGGCAGCTCAACGGTGTAGGCAACGGTGCCCTGCAGCATGGCAAACTGGGGAGTGTAGCTCGTGGACATATCGTCCCACGGGTCTTCCCAGTAGGTCTCGGTGCCGTTGCCGGTGTAGCTCAGGTAATCGCGCTGGGGGATGACATAGCTGTTGTAGCCATCGTTGTTGGCGACCGCCGCGATGCCCAGCGCCTCGCCGCCGGTGATGAGGTGCTCGGCGAGCAGGTCGTACTCAAAGTTCGGCTCGTGCGGGGGATCGCAGGGCTCGCACTGGAAGGCCTGCACGCGACCGTGGAACTCGGCAAGCGACATGGGGTTGAACGTGCCGATGAGCTGCTGCATGTTGGCCGTCTCGCTCGTGGTCTGGAAGGAGTTGTCGCGGTTGAGGTCATAGCCATTGGTGGAATGTCTCGTCAGGTAAGTACGTCCGTCGACATTCTCCTCTGGGACGAGGATGAAGAACACGTCGGACAAAAGCTCGTCCTTGACGTTCACGCTCTTATTTTCGACGGTGTAATACTTTTCAAGGTCGACCTTGCCGGACTTGCCGTTGTTGTCGGCCGTCAGGTAACCTAAGTAGCTGGCCTTATCCTTGACGAGGTCGGGGATGGCGACGCTGCCCTCCGCGCCCACAGGGCCCATCTCTTCCTTGAGCTCTTTTTCGCCCGCGGCGGTGAAGCCGGTGAGCGTCTTGTAGCCGATGGTCTTTTCGCTCGTGATCATCTTGGCGAAGTCGAGCACGCCATCGGTGGCGGCGACCTCGTTGGAGTGGATGTTGGAATACATCACGGGCACGCGGATATCGTCGAGCGCGCCGGACTTGATCTGGGCGAGCACGGCATCGGAATCGGTCTCGGCCTGCTCGGTCAGGGCGAGCCACTTGCTCACGCTCGCCTTGGAGTCGGCCACGATGAGATAGGGTATATCACGGCCCGCGGTGGACTGGCCCATGGAGAATTCTTCCACGTAGAGACCGTTTTTCGTGCCGTTTGCCACGATCGTATCGAGCTCCTTGTAGATCTCCCACATGGTGTTGAAGTTTTCATACGGCGCAACTTTGACGCTCACGGAGCCGAGATCCTTGCCGCTGTTTTTGGCGACGAGATCAAAGTAGCCGCACAGGTCGATGTAGTAGCCGCCGTTGGTGTGGGGCACGCTGTAGTCGACGCTGGTCACGCCGGTTCTGCGGTTGGTGGAGTAGAAGTAGTTATTCACGTGGAAGCTCACGTCGAGGACGGTCTTGCCGTTTTTCTCGCTTGCGGAGAGCTTGATGTCCGTGAACTGGTGCTCGTCGCCCTCGGTCAGCCAGTCATTCAGAGAGCCGCCCGCGTAAGCGTAGGGGAACAGCTCCTCGTTGACGTAGGGGCGGGAATCGTCGCGCTCGAGCGAGAGCGAGACGGTACCGGTGCTGACGGCCGCGGCGAGCGCATCCTTCGTCATGCCGGACACGGGGATGGAGAGGGACACGTCCTTGCCGTTTTCATCGGTGACAAGGGTGATGGTCGCGTCGACCGGGAATTTCGTTCCCAGCAGCGCATCGTCCTTGGGGTTCATGTCCTGATAGCTGACGGCGAACGCGGACGTGACCGCGAGCGAGAGCGTCATTACCAGGGCCATCAGCAGCGCGAGCGCTTTGCTGACAGAGTTTGGATAATGTTTCATGGTTTTCGTCCTCCAGAGTGGTCTTATGCCGCCACACACAGCGGCGGAAAATTGATACGTTTAGTGTAACTCAATAAAAATACATAGTCAATAGAATATTCATACCTAATCCTACCAAATTTCAGCGTTGAATCTGTATTTTTGTTCATCATTTTTCACAAAGCAGTGTGTCAAGCCCCCGTCTTTCAGATCCTTTTGTGAATGCATCCGTAAATTTATACAGAATCGCACTGCATAGGATATTCTTCTTCGCCGCGATTGCAAATGACGGCGGGGCGCATTATAATAAGAGGCAATCATCATTCAAACGCAGGAGGAACCGAATATGCGGCTGCAAAGCGCGATTTTTACACTCGATGATACCCTCTTCACCCCCGACGGCGCGGCGCGCGAGGGACTCGACAAGGCGCTTTCACTTTTTAAGATGGAGGGCGTGTGGCTCGGCGCGGTGACGGCGCTCAGCGCGGAGGACGCGCAAAAAGCGCTCGAAAAGGCGGGGCTTCACTCGTATTTCCGCTTCGTGCTGACAGAATCCGTCGCGCTCTGCAAGGCGGACAGCGGCACGATGTTTGAGCGCGCGATGAAGCGCCTGCACTCGCAAAAGGACGATACGATCGTCTTTTCCGGCTCGCTTGCGGCGATCCAAAACGCGAAGGACGCGGGTTTTCGCACCGTGGCGGTGCAGGGAAGTGCGGGCGCGGCGGACTGGTCGACGATGCAGCAACTCGCCACGCAGAGCCTTGCGCAGTACAGCGAATTGCTGTCAGATTCTGTGTGAATTTTGGGAAAACGACAGGATTCGGCGTTTTTTTAGTTTTCGTTGCAGTCTTTCTCAACGGTGATATGGTAAGAATATAACTATCAGAACGGAAGGTTCGCGCCATGTCGGATTTCTACTCGACTATCATCTTCCTTTCGGTCTTTATTATGATTATCATGGACATGCTCGTGAGCGGCAATGATCTGATGGAGCATGACAAAAAGCAGATGGTTTACACGATCTCCGTACTGGTGATCGCAAGCATGGTATCGGAATGGTTCGGCGTTTGGATGGACGGAGCCGACCCGTCGCTGCGGACGCTGCACATCCTCGTTAAGACCATCGAGTTATCCACAGCGCCGATCATCACTGTGCTTTGCAGCGACCTGATGGCCGCTCAAGCATAAAAAGCTCATTTATACGCGGGGCTCGAGGTGCTGTCAGCTTTCTTCGGCTTCATCTTCTCGGTCGACGCACAAAACGTTTATCATCACGAAACGTTTTACTGGGTCTACGTGCTGACCTATGTCAGCGGCGTTCTGCTGTTCATTGGCCAGCTGCCGAGCGAGAGTTCGCACCATTATGGCCTGTATCGAGCGCTCGTTATCGTCCTGCCGGTTTTTTCTTCTGTGGGCTGTTCCTCCAGTACGGTGCCGGAGTGCGCATCATGTGGGCGTGCTCAGCGGTCGATGTTCTGATGGTGTACATCCTGTATTCCGAGCTCACGCAGAAAATCGACACGCTGACTCAACTTCTGAACCGCCGCAGCTATGAGAGCCGTCCCGCCTCGTTGCGCGGGCACGCAGTCATCTACTATTTCGACGTGGACGAGTTCAAGTCCGTCAACGACACCTTTGGCCATGGCGTGGGCGACGCGGTGCTTGCCGAGGTCGGCTACTGCTACCGCATCGGCGGCGACGAATTCTGCGTCATCGCGCAAATCTCCGACACGGCGGCGGAAAAGTATCTTTCGGAATTCCTGCGCGAGCTGACGGCACGGCGGGTGAAAAAAGAGCCCCTGCCGCACGTGTCGGTCGGCTATGCGTGCTTCAATCCGGTGCTCGGCAGCGTAGAGGATGCGATCAAACGCGCCGACCGGATGATGTACCACTACAAGCGCAAGCGCAAAAGCGAAGCGCTCACAAATGATGATACCGTAAAAAGCTGACGATCTTTTGACCGTCAGCTTTTTGTATCTGCTTTTATTTCGCCTCAATCTCCGCGTCCTCCTGCGACTGGAGCTTGCTGCCAAAATACGCGAGCACCGCGCCGAGAATGGCGCACGCGATGCCCCAGACCATCTCCGCTGTCGAGGCAAAGTCCGTCGGAATGATGATGAGCGTGGAGGCAAGCACGATGCCGATGACGGCGTGATAAGCGATGGAATAGTGCGTGTCGAAAAGCCTGCTCACAATGCGGGCAAACAGCGCCATCACGCCGACCATGCCAAGCCCCCATGGGACGAGCACGGTGAAATCAAGCTGGGCAATGCCGTCGATCAGTGGCGTGAGAAGGCCGACCGCCATCAGGATGGACGACGACGTCATCCCCGGGATGATGAAGCTGAAGCCCCACAGCACGCCGCAGAAGAGAAAGCCCCAGAAGTTTGCGGGCATCTCGGCAAATGAACTGAACTTGACGGCCATCAGCGCGCTGAACAGGGCGAGGAAGCTGACGATCAGCGAGATGTACGAACCGTTGCCGCGCCCCTGCGTGCCCGCCTCGTGCCAGAGGTCGGGCAGCGTGCCGAGGATGAGCCCGATGAAGAGGCACGTGGCGACGGTTTCCGACTGGTGAAACAGCGCAAGGATCACGCTGCCGCCGCCCAAAAAGCCGATCGCCCAGCCGATGCCGACGGCGAGCAGCATCCGCCAGTAGCGTTGAAGCGCGCGCCTGGGGTGCGTGAGCAGCTCCATCGCGGGGCGGTAGATGCCGAATACGACTGCGAGCACGCCGCCGGAGATGCCCGGCAAAATCGCGCCCGCGCCGATGATGATACCCTGCACAATGCGCATGATACCGTTTTTGATGCGGGAATTTTTCATATTGCTGCCTTTTTATGTGCTGCGCCCGCCGCAAAGCGGCGGAACGCGACGCGATTCAATAGCCCTTTCTGCGGTCGACGAGGTGATGCATCGGGCGGCCCGCGGCGTAATTTTCCAGATTTTCGCAGAAGAGCTGCACGTTGCGCTCGCAGGTGTAGCCGAGCGTCATGTTGCCCGCGACGTGCGGCGTGAGCAGGAGGTTCTTGGCCTTGCGCAGCGGATGATCCGCAGGCAGCGGTTCGGGCACGACGACATCGAGCGCCGCACCGGCGAGGTGCCCGGAATCCAGCGCTTTGATCAGCGCGTCCTGATCGATGGCCGTGCCGCGGCCAACGTTGACGACGTAAGCGCCTTTCGGGAGCAGCGCCATGCGGTCTGCGTTCAGGATGTTCATCGTGTCGCTCACCGAGGGGAGAGACATGAAGAGAAGGTCAGTCTCGGGCAGGAGCTGATCAAGCTCCGTGACGGGATGAACGGCGTCAAAGTCCGCGTTCGCGCGGCCGCTGCGGCTGACGCCGGTCAGGCTCGCGGGATGGAATGCGCGCACGTGGCGGGCAAATTCCGTGCCGATGTCGCCCGTGCCAAGGCACGTGACGCGCGCGCCGTGGAGCGAGTGGATGCCGCCCGGGAGCACGCGCCAGCCGCCCTCGCGAATGATCTCGGTGTATTCCATCTGGCGGCGCAGCAGCATCAGCGAGACCATGACAGAATGCTCGGCGATCGTCGTGCCGTAAGCGCCCGAGGCGTTCGTCAGCAGGCAGTCGGGATTCTGATACAGGTCGTCGCGGCAGAAGCGGTCCACGCCCGCCCAGCAGCTCGCGTACCACTTGAGATTGCGTGCGCCCGCGATAACGCGCTGGGACGGATGGCCGTAGAGGATCGTGCAGTCGTCCACATTGCCCTCCGCCGCCCTGGACGAGGGGAAGAAGACGATGTCGTAGCCGCAGCGTGCGGCGGTGTCGCGCAGCGTCTTTTCGTATGCCGGAGTCAGGAAGTCGATGATGACGCCGATTTTTTCATTCATGGTTCAATTCCTCCAAAATCATTTCTGCGACGCGCAGGCCGTCGGCCGCGGCACTCATGATGCCGCCGGCGTAGCCCGCGCCCTCGCCGCAGGGATATAGACCGCGCAGGGCGGATCGAAAACTCAAGTTGTCGCGCGCGATGCGCACAGGCGACGAAGAGCGCGTCTCCACCGCCGTCAAAACGGCGTCGGGCGCATCGAAGCCCCTTAATTTCCGCCCCAGCATCGGAAGGCCCTCCTCGAGCGCCTCGCACACAAAGGGCGGGAGACAGCCGTGCAGGTCGCACCAGCGGACGGAGGGAAGATAGGTCGGCACGACCTTTCCCGCTCCCGTTGACGGGCGATGCTTGAGAAAATCTTCGACCCGCTGGGCGGGGGCGGCGTAATTTCCACCGCCAAGGCGATAGGCCGCGTCCTCCAGCTCGCGCTGGAACTGGACGCCCGCGAGGGTATCGCCGGACGGGAAATCCTCCGGCGTAACGGAGACCAAAAGTCCGCCGTTGATGTTCTCGCCGTCGCGCGCAAATTCGCTCATGCCGTTTGTCACGACGCGCTTTTCCTCCGACGCGGCGGCGACGACCTCGCCGCCGGGGCAGACGCAGAACGAGAACACGCCGCGCCCCTTCTCCGTATGACACGAGAGCTTGTACGACGTGGGTGGGAGGCCGTAGCGGCCCGCCGCCTCCTTATATTGCGCTAAGTCCATGTCGCGCTGGCGGTGCTCGATGCGCACGCCGACGGCAAAGGGCTTGGGCTCCATCGGCACGCCGCGCTTTTGCAGCATTTCGAACGTATCGCGCGCGCTGTGGCCGGGCGCGAGCACGACGTGCTTTGTGGGCAGCGTGTACTCCCCCTCGGGGGCGCTCACGCGCAGCGCCGTGACGCTGCCGCTGTTCTGCTCGATATCCACAACCTTGTGGGAAAACCGAACTTCGCCGCCGCGGTCGATGATCTCGCGGCGGAGATTTTGCAGCACCACATATAATTTGTCGGTGCCGACATGGGGCTTGGCGTCGACTAAAATATCCTCGCTCGCGCCGAAGCGGACGAACTCCTCTAAAATATAGCCGTGGCGCAGGTCCTTTGTGCCGGTGTTGAGCTTGCCGTCGGAAAATGCGCCCGCGCCGCCTTCGCCAAATTGCACGTTCGAGGTCAGATCAAGCTCGCCCGTGCGCCAGAAGTGCTCGACATCGCGCTTTCGCTGCTCGACCGCGCGCCCGCGCTCTAATAAGATAGGTCTTGCGCCGCAGCGGGCCAGCAGCAGCGCGCAGAAAAGGCCCGCGGGCCCTGCGCCGATAACGACAGGGGAGACCTCCGGCGCGGAAATGGGCGCGGGCGGCGTATATTTCTTCGGCGCGTAGGGCTGCACATTCTTATTCTTGCAGCGCCGTAAAACGCCGGATTCGTTTTTGACCTCGACCGCGCAGGAGCAGACGAGCTTCACGCCCTCGCGCGCGTCGATGGAGCGGCGCAGGAGATGAACGGAAACAAGCGCCTCCTCGCTCACGCGCAGCGCGTGCGCGCAGGCCGCGCGCAGCTTGTCTTCCTTTGCCCCCACGGGGAGCTTCAGATTGTCGATGCGAAGCATGTGCGCCGCCTCCTTTTTCTTCAGTCGCGTTTCATTTTAGTATGACGGGAAATAAATCGCAAGGGGAATCGCGCGATTATCACAGAAACTTAAAAAAGTCATCGGGAATTTAAGAAATCGTCAAATAGCGTTCAAGAAATATACATAAATATGCCCTATGATAACACCATCGAAAGCAAAGAGGCTGCAAGCAAGGGTCTCAGTCCATAGGAGGTCATCATCATGTACGAAGACGAAAACAACCTGTATCACTACAGCTATCGCAAGGGCGACGAGCAGAACCCCAACGCCCCGATCGACACGAAGAACTACGCCGAGGACCCGTGGGATAAGAATCCCGGCGGCAGCCCGAAGAAAAAGGGCGGCAGCGGTCTTTCCGGCAAGATCGTGGCGCTGGCGCTGGTGTGCGCGCTCGTCGGCGGCTTCATCGGCGCAGGCGTGAGCAGTGCCGCCAAGGTGAACCACACGGGTATTCAGGTCAGCGACCGCGAGGTCGCGCAGGTGCAGACCGTCAAGGTCGACGGCAAGACGCAGATGTCGATGTCGGAGGTCTACGCCTCGAACGTCAACAGCGTCGTTTCGATCAACGTTTCCGCCACAACCAACTACTTTGGCCAGAGCGTGCAGACCGCCGCGAGCGGCACGGGCTTTTTCATCACGCAGGACGGCTACATCCTGACGAACCACCACGTCATCTCCGGTGCGAGCACCGTGAAGGTAACGCTCTACAACGGCGAAACGTATGACGCGACCGTCATCGGCAGCGATGAGGATTACGATATCGCCGTCATCAAGATCGACGTGACGGGCGCGACGCCCGTGGTGCTGGGCGACTCGAGCAAGGTCGCCATCGGCGAATCCGTCGCCGCTGTCGGCAACCCGCTCGGAGAACTGACGTTCTCGATGAGCGAGGGCATCGTGTCGTGCGTCAACCGCGCCATCAATGTGGACGGCACGCCCTTTAACATGATTCAGGTCGACTGCTCCATCAACCCCGGCAACTCCGGCGGCCCGCTCTTCAATAGCTACGGTGAGGTCATCGGCATCGTGTCGGCCAAGTATTCGAGCTACTCCAACACCACCGTTGAGGGCATCGGCTTTGCCATTCCCATCAACGACGTCGTGTCGCTCGTCAAGGACATCATGACCAACGGCTATGTGACCAACAAGGCCTACATGGGCATCACGCCGCAGACGATGACCGCGCAGATGGCGCAGCAGTACCGCTACGACGTGACCGAGGGCGTCTTCGTCTGCTCCGTTGACCCGGACAGCGCCGCCGACAAGGCGGGGCTCAAGCTCGGCGATGTCATCACGAAGATGGACGACAAGGATATTGCATCCTATGAAGACCTCGTCGCGGCCAAGAAGAGCTACAGCGCGGGCGACACCGTGACGCTGACCGTCTACCGCGAGGGTAAGACGATCGAGGTAGAGCTCACCTTCGACGCAGCCCCCGAGACGACGGAGACGAGTTCCCCCGACCAGAGCACCGACAACAGCTACAATGGTAACGGCGGTTACGGCAACGGCGGGTACGGCAATGGCGGCAACGGCTACTACTCCAATCCCTGGGATTTCTTCAATAATTTCTTTGGATATAATGGCTGATGCCACTGAAAAAGGAGCCTCGAAAGAGGCTCCTTTTTTTATTGCCGCGCGCAAGCGTGGCTTTTTTCGCGCCCAAAGGGCGCGGGGAGTTTATGCAGCCCGAAAGGGCTGCTCCTTTTTTGCGCCCATAGGGCGCAGGGGATTCAATCGCAGCGCGGCAGCGCTGCATCCTTTTTCCCGCGCTAGCGCGGGAGGGGGAGCGGCGTGCGCGCCGCGGCACCAAAGGGGGGATTCTCTTTCCGAAGAGAATCCCCCCTTTGAATCCCCCAGAGAAAGACGAGGGGCGTCCCCCCTCGACCCCCGACATTGCCGGTCTGGGGCTTGAAGAACTGCTCAGCCTGCGGAATCGGGTGCGGTGTACATGGCTTCGCCATGAATCTTCTGCGAATCGCTACGTCTTGCAACCGCGCCTTACTGTCGTGAGGCGCGTGTGACGTTTGTCCGGCGGCAGACTGCTTACCGAATGCGGCATTGCTGCGCTCGCCGCATTGATGAGTACTCCGGTAGGCGGAAATTAGTCTGTACTACTACGAGACAGGCAGAGCGGCAGCGGATAGTAGAAGCAGAGGCAAGTCGTCTTGCAGCTCTAAACGCGGCAACGCCGCGCGCAGGCATTCCCACTCCGGAGGCATAAAGGTTATTCAAACCTGAGACTGCCAATCAAAAGCCTTTCTCTTGGGGTTCCAAAGGGGCCATTCTCTTTCGCGAAAGAGAATGGCCCCTTTGTTTCGTTCCCCTGTGCAGGGGAAACCATCAGCTCCCGCGTAGCGGGAACTTATTTACTTCTCCTGAGAACTTCACAAACGAGTTTGTAAACCCTCTCCGTCGAGGCGACGTTCAGCCTCTCCTCCACCGAATGCACATCGTGCAGCTCCGGTCCCATAGACAGCGCGTCGAGGCCGGGGATCTTTTCGATGAAGAGTCCGCACTCAAGGCCGCCGTGGGTGGCTTCGATCTTCCCGTCGTGGCCGGTGAGGTCGCGGTAGACCGCTTCGATCTCCTTGCGGAGGGCAGAATTGCGGTCGTATTGCCAGCCGGGATAGTTGCTGCGCTCGCCCACGGTGCCGCCGCCGAATTCGACGATGGCCTCCACGCGCTGAATGAGCATATCCTTCTGCGAGGCGATGCAGGAGCGGACGGAGAAAGAGCACTTCACGCCGTGCTCGTCCGTGCGCATCACGCCGAGGTTGAGAGAAGTCTGCACAAGACCGGGGAAATCGGCGCTCATCTCCTGCACGCCCTGCGGCAGGGCAAGGAGCACGTGCAGCAGTCTCGACGTGTCCGCTGCGGAGAATGCGGCCGGAACGTCAGCCTTTTCGCACACGAGGGAAATGCCGCCGTCGGTAACGGCGTACTCATTTTTGAGCGTTGCGTCGAATTCCTTGATGAACGCCTCGAACGCGGGCGCATCAGCCGCGGAGACTGCGGCAAGCGCGTCGGCGCGCAGGCAAATGACATTGTCGAACTCGCCGCCCGTCAGCTCATGCACGCGCAGCGAGGGGCAGCGCTCCATCGCGCTATACAGCGTGCGCGCCATCAGGCAGTTGGCGTTGCCGCGGCCCTGATTGATGTTCATGCCGGAGTGGCCGCCCTTGAGACCCGAGATCGTCACGCGGTAGCCGGTCATGCCGTCCGCGCGCTCCTGCGGCGCGTTCAGCGCGCAGTCAAGGCGCACGCCGCCCGCGCAGGACACGGTGAAAACGCCCTCTTCCTCAGAGTCGAGGTTCAAAAGCTTTTTGCCCTTCAAGTCCGAGCAGTCCAGCGCGAACGCGCCGTCCATGCCGACCTCCTCGTCGACGGTGAAGACCGCCTCGATGGGGGGATGGGGGAGCGTTTCGTCGGATAAAATCGCGAGGATCATCGCAACGGCGATGCCGTTGTCGCCGCCAAGCGACGTCTTGTCCGCCCAGACCCATTCGCCGTCGGTACGGACGTCGAGCCCGTCGCGCGTCATGTCCTTGGTGCAGTCCTCGGTCTTGGCGCAGACCATGTCGATATGGCCTTGCAAGATAATGGGCGCGGCGTTTTCATAGCCGCAAGAGCCGTTCTTCCAGATAATGACGTTGTTGCACGCCTCCTGACGGTATTTAAGGCCCAGTTCCTTCGCAAAGCCGACGCACAGGTCGCTGATTTGCTTCGTATTTCCGCTGCCGTGGGGAACGGAGCAGAGCTTTTCAAAATAGTAGAATACCTTTTCCGGCTGGAGATTTGATAAGACCGCCATGATATCCTCCCGAATTTTCTTAGTTGATCTGCTTGCGGCGGCTCAGGTTCATCGTGCCGTCCTGCATGTCCTGAATGCTGTCGAGGCTCTTGCCCGTGCCCTCGGCCACGCACTGGATGGCGTTCTCGGCCACCATGGCGTGGATGCCGGTGCGGGCGGTGACGAGCTTATCAAAGCCGCGGACTAAGCTGCCGCCGCCGGTCATGACGATGCCGTTGTTCGAGATATCGGCCACGAGCTCGGGCGGGGTCTTTTCAAGCACGAGGTGGACCTCCTCCATGATGCGCTCGACGGGCTCTTCAAAGGCCTCGAGCATTTCCGCGGACGAGACGGAGATGAGCTCGGGAAGGCCCGTGATAAGGCTTCTGCCCTTGACCTCCATGGTCATTTCCTCTTCCGGCGGGAAGACGCAGCCGATCTGCATCTTCATCTGCTCGGCCGTGCGCTCGCCGACGAGCAGGTTGTGCTTGCGGCGCATATACTTGACGACGGCCTCGTTGAACTGGTCGCCCGCGATCTTGATGGAGGACGATTCGACGACGCCGGAGAGCGAGATGACCGCGATATCGGACGTACCGCCGCCGATGTCGATGATCATGTGGCCCTCGGGCTGGGTGATGTCGATGCCCGCACCGATGGCGGCGGCGACAGGCTCTTCAATGAGGTAGACACGGCGCGCGCCGGCCTGAATGCCCGCGTCGATGACCGCGCGCTCCTCGACCTCGGTGATGCCGGAGGGAACGCAGATGATGATGCGCGGCTTGAAGAGCTGGAAGCCCATGACTTTATGCAGGAATTCCTTGATCATGCGCTCAGTGACCTCGTAGTCGGAGATGACGCCCTCGCGCAGGGGACGGATGGCGATGATGTTGCCCGGCGTGCGGCCCAGCATGGCCTGCGCATCCGCGCCGACCTTCAAGAGCTTGCCAGTGTTCTTGTCGAGCGCCACGACCGAGGGCTCGTTGAGCACGATGCCTTTATCCTTAATGTAGATCAGCACCGACGCGGTGCCCAGATCCATGCCGATGTCTTTGGTAAAAGAAAACATAGCGTGTTACCTCTTATTTTTCTGAAAACTGAAATGAGCGATGCTCATACTTTCCCATGATGTTTTTATTATAACGGCTCGAAATTGAGTTTGCAATAGCATTGTGCGCGATTTTCCGCACGGTATCAGGGGAAAATAAGGAAAAACATACCCCTGCGCCGCTGATTTTCGCGTCCGCAGACGCGAAACATTTGAATCGTTTTTACCCGCGGCGTGTACGTGGGTAAAAACACTTTGCGCGGAGCGCGTGTCGAACCTGTGAGGCACGAAGCGCAGCGAAACTTTCTCAAAAAAGAGGCGCCGCCTCTTTTTTGAAGACTTTAGTCTTCGTCCGCCGCGGCGAGGGTGGCGCAGATGACTCTTTTCGCGCCAGCTTCCCGTAAAACTCTCGCGGCTTCGCGGAGCGTGGCGCCGGTGGTGAGGATATCGTCGATGAGCAGAATGCGCTGACCCTTGATTTTGTCCTCATTGACGGCAACGTATGCGCCGACGACGTTTTTCTGCCGCTCCTCTCGGGAGGAAAGCGACGACTGCGCGACGTTGTCCTTCGTCTTTTGCAGCAGCGTTTCCGGCGCGACGCTCCAGTGGCGGCAGGTCTCGCGCGCCAAGAGATACGACTGGTCGTAGCCGCGCTCTTGTTTGCGCTTTTTCGACACGGGGACATAGGTAACCAAATCGAACTCTCCGCCGAAATGCTCGGCGGCGGCCTGCGCTAAAACATCGCCAAAGCCCGTGCAGCGGCTCTGTCCCGCGTGGAATTTGTAGTTCAGCAGCGCCTCGCGCACGATGCCCTCGTATTTGAGCGGGGCAAGGCACGCGCCGATCTCCGCTCTCT
>OKSE01000975.1_pt1 | contig 15211 bp, 18 predicted proteins | sample 1633631 | NCBI WGS metagenome assembly OKSE01 (sample SAMEA3541555, study PRJEB24748) | human gut metagenome | biome: human gut; feature: human-associated habitat; material: faeces | place: China | collected 2012 | reverse complement strand
TTTGGATCAACAAAGTAATGTATTAGAAAGAAATATGAGTAATGAAGCTAAAATATTAAATTTAGAACTTCAAAAATTACAGGATAAGATAAATGGTTATGCATTAAATAAAATAATGGATTTAGCATATACAGCTTTAATAGATAGATATTACGGAAATGCAGATTTAATAGAAAAGACTTTAAGCGTTTTATTTGATATTAAAGTTAAAGAGATTCAAGATCAACCATTAAGCGTAACATATGCTATGTTTAGTAAACTTGTATTTTGTGAGGATTTTCAAGCGTGTTTAAGAGCTTTTACTGGAGCATTACATTAAAAGAAGTAGGCTGTAATTTAACAGCCATATTAATTCAATGTAATGCTTATTCTATTGTAATTGATATGAATATGAAAGATGCTATAGAGATTATAGATTCAGTTATAAACCAATTTTTTAATAATCGTTTACACCTTCAATATGTTATTGAAAACACAGCATTAAGAATAACAGGAAATGAGGGGATAGATTATTTAGAATATATAAATAGTTCAAAAACATCTACTCCTTTTGATGATGTAAAAAGAAAATATGAAGCAAAGAAAATAATGAAGAAACAAAAATTATTATTAAAAAAACTCCTTTAAATAAGGGAAAGGAGGAAACATGAGCGAAATATATAGAGCTAGTGGAAGTATAAATATTGATTATAACCAAGCAGCCACAGCTTTTGATACAGTAAATAAAAAAGGAAAAAAAGCTACTGAAACTTTAAATAATACTGGAAAAACAACTAATACATTTAGTAATAAGCTAGATGGATTTAGTAGTAATTTAAGTAGTTTTGCAACTAAAGGAACAGCTGCTGTAACAGCTCCTATAACAGCGTTAGGAGTTGCTTCATTCAAAGCTGCATCTGATTTAAATGAAAGTTTAAGTAAAAGCGAGGTAGTTTTTGAAAATAATGCTAATACTATTAAAGAGTGGAGTAAGACAAGCACTACAGCATTTGGAGCTTCACAAAATGAAGCTTTAGAAATGGTTAGTAAGTATGGAGCTATGGGGAAAGCTATGGGATTAAGTTCAGAGCAAACAAAAGATTACTCTATGAATTTAACTCAATTAGCAGGAGATTTAGCATCATTCAATAATATTTCTATAGATCAAGCTAATACAGCACTAACAGGAGTATTTACTGGAGAAACTGAATCATTAAAAGGATTAGGAATCGTAATGACACAAACTAATCTTGATGCGTTTGCATTAGCTACTGGATTTAAAAAGACTAATAAAAATAGTGTTGAAGCTCAAAAGGCAGCTTTGAATTATGAAAAAGCTGAAAAGAATTTAAGTAAAGCTATTAAAGATCATGGTAAAGATTCTATTCAAGCTAGAGAAGCACAGTTAAAATTAAAAGAAGCACAGGAAAAAATGACAAAAGCTACTCAAGGACAAAAAGTAGAATTAACCGAAGCTGAAAAAGTACAATTAAGATATAACTATGTAATGTCAAAAACTAAAGATGCACAAGGGGACTACATGAGGACAAGCGATAGTGCTGCTAATAGTTCTAAAACGTTAGGTAAATCAGTACAGAATTTATTAACCAGTTTTGGGCAATTCTTATTATGCTTAACTCCATTAATAGGTATGTTAACTAATATTATTAATAAATTTAATGGTTTGAGTGATGGCACTAAAAAAACTATTATAGTAATAGCAGGATTGGTAGCAGGAATATTTCCTTTACTATTAGCATTTTCAAAAATGGTTAAGGCTATAAGTTCAATATCAAATGGATTTAAATTATTTAGTAAAGGAATAAGTGGAAGCATAAAAGCTATTAAAAACTTTGGAAAAGCAACAAAAAACGGTATTAATTTATTGGGTAAATTTGGTAAAGGATTAACTACATGTATTAAAAATATAGGTAAGTTTACTTTAGAGTTAATAAAGAGTGCAGGAAAAGGATTAGCTGCATTGGGGAAAGGTTTATTAAATTGTATAAAATCAGTTGTTAAATTTACAGCAGAGATTATTAAAAATACAGCTATGGCTATTAAAAATGGTGCTATATGGGTAGCTAATAAAGTTAAAATGATAGCTTATAAAACAGCTCAAATAGCTGTAACAGCTGCAACTAAAGCTATGACAATAGCACAAAAAGCTTTAAACCTAGCTATGCGTATGAATCCTATAGGATTAGTTATTACTATACTTTTAACTTTAGCAGGAGTATTTGTTACTTTATACAATAAATGCGAATGGTTCCGTAATGGAGTAAATAAAGTATGGAGTGCTGTAACTTCTATATTTACTAACTTTTCTAATTTTTTAACTGGAATATTTACTACAGATTGGATTAAATCATTTGGAGTATTTGGAAATATAATAAATGGATTCTTTAAGAATATATCAAATATATTCAATGCAATCAAAAGGATCTTTAGTGGAATAATAGATTTTGTAACTGGAGTATTTACAGGTAACTGGAGCAAGGCATGGAGTGGGGTTGTTAATATCTTTGGTGGAATTATGGACGGTTTAGGTGCTGTAATTAAAGCTCCTTTAAATGCTGTCATTGCATTAGTTAATATGGCTATAGATGGATTAAATAAAATTAGTTTTACAGCTCCAGACTGGGTTCCGTTAGTTGGTGGTAAACATTTTGGCGTTAATCTCCCTAAAATACCATTTTTGGCCGAAGGTGGTATAGTAAATAGTGCTACCTTAGCCATGATTGGAGAAGGAGCAGAGCCAGAAGCCGTAACGCCAATAAGTAAATTAGATGCTATTGTAGGTAATAGTATAAAAAATGCTAATGAAAATGGAGGAAACTCCAATATAGATAAATTAGCAGATAGGATAGATAAATTAATAGATGCATTAGCTAATTCTGAAAATACTATAATCTTAAAAGCAGATACAAGAGTATTAGCAAGAGTTACAGCTCCTGCATTATCAGTAGAATTAGCTAGATTAAATAGAGGTGGCATATAAATGAATTTAAATACCTTAATATTTAATAATAAAGATTCACTAAAAGATTTAGGAATAGGGGTAGCTTCTTTACCTTCTATTCCTTTTTCATTAGAAGATATTAAAGAATATAAAATACAAGGTAGAAATGGATCATTGATAAGAAAATATAGAACTTATCAAGATAGAAAAATAGTATTTGATTTAGTTGTTATTAATTATTCAGATTCAGCTAAAGCATATAATACTATTTCAAGATGGCTTTATGAAATAAAAGATAATAAACTTTTTTATGATAAAGAAGATGTTTATTTTAAAGTTAAAAATATTTCTATAGATGGATTACAAAAACAGGCTTTTTACGGTGAAGGACTTTTTAAAGTTACTTTTATTGTAGAGCCTTTTTTATATTATAAAGAAAATCAAGAAATAGAAATAACCAGTAATACTAAAATAGTTTCTCCAGAATTTGCTTATGATGGAGTACCAGAAATAACCATTTTAGGAACTGGAGATATTACATTATTAATCAATAATAAGAAAGTTTTATTAGAAAAAGTTGAAAATAGTATAACAATAAATTCTCAACTTATGGAATGTTATAAAGATAAAGAAAATTTAAATTATAGAATGTATGGTGAGTTCCCTATTTTAAATAATGGAGAAAATACTATAGATATTAGTGGAAATATAGAAAAAATAATAATTAAATCAAATTGGAGGTGCTTATAATGGCATTAAAATATTTACCACCTTTACCAGAAGGATTACATCCTTTTTATTGTATATTTGAAACAACGGTAAATAGAAATAGAAATGAAAAAATTTTAGTTTTAGTAAGTTCAGATAAACCAATGACATATGCTTATAATGATTATATTGGTTTTTTAAGAGGTTCGTTTGCTACAAATCAAAGATATGATTTTAAAACTAAAAAATGGGTAGATGGATTAACTTATTATTATTCTAATGGAGGATATTATTATCCACAAGTAATAGATAAATATGAATCTGGAAGTTGTATATATACAAATTATGATATTATAGACACATATAGTTACCCTGCATCTCAAAAATATATTGTCTATTCAAAAGCTGTAGATGCTACTGAAATAACCGTTGAAGGTGGAGATATAAGAAATATGCAAAAAGGCATGATATGGAATGTAGGACAGGCTATAACAATAGAACCTAAAGAAGCTCCACAAATATGTACTTTTAGTTCTAGTAATCCAGATGTATGTACTGTAGATGAAACTGGAAAAATAGTAGCTGTAGGCGAAGGCGAGTGCATTATCACTATTACAAGTAAAATGTAGGTGATTTTATGATAAATAAAGAATTAACTATAAATGTTGGAAATATAAAAAATTCTATAAATAGAGAATTAAAAATAATTGTAGATGCCAAAAAAAATTTAGTTGTGAAAGAATTATTGATATCAACTAAAAGACCAAGTAAAGAAGTTTTTATAAAAGTAAAAGATCCTACTAAAAAAACTTATATTACTGTATATAATTCTAAAGAGATTAAATTTGTAAGTAATGGACTAGCTATATTAGATGATGAATTAATAAGATGTGAAGTTCAAGAAGTTTTAAATGGACTTTATACCCTTGAATTAGAATATCCAATAGATAATAAAAATGTTGATTATCTAATAGAGGGTAACATAATAAAAACTAATACTCCAAGTGGAGAACAGCCATTCAGAATATATAGAACTGTTAAAAATTTAGATACTATTATAGTTTACGCTAACCATATTTTCTTTGATCTACAGAGTAATTTCTTAATGGATTGTAGATATAAATTCGCTACAGGCCAACAAGCTTTTGAAGATATATTAAATAGTACACTTTGTAAGCATAATTTTACATGTACTTCTAACATCACAGAGAGAAATAATGCTTATTATATAAGAAAAAATCCAGTAGAAGCAATATTAACAGAAGAAAACAGCATCATTAATTTATACAAAGGTGAGCTTTTAAGAGATAAATTTAAGATTGTTTTTAATGATTCTATAGGAAAAGATAATAATGTAATCATTGAATATAGAAAAAATCTTTTAGGCTTAGAAAAAGATGAAGATATTTCTCAAGTAGTAACTAGGGTAATTCCTACAGGATTAACAGCTAAAGATTCAATAATAATGTTAGATGAAGTTTATGTAGATAGTTCATTAATAAATAATTATATAAATCCAGTTGTTAAAGAAATTCATTATAGCGACTTAAAAGAAGATGCTGAAAAAGGAATAACTATAGAAAAAGTAAAGGAACAATTAAAAGTAAGAGCTTTAGAATTATTTAGTAAGGAGCATATAGATTTACCTAAAGTTAATTATAAAATTAATTTTCTTGATTTAAGCTTAACAGAAGAATATAAAGACTTTAAAGCATTAGAGAAAGTAAAATTAGCAGATGTTGTTACTGTAAGACATAAAGATTTAAAAATAGATGTTAAAAGAAAAGTCATTAAATATAAATGGGATTCACTAACTAAAAGTTATATAGAAATTGAATTAGGTGATTTAGAAAGTACCTTGAGTAATGATATCAGCAACATAAATAGTAAAATAAATACTATTGAAAAGAATAATAAAAATGTTGTTGAAATGGCTAATAGTGCTATTGATAAGGTTAATAATTTAGAAGAAGTTAATTTTAGAGATTTAAAGCAAACTATGGATGCTATAGAAAAAGTAGCTACTGGAAATAAGGCACAGATAGAATTTAATGACAAAGATATAACTGAATTAAAGGATAGTATGAAAACTAATACTGACAATATAGCTACTAATCTTAATAATATTAATGCTAATTCAAAATCTATAAATGAAATTAAGGAAGCTTTAAAAAATGATACATCATCTACAGAGATAGCTAATATAAATACTCTTATTGAAAAAATGGAAAATAGACTAAAAGTATTAGAAGATGCTTTAGCTAATAAATCAACTTCTAACACAGATGACACTAAGAAAGGATAGTATATTACATGGAAAAGGAAATACTTACTCAAATAGCAACTCAAGGAGTATTTGCAGCACTTTTTGTTTGGCTTTTATGGGACACAAGAAAAGAAGCTAGGGAAAGAGAGAATAAGCTTAATAATTTAATAGATAAATTAGCAGATAAGTTTAATGTTGTCGAAGATATTAAAGAAGATGTAGATACTATAAAGGATCATCTTTTTAATAATAAATAACATTGATTATTATAGAGAAATATTGTAAATTGTATTTATATAATAATGTAGCAAATAGTTTTGGTTCGATTCCAAACATCACCAACAAAATATTATATTTAGCGTTCATAGCAAAAACTTTAAGTAGTGCGATAGTTAATAAAAATATTGTTGCACTATATGAATCTTTAATTAAGAATTTATTTAAGAAAAGAGGAGTGAAAGTTTTAATGTACGTAATTTTAACAATAATATCTCTACATGTTGCTTTTCGGTGATGTAGTGTAATGGTAGCACATAAGTTAGATAACTTCATGTAGAGAATAAAAGTCATGTTTTTACATGGCTTTTTTTATTTTATAGGAAAAGAGGTAGTTTCATGTATAAAGATTTAATCATAAAGTTATTAAGTATTAAAAGAGTTATAGCATTTATATTAACTCTAGTATTTAGTTATATGGCTGTTATAGGTGAAGTCAAAAGCACCGAGTTTATAACTATATTTAGCATGATAATAGCTTTTTATTTTGGACAAAGTATAGCTAGAAAAGAATAGAGAAAATTTAAGAAACGACCTTATACTCTATATATTATATATAGAGCTTTGGGTATCTTCTTAAAAATTCTATTTGAATAATATTTCAAAGAGAAAGAAGGAACAAATATGAGAATAGGTTTAAGAGGTGGCCACAGTAAAAACTGTTTAGGAGCTATAGGATTAAGAAACGAATGAGAAAGTATGCAAGTCTTATATACTAATGTAGCTAAAGTATTAAGAGAATATGGTAATACTGTTATTAATTGTAATAGTAATGCCTATGGAGAAATAAACGAATTAAGTGAAGGAGCTAATAAAGCTAATGATGCTAATGTAGATATATTTATCTCATTACACATGAATTATTTTGATAGTTCAGCTCATGGAGTAGAAGCGTTAACATGGGGAGCTACATCAAGAGCTAATTCTGTAGCACAACGATTATGTAATAACTATGCTAAATTAGGCTTTTACAATAGAGGAGTTAAATATACACCTAATGATTATGAAATGAAGCATATAAATGCACCTAATATAATATTTGAAACATGCTTTTGTGATTCAGCTAAAGATATAGCTATATTTTCACCTACTTCATGGGAAGATTTAGCAAGAGCTATAGCTAATGCAATAGATCCTAATATTCCATTTAAAGCAGCTAATAAAGTACCAGATACAGAAGAAAAATATCAAATAAAAATTTTCTCATTTGAATCTAAAGAGTTAGCAGAAAAATGTTCTAATATAATAACCAAAGAACATGGATGGTATAATGTAGTTGAAAAAATGTAATATTTATTTTTGGTAACCAGTAATTTACTATTTTTTACTGGTTACCATAATTTTTTAAAAACTATTTAAAATAGAGGTTTGTTTATATGATAAGCTTTCAACATCCTTTATATGTTTTTCTATAGTGCTAGTGGATTCTAACGTTAATTTACTTATTTCCCAAATATGATTTCCACTAGATAAAGCTTTTGAAATAAAAGTATTTGATAAAATTGTTGTAGTACATTTTTGCTTAAACAATCTTTTCGTTAAATCAGTTATATATATACTTAAAGCATTATCATTTTTCAAAATCACTTTTTTAAGAATTTCATCTTTAGATAAATTTAATAAATACTCATTAATAAGTAACTGTAGTTCTGATTTTAAAGGTAAAATTACTTCTTCTTCATTTTTCCAAATTCTTAATTTGTAAACTCCATTATCATAAATAAAATCATTACTTCTTATTGATGCAATATATTGTCTACTTAGTCCAGTAAATAAAAATAGTCCTAAAGTCAATCTTTCATATATTGAATTATCTTTATTAGCAATAAAACTCCTTAGTTTTAAGTAGTTTTCATCAGTTAAAACTTCTATAGGTTTTCTTTCATGATGTGGTTTATCAACATTGGTCATAATATCATTAGTTTTTTCTTTAGCATATGTAAATTGAAAAAAACGTTTTAATGCACTATAATGGTTTACACGTTCACTATCAGCACAAATCAAATTCTTTAAATAGGTATTAATATCATAATATGTTATTGCATTTAATGGCTTAGTTTTATTAATATCTAGAGACATATAATCATAAAAAAAGCTTTCAATTCTACCTTTATAAAAAGCTTTACTCTTTTCTTTAAAAGAATATGTTTGAAATAACTCACTAATTAAATTGTTTACCTCATTCATAAAAACATACATAAAAATTACCCCCTAAAATATTTATTAAAATGATATCATAAAACCTTAATATAATTAAATGCTTATACTGAAAATTTACAATTAAGTTATGTAATCTTAAAACATAGATTGATTGTAAATTAAATATATATATAAATAAAGTTAGTAATAAAGAGACTTTTGACACATCCCAAAGATGGGATTAGTAAAAAAATATACTTATCATACGTAAAAAAATAGTTGAATATACTTATAAAAAAGTTTATACTGTTAATTGATAAATCAATAAAATAAAAGACAATTAACATTATAATGTTTTTAAATACAAATAAGTCTTTTATATAGATCTAAACGTAGTAATGAAGCGACTTTAGCTTATTTTTATCCTTTATAATTATGCACCTTATGGGACTTGAGGAAAATGTAATGCGTAACAGCACAGAAGAACTTAAAATCCTAAATGAGTGGATAGTAAGAATGGGTAAAGTAAGAGGAAGTATAGGCTAAAATACATTTTTGATAAGTTAGAGTTATGAAATTCTATTAGATTTGCCTATAATAAAAAAGCTAATAAACATTTATATAATGATAAAACACTTCTTATTAGTAAAAAATAACTAATAAGAAGTGTTTTTATTGATTTAAAAAGAATAAAATTAATACTAAAAATATATATAATATTATAAACTTCACAACATATACATAATTTGTTAATATTAAAACAAGATTTTAATATAACAGGGAGAATTAAATGGAAACAAACGCTATTAATTTATTTAACTTTATAATTTTTATATCTTTTTTCTGTATTTTTGTAAAGAATTGGTTTGTTTATAAGAGATTATTTTCTAATGAATCCTATTATATTAATCCAAGCGCAAAAAAGGATATACAAAAGCTTACATCATTTAAATTTTTATCTGCAATTATACAGTTAACAGTAGTTGCAATTTTACAATTAATATTATTCTTTTATACAAACAAAATTAATTTTTTTAATATAGCAGCTTTATATTTTTTAATATATGCTTTTAATTTATCTATATCTATAAATAACGATTATATTTATAGAAATTTTAAATTAATAAAAAAGTCTGATATAGATTATTTTAATTTAGATTACAAAAATAATATTGTAAATATATACTTAAAAGACAAAAAGAAACCAATTATAATAGCATTTAAAAAAGATTTATCTAATTTTGCAAAACTTTTAAATGAATTAGGGTATAGAGAACTTTTGACTAGAAAAAATTTTTAATACTACTTTACTTGCCTTAGAATAAAAATTTAAGGATTATTAATTTTAAGAAAAATTATATATATTTTTTATGGATAGAGAAGAAGAGGATTTTTATTTAGAAGATCATATGCTTTTAAAATTTAAAAACTTCATAGAGAATCCAGAAAAAGATTTTTTAGTATTGAAATATTATTCCTCATTGTATAGTGATGGGTTTATCCTTGAAGAAATTACTTTAATGAGACATGGAATATGTAGATTTAGAATTGATAGTGAAAAGGAAAATATACTTGTATCATATTCATAAAAAATTAGATTTAATAAAAAGGAGTAATTTTAAAGAGGAGATAGTTTGGTGTGAAAAACAAAACTATTTCCTCTTTAAGATTTTAATACTAAGATAAGTAACTTTTATAGTATTAAATATGCTTTATTATTCAATACTATTTAGATGTAGTACTTTTGTTGCAGTTAATTCATCAGTAATTAAAGTGTTTATTAATTTTCCTCTTAAGGCTCCTAAAATAGCAACAGATTTAAATTTACCAGTGACTATACAAACCTTATTTTCTATGGCTTTTATTGTATCTGAATCAACACCAAAGACTTTATTGTTTAAATTTGTATCTAAGAAATTTCCCTCTTTATCGTAAAGACGACCATATACAGATCCAACAGCTTGATGCTTTATAAATTCATCTTGCAAGAATGATTCTTTCCATAAAAGTGTAGAGTATATGGCTTCAGGAGTTCCTAATCCAGTTAAGAGAATATCCATTTCTTTAGCCTTTAATAAAGATTGATTTATAACCAATTCCATTGATAAATTTTTTCTTACCATGTCATCCATTATGTAAAGTGGAGCGTATAAAAGTCTATAATTTGAATCGTATTTATCTGATAATAAATGTACTAAACTTGGAGTATCTACGCTTATATTTCTCTTTCCAGATGTACCAAAAGGCTGAACAACTGTTATTGGTAGTTTTTTTGAAGCCTTTATATTCTTTATTGCATGGTATAGCGTTTTTCCCCAGGTAAGACCTACAATACTATCATCATTAAGTATTGTTTGAATATAATCAGCTGCTGTTTTACCTAGAGTTTGAGCATATTCTGATGTATCATTATTGTTAACTTTTAATATTATGGCTTCTTTTAAACCAAATTGTTCTTTAAACTTTTTTTCAAGAGAGGACAATCTTATTTCTGGATGATTTATTTCTATGTTTACTATATTTTTATCACGAGCTTCTTGTAAGTATTTAGCTACTTTAAAACGAGTGGTATTAAACTCTTTTGCTATTTCTGACTGAGTTTTATTTTCATTATAGTACATATTTGATATATTAGCTAAAAATTCATTATATTGATCTTCAAAATTTACTTCAAATTTCATATTGTCATACCTCTGTTTTAGATTATTTATAAGTTAATGATAATTTAATTATAAAGGAAAATATTTTTTTATTCCATCTAAAAACACAGTTATTGCCAATAAATCCGCACTACCTCCAGGGCTTATGCCTCTTTCTGAAAACTCTTTATCAATTTCAAATATTTTTTCTTCTATGATTTCAGGTTCTTTAGAATGTATCATATTAAGTATTTCTTGAGACCTTTTCTTAACCTCTTCTAAAACGTAAATATCATTTCTATGTAAAAGTGTAGAATCCTCACAATTAGTCATTATACATAATAAGGTTAAATATAGTCTTTCATTTGTTTTTAAATGTTTATGCTCCATATAAAAAGGAAGGCTATAATCAAACACAGCTGGAAGTCCTTTTTCAACTTCTCCTCTTATTCCTGTTATACCATATAACCTAAATATCTTTTCACCATAAGTTTCATTTTTCTTATTAGTTTTTGAATTTAATTCCTTATAAACTAAACCGTTTGTCATTTCCTTTATTAAATTTCTTATTTCTTTAAAAGGTTTACCTTCATAAAATGCTTTTGATGTTGCTGCACAAACAACACTCATTAAGAAAATCAAACCTTTATGTGTATTTATGTTATTTGTAACATGAAACATAGCTTCTTCTATTTTTAATCCAATTGGACGTATTTTATTTAATAAATCACTTACTAGTATATCTGACATACTTATTTCTGCTATTTCTTTAAACTTAGGACCAATTACTGAAATGCTATCTAAAAAAGTGTAGTAATCCATATCCTTATGTGCTCCATTTGAAATTGGAGATACTAATCCTGGGGAAGGGTAACAGCTTACCTCATATAATAAGGATTTTATTATTAAACTGTTTAGTTTTTCTAAGAAAACCTCTTGGTTAATATTCAAAATAACCACTCCTTTTCTTTAACATATGAAAAATATATCACAAATGATAAAAATACACAAATCAATATTAATAATAAAAAATCTAAAATTTTATCAAAATAATAATTTTTGAAAAAATCTTTATATAATCAAATAAAATCATAGAATAAAAACTGTGAAAACGTTATAATTTTCGTGAATGCAGAAAATCTATTGTACTTTGAAAAGAGTGTGGTAAAATAAAATTGTAAGTAACAAATGTTTAAAAAATAAACAAATGTTAAAAGGAGATATAAAATGTCAGAATGGAATTATGAAAATACTTTTGAAGAGGAATTAACTTTCTTTTCCTTTAATCCACAAATAAATAAGAAATATAAATTTCAAGTTGAAGAATTTTTAAATAAAGAAAATTTGAGATTTGTAGAAAGCATTAACTTTACAGTTTGTGTATTTAATAATAAAGAACTTATAGCTACGGGATCCTTAGATGGATATATACTAAAATGTTTTGCTATTAGAAATGATTATAGAAAAAAAGGCATTAGTGAAAAGATATTAAGAATATTAACAGAAAAAGCTTTTGAAAATGGAGCAACACATCTTTTTATATACACAAAACCAAAGAACTCAAAGCTTTTTGAAAGTCTAGGTTATCACCAATTAATAAATATTCCTAATTTGGTTTCTTTATTAGAAAATAAATCAACAGGAATTAGAACTTATATAAGTAATTTACAAAAAGAATCTTATCTACAAGGAGTAAAGGTAGCTTCAATAGTTATGAATTGTAATCCATTTACAAAGGGACATAAGTATTTAATTGAAAAAGCTTCAAAGGAAAATGATGTTGTTCATTTATTTATATTAACAGAAGATAAATCAGAAATTTCTACTAAAGATAGAATTAACATGGTTAAACTTGGAACTAAACATCTGAAAAATGTTTTAATACATGAGGCGGGAAAATATATTATTTCAAGTGCCACATTTCCTTCATACTTTATAAAAGAACAAAAAAACATTACAAAAGCTCATGCTTATTTAGATTTAACTTTATTTTGTGAGTATATATCAAAAGCATTAAATATTAAATACAGATATGTAGGAGAAGAACCTTTTTCGAATTTAACCAATGAATATAATCAATATATGAAAGAGATACTTCCTAAACATAGTATACAAGTCATAGAAGTTAAAAGATTAAAAGAAGATGGACAAGCAATTTCAGCTTCTAATGTAAGAAGATTATTGAAAGAAGGAAATCTAGGAAAAGTAGAGAGTTTAGTTCCTAAAACAACATTTGATTATTTATTAAACATAAGTAAAAAATAATAAACATTTTGGAGGGGTTTCATATGGAAATTAAAAAACCAGCTTTAGCTGGAACATTAGAATCAAGTGATTGTATAGTTTCAGTAGAGCCTTCAAGGGATAACACTATTGAAATTAATTTAACAAGTACTGTAAAAAAGCAATTCGGAAATGAAATTATAAGAGTTGCAAAGGAAACCTTAAAAAACTTAGGAGTTAACAGTGTTGTTATGGAGATAAATGATAAGGGAGCCTTAAATTGTGTTATTGAAGCACGTATAGAAGCGGCAGTATGTAGAGCTTCAGAAATAAATGAATTTGATTGGGGGAGTTATAAATGCCAAGATTAAGAAGATCAATGATGTTTGTACCTGGAAGTAAGCCTGCTATGATAAAAGATTGTACTATATATGGTGCTGATTCTGTAATGTTTGACTTAGAAGATTCAGTTTCTATAGCAGAAAAAGATTCTGCAAGAAGATTAGTTTATCATGCTTTAACTTCTATGGATTTTGGTGATACAGAAACAGTAGTCCGTGTTAACGCTTTAGATTCAGAGTTTGGTATTGAAGATTTAAAAGCAATTGTAAGAGCACAACCAGATGTTATACGTTTACCTAAAACTGAAACTGCTCAAGATGTTTTAGATATGGAGAAGGTTATTGCATCTATAGAAGAAGAAATAGGTCTTCCTATTGGAACAACTAAAATGATGGCTGCTATAGAATCAGCCTTAGGTGTTTTAAACGCTTATGAAATAGCAACCTCTTCAAAACGTTTAATGGGAATTGCCTTAGGTGCTGAAGACTTTGTAACTGATATGAAAACTCATAGATATCCTGAAGGAAATGAACTTTTTGCAGCACGTAGTCATATAATATTAGCTTCAAGAGCGGCTAAAATTTCAGCTTTTGATACAGTTTATTCTGATGTAAATAATGAAGAGGGCTTTATTAAGGAAGCAACATTAATAAAACAACTAGGCTTTGATGGAAAATCCTTAATAAACCCAAGACAAATAGACTTATTACATAAAGTTTTTGAACCTACTGAAAAAGAAATTGATAAGGCAATAAAAATTATAGAAGCTGCTAAAGAAGCAGAAAAACGTGGTTCAGGTGTTGTATCTCTTAATGGGAAAATGATTGATAAGCCAGTAATAGCAAGGGCAGAAAGAGTTCTTATGTTAGCTAAGGCTTCAGGAATATCATATGAATAGGAAGTGTAATTTATGGGAATCAATAGTATCAATATAAATATACCAGATGACATATTAAAAGAGAGAAAAACTGTAGAATTTAAAGGAGAATTCTCATTAGAACCTAAGGGGAATATTCAAGGAAGAAAAATAACAGCAACTTTTTGTGGGAAAAATAAAAAGTTATCATCTATAGCTGAATCTATAGAAAAAACAGGACTTAAAGATGGTATGACTATATCTTTTCATCATCACTTCCGTGCTGGAGATTATATCATTCGTATGGTTATGAAGGAAATTGCTAATCTTGGAATTAAGGATTTAAATCTTTGTGTAAGTTCTTTAACAAGTGCTCATGAATTTTTAATAGATTATATAAAAGATGGTACAGTAACAGGAATAGAAACAAGTGGTATTCGTGGAAAACTAGGAGAAGAAATTTCGAAAGGAATAATGAAAAAACCAGTAATTATCCGTTCTCATGGTGGACGTGCTCGTGCAATTGAGGCTGGTGATACAAAGATAGATGTAGCCTTTTTAGGTGTTCCTTGTTCAGATGAATATGGCAATGCCAACGGAATACATGGAAAATCTCAATGTGGTTCTTTAGGATATGCTATTATCGACTCTAAATATGCAGATCAGGTAGTTCTTATTACAGATACTATGATGCCATATCCTAATGTACCAGCAAGTATATCTCAACAGGATGTAGATTACATTGTAGAAGTTGAAGAAATAGGTGATCCAAATGGTATTGCTTCAGGGGCTACAAGATTTACAAAGGATCCTAAAGAGTT
>OKSE01000972.1_pt1 | contig 15260 bp, 10 predicted proteins | sample 1633631 | NCBI WGS metagenome assembly OKSE01 (sample SAMEA3541555, study PRJEB24748) | human gut metagenome | biome: human gut; feature: human-associated habitat; material: faeces | place: China | collected 2012 | reverse complement strand
CCACATAGACCTCACGGGTCTTGGCATAATTTACGATGTGAGTACGCAGAACAGCAATCTCTGCCATGCGCTTTTCAGCCGCTTTGATCTGCGCCGAAAGCTCATTGTGATGTGCCGTGGCAGCCGCAGCCTTTTCTTCCAAAACCGCATACTCCAGCAGGTTATTCTCTGACAGGTAATTCATGGTCTGCGCCATTTGCTTCAGATTGAAAACTTTAGCCCATCGCGCATAGCCAGCACCTTTTCCAGCCTGCAATTTTGCCTGAATGTCCACCAGCAGATTGACCTTCGGCGGCTCTGCCTGTGTGACTGTTTTCTTTCGCGGGGTATGTGCTTTCTTCCCTAAAAGAACTGCCCGCAAATCTTCCAATCCATATCCTTCGCCCAGACTGTCCATGCGGGCGGCTTTCTCCCAACCAGAAAGTTTCAGTCGATACGATTTTCCGCGCTTTGAGACTTCACAACCATATTCTCGCAACAGCTTCAGCAGTTCTTCAAAGTCAGCAGGACTTTGTGATAATGCGTTGTCAATCGTCACACGAAGCAGCTCTCGGTGAGATGGCTTTGCCTGATCGCCCAGCCATTTGTTATAGCTCTTTCCGTGAAGTTTCGGATTCTCTACAATGGACAGTCCATTCTCAATACAGATGGTGTCACTTAGCCGACGAACCGCCTTGGTGCTGCCCCAAAAGTTTCGGAACTTCCGGTCATATTCTAAGCTGACCGATGACCAGATAATGTGATTATGAATGTGCGACTTGTCTATGTGAGTGCAGACCACAAAGGCATGATTGCCTTTAGTAAAACGCTTTGCAAATTCTACGCCCAGCCGGTTTGCTTCTTCCTGGGTAATCTCACCAGGGCGGAAGGACTGGCGCACATGATAGGCAATCACATCATCTGTACCACGCACTCGTCCGGTAGCGGCAATGTACTGCCGCTTTGCCAGAAGGAACTCCGCATCCGCAGTCCGGCTGTCACACGCATAGCCGGTAATGAGCCTGCCGTTATCTGTTTTCTTTGGATTGGCCACATAGTCGATGATGTCACTGATTGCCCGACTCTCTGTGCGGCCTTTGCCGACATGAAGCGGCATGATTCTTGTAGTTGCCATAATAAAGTGTGCCTCCTCTCAAAAAAAGCGGCCTGACATAGCAGACCACTCTTATAAGTAACTGTTTTAAATTAATTTTTCTCAATACGTAGAATCCAAAAGGTAGAAATTATATCCTACTATTTGCAAAATACAGAAAATCCAATCTCTTTCATTTTATTCATGAAAGCTTCTTTAAACCCATTAACCTTATATGCATCAACTACAACAATAAGATTTTTTCTTGCTCGTGAGCATCCTACATAAAATAATTTATAAGCGGTTAATATACCCTCCATCTTCGTAATTTTGAAAATCTTCTTTGCATTTCCAACATTTTGCTTGGCTAAATATGATATAAAATCATCTTTACACAATGCATCAAATAATATATTCCCTTGATATTTTTCTAAAACTTCATTACTATATCTAACCAAAATCGCTTTATTCTTTTCACTTTTATTATGTGTTTCCGCTGTAAGCTCACTAATTTTCATTCCAAGCTCTGCTTCTACTTTTTCTATCATCCTATTATATGAATAGAACAATGTTTCAAATTGAGGAAGAGAAAATTCCAAATTTGACCACAGCTCAAAAAATGGGTACATTCGTACATTCGGAGTACTATTGTTATCTGAAGCCATAAAAATTACAGAAGAGTGACTTTCACCCTTTACACCATGCTGGGTTGATATATGAGGCATATTTAAATATCTCGCTAGATTTTTAACTTCTATAATCTTGATATCTAATACACTCTGGTATTCCGTACTTTCTTCAAAATCATTTTTTACTGCTTCTGGTATAAAACCATTAGCAAACAAACACTCTACTATATCTCGAATTAGGCATCCCTCTTTTTCATATTCAGCTTGAATCTTATCAAATTTACTCTTTATCCTTTGCTTATCCGTATGCTTTTTTATTTTGAATTGCGACGAATCAAAATATTTACTCTCTTTCTTACAAAGCGAAATGACCATACCATAGTTTTCATTTGCATAAAAACTCATTATGTTATTTAACAAAAACAGAAATTTCATCAATATATCTGGATTATCACTTGACATATCTGACAAAATATCCGTTGGCGAATACTTTCTGCCAAATGAATATTTCTCCATATTTTCATATGCATTATATAGATTTTGGGCTCCAATTTCCTGGTATTTTTCCTTATTCATTAAGTATAATGTTAGTATTTCCGGAAACTCCTTTTGTAACTCATAAATACACTCTTGTGTATTAGAAGAAATAATCACTTGTGGCATTATATCTGGAACAACATCAATATTGTTTTCTGTGGAATACTGTTTAAATGAAGCATCATTGTAAATATTGTTTAAAATAGATACAATTTTCCCTATAGAACGAAAGTTAGTTCCAAGCTGATCGGAAGTATCAAACTTTTTCAGTCTTTCTTCAAATGAACCATCATAATTTTTATATATCTGTTGCATCCGATCTCCAAATAGATATATCTGAATATTCTCTCTATTTTCTACTGCATCATAAAAAATATCAAGCACATAAGCCGACGTATCTTGATACTCATCGATAAAAATATAGTTATATTTATCTCCAATTTTTCTCAACAAAATCGGATATCTTTTTATTAATTTGTTTGCAAACATAAGTAAGTCATCATGAGATAATTTACCCGTATATAGAGAAGTGAACGGAGTTTCTCCATATGATAACTCAGATATATTCTCCTGCACGGCTTTCTCTGTTAATTCCCCATATTTTTCAATATAGTACTGATTGCTTTTCTTAATATTCTCATCGTTTGTAACATTCTTTATTCTATTCTTGATTTTTTCAGCATATATTTCCCAATATAAATCTAACACTTCTTTGTGCGAGTAGAATGGACTAATAAAATCATTAATATAAGAATGAATGGTGCTTACCGTAATATTAGCACCTTCCAAATTTTTCTTAAGTTCATCTGCCGCTCGATTAGTATATGTGATACACAAAATTCTACTTTCAGGATTATTAAGACAAATACTCTTTAGCTCATTGCGTATATATGTGGTCTTTCCGCTTCCTGCTGGAGCATTTATTAAATGTTTGTTGTTTTTTATTTTGCCAGCCATAATAACCCCTTCTCTATGTAGTCTGGAAGCATTTTTTTCTCATTTCCACTCAAAATCACAGAGTACATAAAATCTGTTTTATTATTAGATGTTGCTTCTACAATTCTATGAATAGAGTATTCACTATCTTCTTCATTTTCTTTATTGTTAGGTATAGAAAAAGTTAGATTATTAATCTTTCTTTTTTCTTTCCACTCACTTCTTTTTATCGCATGAAACACATCTACTTTTAATAATTTATTCAGCATAGCTTCCTCTAAAGTTCGCGCAGTACTTTTCTCATCCTGAAAAGTAAGATATACTAACCCATTATACAACACACTTTCCCCTTTAACTTGAAAATCATATAATTCTTTAATAGTAGGAGAATAATCTTTTTCTCTATCAGCATGAACCAATCGGTAACAATAATTTATCGTTGCATTTGTACTCTTGGAATCTTCCCTTTTTACTTCTTCCATACTCATAGCATCTTTATTATAGTCCAAATCAGTTATTATCAGAGTCTTCATTTTAAGCATTTTAAGTATTGGTAGATAATTATGAGCATATGCACCACCAACTTGAATAAATGCTATATAGCTGTCAGCTAAAGCTGAAAATTCTGGCAATTTGATTAATTTTCTAATATATAATCGTTCCGAATCGCCTTCGTATAGTATAACTCTATCTGCAAAAATCAACTCAGAATATCCTATTTCAAAAAACCAATCAAAGAAGTTCTCTAAAAGAAATTGAGATTCTTCCTCAATATTCGTAACCTTTATTCCTTTTATTGAATTTCTAAATTTGCTCAAATTAAATAATTCACTCTTTGATCTTCCAGTTTGTCGAATTACTCTAAGACTATCGAGACCAACCATTCTTGCAATTTCATTAGAATGCGTTGTGATAAGACCTTGTATTTTTTTATCCATATAATATCTTTTGAGAAATCTAATAAATACATTTTGCATTTGAGGATGCATATGCGATTCAGGTTCCTCTATAAAAAATACATTCACTTTATTACTCTCAATAGATTTATAAAATTCCTCTAATCTCATGTGTAAATAAATCAAATTGCTGAATCCTAATCCTTGAGAATCTTCATTTAACAGCAACCCATCAATATCGTATTTTGCTCGCGTGATTCGCTGAATAAACTCCTCTACATCATGTTCGCTAACATCCATCTCCAGTTGAAGCTTTCCAATATGTCCACCACTAGTTTTTGATATGTCTCTTATCGTATCATCCAATGATATAATTGATGAATTTTTAATTTCGTTTTTTGCCCCAGAGTTTTCAATATCACTCATTAACAAATCGGGAAGTTTTTTAGTTGCTTCTACCCAAGTATCATTATCCTTTAGCAGAGAAATGACTCGTTTGCTAATTCCTTTAGAGGAATCAGATTCACTATCGTCTAACTCTCGTATTGCAGGTATATTTTGAAAATTGAATAAATTTTTAAACGCAAAAACTTCCATTGGATTTGCATTCCCATAGTCCGAATTACAAAAATAACATTTTTCAATAGCTGCATTACAGTATAATCTAAGTAATTCTTCTTTTAAAAAGTAAAGCTTAGTATCTTTTTCAACACCTTGAGGATTGTTAATATCTCTAAAGCGAGCCGACATCCTATCATAATGCTCAGTTAAATTCTTTTCAAAAGAAGATATACTTGGTTCATATGTGTAGATAAAATAAAATGAATGTTTGGTGTCATCCAAATCCATAAGATAATCTGCAAAATATTGGATATCATCATTATCAGGATTATAATCTACTTGGATCTGTGCTTGGAAACTATCCATGATATAGTCAGCAATAAATTTATCGTCATTTGATATTTTAGTAATAATTTCCCTAACGCCTGATTCTCTATCGTATTTAATCATAACTGCTTGAAAAATAGGCAGTATCTTATCCAACCAATCCGATGATAACTGTATTGGAATATCGCTATAATTAAAACTCAGCTTCTTATCACAAAACATTCCCTTTAAAACAGAAATCAAAGTCGTCTTTCCGCTATTATTTGGCCCTGCTAATACTGTTAAAGAATCTTGCATATCCAATTCAACATTTTGTAACTGCCTATAATTTGTAATTTTAACTTTTTTTAAAATCATACAGCTATTCCCCCTCAAAAAGTACCACTCTCTATATAATGTCTAATATTTAAATTGAGTTTTTATATTCTTTTTACAGTATACTCTTTTCAAAAATCTTCTTCAATCTATCAAAACAATTTATGAATAATTTTAATTTTCATATCTTCCTTGCACTCGCCCGGTAGCAGCGATACACTGCCTCTTTGCTAAAAGGAACGCTGCATCAACCGTTCTGCTGTCACACGCAAATCCTGTGATGAGCCTGCCATTATCTGTTTTCTGTGGGTTTGCTACATAATCGATGATATCACTGATTGCCCGACTTTCTGTGCGGCCCTTGCCAACATGAAGCGGCATGATTCTTGTAGTTGCCATAATGCTTCCTCCTTTCCAAATACAAAAGCTGCCACCCAACGAATTTTTATCGTTGAAGTGACAGCTTTCTGTCATTATGCACACCTCTGCAATGGTGTTTTTATGTTCTTTTACTATTCAAAAATTCAACCAGCTCATAGACTGTTGTTACCGGATTACTATCCCGGCAGATCACAGCAACCTGATCTCTGGTTAATCGCTCCACCCGTTCTTTTGCGTACTGAATAGCTTCCGGTTGATGTTCCTGCAGTTCTTCAAAAACATCCACACTTTTTCCGTAGTTCTCCAAATACCTTTTGTTTTTCAAAATGTCAATTACCGTAGCGGAATCTTTCAAATATCCATTCCGTTTTTCAAAATGGAGCAGATACCAATACTCAAATGCTGGATTGGAATATGCGATTTTGTACCCATGCTTCTCCGCATAAGAAATTGCGGCTTGAAGCTCAGAGTCTTTATTATCATCACAATCGAATACACACCAAAGCTGATCTCCATCTTTCGGATAATAATCTGCTTGAGAAATCAGGGATTTTGCGTGTTTCACCAAATGTTCCGCCGCCTTATGTTTCGATGGAATTGGGATAATATCCACTAGGCAGTTTCGTGAACGAAAATGTTTGAAATAAAGTGTCTCTGTTTCTTTTCCTTCGCAGATGATATAAACAATCGGTTTACGCTTACGCCGCTTAACTTTGTTCGGGTCATACTCTTTTCGCATCTTGCTCATCAGGCGTCACCTCCGATAAAAGGGATTGCACCAAATCGTCCCTGAAGATAACCCTTACGCACATTTTCTCCTTTTCTTGGAGAGAAAGATGCCAACGAGTAAAACTCTGTTGCACAAGTTTCATCGTTTTTTTCAGCAAACCAAATCTGATCTCTACGGAAGAAATTCAAGTCAAGCAGCATTGCATCGTGTGTTGTAAAAATCAGCTGCGCTCCCTTTGTATTGACAGCCTTATCCTGCACCATTTCAATCAGCCTTCTGGTTAAAAGAGGATGCAGACTATCTTCAATTTCATCAACAACTAAAAGTGCGCCGTTTTCAAGTGCCTGCAACCATCCTCCGATGCGGGCAAAAAAGTGTTGTGTACCGACAGATTCCTGCTCCATTAAAAGCTGAAAGTATTCTGTTGTACCGTCCTCGTTAATAATTCGATGTGTTGTGGTAATAACCGGTATTTTACCAGAGGTATTCTTGATTGTAACATCGGTGATTCCAAGATCGGCAAGCATCAATTCTTTTAAGATTCGAGCTTTCTTATCATCACCGCTGACAATCTGGGCAACAGTTTCTGAGGTAGCTGGCTCTTCATCCATCAGAAATGTCAACTTTTCCAGGAACCACTGATAAGCATTTTCCGTCTGAGGCAGATTCCAGTCATTAGAGGACACCAGATAGAGCTTATTGTCCGGTGTTCGGTTACTCAGAGTAACCTGCTCATTTACATTTTCCCGGAACTCATACACTCCATTTTCTCTTGAAAAAATTAAGGCTTCACGGCCATTCGGCCAATGGTAAAGATACTCTTTGTAAATCTTCTTTGCATCAAAAGAAAAACCGTATGTGTAACGAACTCCCTGAAAATTAAATACGATTTCAAAAGAAGTCGGGACCTTTGTTCCGCCAAACGGCTCCCACGGCAACTTTTGACCTTTAGAAACTTTTGCTGCATTTCCCACAACCATTTCTTTCATCGTCATCATTGCATGTAATACGTTACTTTTTCCGGCTGCATTTGCACCATAAATTGCAAGTACGGGCAGCAATGTCTTCTTTTCATCTGGATGAAGCAGATACTCTTCAAATGACTTATCCTTAGAGGCCGCAAAACTGATCACTGCACTGTTTTTTATTGACCTATGATTTTCAACTGTAAACTGAATCAACATAATGGAATACCTCCATTCTCAGTATTCGTATTTTCAGCTACTATTATAACAGTTAAAAATGCCTTGGTCAATATTTATAGCTTGTTTTTGCAGTTTTTCTGCGAAATTTATAAACAAATTCTTTCTCAGCCATTTTTCGCAAAATATTCACCATTCACCATTCATCATACTATACCCCTACCATCTTAGTCAGAACAACTTAGTCAATGAAAATCCTGCACCTTACCCAACAGCCAGATTGCCGCAAGCGGTAATCCCATCGGACTAATCAAAAATGTCATCAACAACAAAATAAGCCCGTTCTGCGGAGAATATGTAATCAACACTGCAACTCTCTGTCAAATTCTACCCGGACATATCCGTTTCTGCTTCTATAAACCTCTATTGCCTTATCTATGTCAGTCAATGCATATATTCAAGGGCGGTCATTCCTGCCACTGCCGGACGAAAAAGGATGTTCGATCGTGTATTATTAAATATTGCAAGGAAAAGGGCGATTGAATCGTCGTGTTAGTTATTTGTTAGTTAGCGTGAAAATTTTGTGTGTTTTGTGGTGTCTGATAGAATTATCAAAATATAAAGAAATCCCCGAAAACTCGATGTTTTCGGGGAAATTTGCTCTTTTGTGATATTCGTTTGAATTATCTCTTTGAGAACCAAATTTAACGTTTTGATATCTTGAAAAGCCCAGAAATACAGGGTTTGTGAAAATTAGTGTTGCATACCTGTTGTATACGGTAGACTGCCTATGACTGTCCACGGCTACTATTAACACTCCCTATGGTTGTTTCCAGAATGGAAAATACCTCTTACTCCTGTAAACATAATTACAAATCAAATTGCTTAAAGAAAGGACTCATATTATGAAAATACATTTTGCTTACTACAACCAATTCAAAAATGGCATTGATATTGCCTTTGCCGATAATACCCTGCTCTTTTTATCCTGTGTCGAAGCCGAAAAGGAATTGCATACTACGCCTAACTCACAGAGATTGATTGACAATCTGGCTATTGAAGATCCATTGTCTTATGTTGCTATGGCATTGGATGGAGAATTACAGGCTTGGGCGGATGCTATGGATGAGGATTGGTATCTGTAATGGATATACGGCATGACCATCATTTACATCAAACAATTTATATTTCTTTTTTAATAATACAAAGCTCGTTGTCGCAAGAAATACCAGTATCCATATACCTACTAAAACCATACAACTCCAAATTATTTTTTTATCATCCCCTCTTGCATACTGGAACAATCTGTCAATGGAGCAAATAATCCTATAAACCCTATAATTGCAAATATCGCACCCGTATGTTTTCTTGATGTCACTAATATATAGGACATGTTCGCTAATATTTTCTTCATTTGTTTTTCTCCAAACACCAATTAAATCACACCACCAACACCTTTAAATTTCTCTACAAAAGTAGATATCTTTTCAAATACGCTTTGCTTCTTAGTATGATATTGAGGATTGAGTGGACTCATTTTAGGAAGAATTTCATTCAAATCTGTCCCATTTTCACTCGCATATTCTTTTCTTAATGAGGTCAGAATATATCTTTTTGCAGCTTCCTCGTTAAGCTTCTCCTCCATTATCAATTCTTCTGCTTCTCTCTTTTGTTCCATCTGTGCGAATTGAAAGAATGCATCAATAATACTTGCTTTATCTTGTATCTCATCTAAATCTGTCTGATTAATAAAAGCAACAATTAAGCTTTCCTTTGCACGATTTCCCGTACTAGCCCTTACGATTCGACGTATTTCATCAATCAATATATTTTTATCTTTTGTATTTTTGTTTTTTTCATAAATCAACTCCAAAATATAATCTAAATTAATTTCTTGAGATTTTAACAAATCAACTTCAAATACAACATCATCCCAATCTATCTTGGAATTACCTTTTTCTTTTCCTTCTCTTTCTCGACGAATCCATTCTCGAATATCATTATATTTAGAACGATAATCTTGTACAGTTCTTTCTTCTAATATATCCACTAATTGCATCGCTTTAATGTCTTCATCACTAACAAAATGTGTTGACTTAAATATTTCTAAAGCTTCCGAATCAGCTAAATCAATCTTCTGTAATTCTTTTAAATTTGTAAACTCATCATAATTTTGTAGAATATTTTCTATCTTTAAGTATTCGCCAAATAATTTTACAAATTCCTTTTTTTCTTTCTCTGTGGTAATTTCATCCACATCTGCGAAACGAGATTTCAATTCTTGAACAACATCTACGTATCCTCGACGTGCTTCGCCTGTAACAATATCTTTAAAACCATTCATATATTCCTGATAGCTTTTTTCAAGAACTATGTTTTTTGTATTATCGTCACCAAAACACTTTATCGCATCAATTGTAGCTTGTTCCAAATCTCTGAATGTAACAATATTTCCAAATGTCTTTGTAGAATCATAAATACGATTTGTTCTGGAAAAAGCCTGCATAAGTCCATGATAACGAAGATTCTTATCTACAAACAAAGTATTCAGTGTCGGTGCATCAAATCCTGTCAAAAACATACCAACAACAATCAAAAGGTCTACTTCCTGACTTTTCACTCTATTTGCAAGGTCTCTATAATAGTTTTGAAATTCTTTACTTTCAACACCAAAATTGGTTTTGAATTTTTTATTATAGTCGTTAATAGCCATCGTCAAGAATTCCTTTGCACTACTGTCCATCGCAGTTGGTTCAAAGGTTTCATCTTGAATTTCTCCGATTGCATTCTGTTCTTCATTCGCTGCAAAAGAAAAAATGGTAGCTATCGTAAGAGGCTTTTCACATCCCTTTTGCAAGTTATTCAACGTCTCATAATAAAGTTTTGCGGCTTCAACACTACTAACTGCAAACATTGCATTAAACCCCTTAGCACCAATATGTGCACGATGGGTTTTTACTCTGAAATTATCTAATATATATTGAGATATTTCTCGTATTCTCTCCGGATGTAACAATGCTTCTTTCGTTTCAGCGGCTGTCAATTTCTTCTCATCCTGTTCCATCTCAATATCTTTAAACTTCGGACGAACATCATTATAATCCACTTTAAACTTTAAAACTTTTTCATCTCTAATTGCATCTGTGATAACATAAGAATGTAACTCTCTGCCAAATACTGATGCCGTTGTTTCAGCTCCCAAAGCATTTTCTGGAAAGATAGGGGTTCCCGTAAACCCAAATTGATAATACCTTTTAAATTTCTTTTTTATATTTTTTTGTGCTTCTCCAAATTGTGAGCGATGAGCTTCATCAAAAATAAATACAACCTGCTTATTATAAATTTCCAAATTCGTCTCTGATTTTATAAGATTATTCATCTTTTGAATTGTAGTAACAATAATTTTATTGTCATCCTTCTCAATATTACGTTTTAATCCAATGGTATTTTCCGAACCATTTACACTGTCAGGTGAAAAACGCTGGTATTCCTTCATCGTCTGATAGTCCAAATCTTTTCGATCAACCACAAAAAACACCTTATCAATATAATCCAGTTCTGTTGCTAATCTAGCCGCTTTAAAACTCGTAAGTGTTTTACCCGAACCTGTTGTATGCCAAATATATCCACCACTTTCTGTTGTTCCCCACTTTTTTGCATTATAAGAGCTTTTGATTTTCCACAAGATTCGCTCTGTTGCTGCTATCTGATAAGGACGCATAATTAATAAGTTATTACTTGTATCAAAGACGGAGTACGTCAATAAAATCCTTAAAATCGTATTTTTTTGAAAAAATGTCGCAGTAAAATCTTTTAAATCTTTAATCAATGTATTATCTGCTTTCGCCCAGTTCATCGTAAAATCAAAACTATTCTTATTTCTTTTTGTTGTATTTGCAAAATATCGACTATCCGTACCATTAGAAATTACAAATATCTGCAAATATTTATATAAAGAATTATCTGAGTTAAAACTCTCTTTACTATATCTATTTATCTGGTTAAAAGCCTCTCGAATAGCGACTCCCCTTTTCTTAAGTTCAACTTGGATAAGTGGCAAACCATTCACCAGAATCGTTACATCATAACGGTTAGCCTGCGTTCCTGTTTGCTCAAACTGAGAAATAACCTGTACTTTGTTCTTTACTATATCTTTTTCATCCTTCTTTACAAGATATATATTTTTGATATGACCATCATCAAATACAAAATCATAAATATAATCATCATGAATTTTGCGAGTTTTGTCTATATGATTATCACTTGCTTTATCTAAATATTCCTCACAAAATCTTGTCCACTCAGAATCAGTAAATTTAACATCGTTTAATATCTGCAATTGTACTCGCGCATTCTCAAACATTGCTTCAGGTGTTGTTAGGTCTGGTAAATATTCATACCCTTGATTTCTTAAATCCTGTATGAATTCATGCTCCAAATCAGCTTCTGTCTGATATGTACCAGTTTCACGCACACATGATGCATATTTTTCATATTTGTCTAATACAATAAAATTATTTGATTCTGCGATAGAATTATATTCATACATTATTCTGCCTCCTTCCAAAATTTTGCGTTATCTATTAAATGTTCGAGTAGTAGTTTCACCGTTTGTTTTTCCGCTTCTGTTGGCTCTTTTACTTCTTCATTTAATAATGTCCTATGACTATAAAAATTCATTACACGTTTCGCATACACTTCTTTATCGTCAGGTAATAAATCCGACCACTTCTCATATCCTAGAAAATTGGCTGCCTTTTCATATAGATTTCTCAGCAACGTAAAATGATACTTTTCAACCTTATTTTCTTCAATTGCTCGCTTAAGTATCCCTATCAGATGATGATGATAAGAAAAATTTTCATTAGAATCACCAAATTTTGTATCTAACTCATAACTTCCGTCCTCATTTTTCTCCAACATATATCCATTATTTTTAATTTTAAGTTCGTTATATAACACGTTATAAAAAAGCGGACTATGTGTTGTAATAATAAATTTTAAATCTGATTCACTTTTACGAATTACATCCGAAAGATTCACAGCCATCTGAATCAAATGATTATCATCCAGCGAAGTCACTGGATCATCAATGAATATGTATTCCAGTTGATTCAACTTGTCTGTCTCCCTATCGCTTTCCTCAGGCACATTTAATACTGATACAACCTGTTCTAACAAACTGATGTTGTATAAATAAAGTTGACACCTTATTCTCAAGGAATTCATGTATAATAAAAGAGAATAAGGAGGAACTCTCAATGTCACGAACCCAACGTAAATACGACCAGGAATATAAGATCCAGGCTGTCAAACTTGCCAAAGAAATCGGCGGTGCTAAGGCAGCCAAAGAATTAGGTATCCCAGAAGGAACCATCCACACATGGCTGAAAGCAGTTAGAGCAGGCACATTGGATATTGGCGACGGTGCACATACTCCGGAAAGCGCGATGAGTCTTGCTGAGGAGCTTGCCATGCTCCGCAAACGCGTTAAAGATCAGGACAAAGAAATCCGGCGTCTGAAAGAGGAAAATGAATTTCTCGAGGAAGCAAGCGCTTTTTTCGCAGCCAGCCGTCGGAAGTCAGCAAGAACCAAAGAATGATGTTCATTGCCATAAAAACGAAAGACGGCGTGATTAAGGGAAAACTCTCATTCTATTGCCGGATGCTTGGCGTCAGCCGCCAGGGTTTCTACAAATATCTTGCTATTAAAGATCGCCCTTGGAAATATCAGGATCTTGCTGATGCCATGAGAGTGATCCATGCTGAGGATGAATGCAATGATACCTATGGACGTATTCGCATGTACCAAGCACTGCTCCTTAAGAATCCGACGGGAATCAAGATCCCCAGTGAACGAACCGTTTACAGGGTTATGGATGAAATAGGACTTGTCCATCGGCCAAAGCGCAAGCCAAATGGCATTACCAAGGCTGATCGGGAAGCACGTAAGTCAGATGATCTTCTGAAGAGAGAGTTCAAGGCTGATAAGCCACTTGAAAAATGCGTAACTGATATCACAGAAATCAAGGCAAAAGATGGAAAACTGTATGTTTCAGCCATCTTCGACTGCTTTGATTCCAGCGTTCTGGGACTGGCAATGGAAACAAACATGAAGGCAACTCTGTGTGAGCATACACTGGATAATGCCTATCTGGCGCATCCTGATCTGCGAGGTGCCATTGTGCACTCCGACAGAGGAAGACAATATACCAGTGAAACCTACCGTCAGGCGCTTTCTAAATATGGCATTATACAAAGCATGAACAGTGATGGTGGCAGGTGCCACGATAATGCTCGATGTGAAAGCATGTGGGCCAGAATGAAAAGCGAGCTTCTCTATGACCGCTACAATACGGAAAGCCTGACCACGGATGAGCTGAGAGTTCTTATTTGGAGATATTTCATCAGTTACTGGAACAACAGGAGGATCTGCTCTGCCAACGGTGGGCTTCCTCCTATGATTAAGCGTCAGAGATACTACCAATCTCTGGGCCTGGCTGCATAGGAAATGATATCTTTGAGATAAATGTGTCAACCAATATTGACAATATCAAACTATAAAAAATGCTCCAGACAAAGTTGCTTTCTTCACCTTTAGATATTTTAATATTTTCTATGTCCTCATCATTTCCCTTTTTTAGTGAAAACGTAACCTCTGAAAAATCTTCATTAAATTTCGGTGTTAATGCATGATTATTAATGTACTCTTGAAAATTACTAATCACATTCAATTCCTGTCCCTGTTCAACAAAGACCCACTCTGTAAACGCATTTGGATGAATTTTCAATTTTAAATTAGTATCATTATCCAAATCATTATCCCAATAAAATAAATCTTCGGTAAAGGCATTGTAATATAGTATCTTTTTGCTCGCCAATCCGTTTTCTTCTTCTAATTCATTTTTAGGTGCAATCAATTCTTTAAATGCCCTCGAAAGTCGTGTTTTACCAGTACCATTAAAAGCATATATTAGCTGTACTTTTTTATTGCACTCCTTCAGTTGTATTGCAATCTCATCTAAACTTTTCCCCATAGTATACCTCTAGTTCTTCATTTAAAATGATAATAGTTTATCTCTATAATATTCGTATTGCTTTTGTCTCTGCTCAATTTCGGCAGGCAGCCCGTCTACAATATCATTACAAAGTATATCAAAACGATTGAGAATATCTACAATTCTATTTTGTTCAGCTATTGATGGTAATGGAATAATAACATCATTAAGTTTATCCGGTGTCACCTCGATTACCTTTGTTCCATGTGCATATTTTTGCTTTTGGCTAAAAAACATACTTGTGTGAAAATAATATGATAAATACTTTGCATTCTGATTATGATGTAAAATAGCTGTATGCCCACTCACTGCAATCTTATTTTTTCCCGTCCAAGCTACACATTTGCACACATCTTCAATATTTTCGCTTGTAACTGCCATTATAATATCATTGGGTTCTGCAAATTTTGATTTATCTGCGGCAGTTTGGGTAATCATTGTAATTGTCTTACTAGCACTCGTTCCATAATAAGTATATATTTGCCCATAATGAATGCATGGAACTCCCTCTTCACAAAAATCTTTTTTCTGAAAGTTTCCTCCTCTTGTAATCGTAGCAATATCACTTAATTTAACAACCGCATAACCAAACACGTACTGTAAAAGTTTAATCAAGCTCTGTCTGTCTGTCTGTCTGTCTGTCTGTCTGTCTGTCTGTCTGTCTGTCTGTCTGTCT
>OKSE01000970.1_pt1 | contig 15299 bp, 12 predicted proteins | sample 1633631 | NCBI WGS metagenome assembly OKSE01 (sample SAMEA3541555, study PRJEB24748) | human gut metagenome | biome: human gut; feature: human-associated habitat; material: faeces | place: China | collected 2012 | reverse complement strand
ACCGGCCAGACCGTGGCCCTGTGCGCCGGGGCCCTGGCCATCGCCCTGGCGGTGATTGCCCTGGTCAGCGTATCCACCGCACAGCGGGGCATCCGAAGGATAGAATAAAAAGAAATCTGAAAGGAGCTGTTTCTATGAATCCCATGCACCAACTGACCCGGCGGCCGGTGAAGGCGGCCTTCGGCGCACTGCTGCTGGCCCTGGCCGGGGTAATTCTGGCCCTGTCCGGAGGGCAGTTCTGGGCGGCGGTCCAGACCCGGGCCGGGGTGGAGGAGACCTATACCACCGTGGCGGTGGTCACCGGCGGGAAACGGCAGCTGGTGTCCAGCGGCGACATAGTATACGAGGATATTGGCCCCACATACGAAGCCAACGAGTTTCTGAAGGAGGCCGCCCAGAAGGGCTGGAGCATCATCCGCGGTCAGGCCACCATGGGCCTTGCCGGGGGGTACAGTCCGAAGCTCACGCCGCTGACCACATTTTATCAAATGGACGTTGACAGCTCCGACACCCGCATTGATAACGATGAGGACGTCCCCTATAACTTCGCCATCCTGGAGATCGAGATCACGGAGGTGGGGGAGGAGAGGGTCTATTATCCCAGAGAGTATGATACAGGCGCTTTTTTCAACTGGGTCGTCTCCGGCAAGGTGCTGGGAGTGCAAGCCATGAGCGGCGATTGGAACGACCCCACCGGTCGGAACGCAAATTTTTATTTGCAGATCACCGGCGAGTCGGATGCGGCGGGCAAGGCGCTGCAGGCCGGACAGCGGATCCTGGTGTTTACCCACAATTACCGCGACCTGGATTTCGAGCAGCGCATGCTCATTGCGGAGGACCTGAGACTCAGTGGCTATGAGGTGGACCCCCGGAGCCTGGATATTGAGAACAACCTGATCCGTTATGCCGACCGCACCACCGCCATCACCATAACGGACGGCGAGGGAAATCCCTGGCCGGACGATGCGCCCCTGTATAAGGACCCCGTCACCGGCAATGAGTCCACCATAGACCTTCGGCGACTGAACACCATTGCCTTCAATGTCGATGACTGCTCCCAGCCCTGGACGTTATACGATGAGCAGTGGAATGTGGAGGAACAGAAATGGGAGTGGACCGTTCAGCGGGTCATCCCCTTTGACACGGATTATGACCTGGCTTCCTTCACCATTCTGCCGGAGGGCGTCACGGCGGAGGAGATGATCGCCTCCTCCCCCACCTGGCAGAAGGCCATGGAGTCCGTCCGGGTCAACAGCCACAGCGTGCCGGTGCTGGCGGTGAATCACTTAGAGGCTCTGGCGGATTTCGCCGCCGGGACCACCATGGTCACCCAGGGCCGCAGCATCTCCCAGGCGGAGTACGACTCCGGGGCGGCGGTGTGCCTGGTCTCCGAGTCCCTGGCCCGGGAAAACGGCCTGAACGTGGGGGACGTTCTGCCGCTGTCCCTGTATGAATACGACCAGGACCTGCGGTATTCCTACATACACGAATATAACCCCCGGCCCTCCTGCTATCTGCCGGACCAGGGCTTCCGGCAGGAGACGGAATACACCATCATCGGTCTGTATCGCCAGAGCAACGAGTGGGTGACTACCCCCACCAGCTTCACCCCCAACAGCGTGTTTGTGCCGGAGAAAAGCGTCACCTGCCAGACGGTAACCGGCAACTATGGCGTGTGGTCCAGCCTGATTCTGCAAAACGGCACCATCGACCAGATGGAGGCCCGGCTGGAGGAAAACGACCTGGGCGGCGCGGTGACGTATTACGACCAGGGGTACAGCGACATTGTGGAGAGCCTGGACGGCTACACCCGGGTGTCCCGGACGGTGCTCTGTGTGGGCCTGGCCCTGTGGGCGGTGGTTTTGGCGGCGTACTGCGTACTGCTTCCCATGCAGGAGGGGAAAACCGCCCTGCGTATGTGGACACTGGGTGCAAAACGCCGGGATATTGCGGGACAAATCTGGACACCCTCGGCCCTGATGGCGGCTGCGGGGACGGTGATCGCGTTGGCGGTCAGCATCCCCGGGATGTCCTGGGCCACGGACAAAATCCAGGCCCTGACCGGCTCTGATCTGACGCTGAAGGTGTCCGTCGGCCAGACCATCGCCCTGTGTGCCGGGGCTCTGGCCATCGCCCTGGCGGTGATTGCCCTGGTCAGCACCCTCACCGCCCGCCGGGGTATCCGCAAGGCGGAATAAGCAAATCAAAAGGCGAAAGGAGGACCGCCTATGACGCCCTATTTTTTCAAGCAGATGCGCAAGCGCACCAGCCTGTGCCTGGTGGTGGTGCTGACGGCCCTGGCGTTTTCCCTGGCCCTGTGTATGCTCCAGCGGTCCCGGGACCAGATGGCCGCACGCATTGAGGAGGTTTATGACAATCTGGAGGTCCGGTGCAGCGTCACCAATCTCACGGGGACCCAGTCGGACCAGCTGAACCTGCCGGATTGGGTGCTGCGGCTGTTCGACGGGGAAAAAACCTACGGCAAATTCCAGGACAACGACCTGTTCGCCCCCTATGTCCGGGATGTGCAGGTGCGGTCCACGGTGTACTGCACCACCCCCGGCGACCAGGACCGGCTGACCCTCAGCGGCGTCACCGGGTTGAAGGCGGACAGCTCCCTGCTGGCCTCCTCGGGCTGCACCGTCATCTGGCGGGAGGGCTTCGGCGAGGATATGTTCCGGGGGCGGGGCTTTTCCCTGCTGCTGCCGGAGGAGCAGGCGCATCTGGTGGACGGGGACGGCTATGTGACCCTGGAGTTCACCGGGGTGGAGGGGGACAACATCCGGCACCGCTTCCTGGCGGCGGGGACCTATACCGGCGGGTCCGGGCGGCTGTACTGCTCCTGGTGGGTGGTGCGGCAGCTGTGTGAGGAGACCTACGGCGGTCTGACGCTGGACAGTCTGTCCGCCGCCATGGCGGACAACCGGAAGATCGGCGAGTTCTGGGACGGGTACGCCAGCCGCTATTTCGTGGCCCCCACCAAGGACGGCACCCCGGTGCCCTGGGAGGGGTCCCGGCTGTACCGCACCTATCCCTTCGCCCTGGCCATTTATGACGACGTGCTGGTGAAAACCGTGGAGCAATTGCAGCAGAACCAGCGGCTGCTGGGGCTGGTGTCGTGGCTGCTGGGGCTGGCCTCCTTCGGAGTGGGGGCGGTGTTCAGCATCCTGCTGCTGCGCCACCGCAGCCGGGAGCTGAAGCTGCAGTTTATCCTGGGCCAGAGCCGGGGCAGCATCTTAGTGTGGGCCCTGACGGAGCACGGCATCCTCAGTCTGCTGGGGGTGATCATCGGCGCAGGGGGCTTCTGGCTGGCCTTCCGGACGGCCCCGGCCTGGGGGCCGGTGGCGGGCTTCTGGGTGATGAACCTGGCGGGCACGGCTCTGGCATATCTTCTGACCATGCGGCGAAAGTTTCTGGAATCAAATCTGGGGAGGGAATAAATATGAACATCCAGCTGCAAAACGTTACCTATACCTATGCCGGGAAGTATCAGCGGGTCACCGCCGTGGACGGCGTCAGCTATACCTTCCACGACGGGACCCTGTACACCATCATGGGGGCCTCCGGCAGCGGCAAATCCACGCTGCTGAGCCTTTTAGCGGGGCTGAAGCTGCCCACGGAGGGGGAGATCACCCTGGACGAGCAGCCCATCCGGCTCATGGACCGCAGCGCCCTGCGGCGGGACACGGTGTCGGTGATCTATCAGGATTTCAACCTGTTTCCGCTGCTGACGGCGGAGGAAAACGTGTGCTATCCCCTGCGGCTACAGAAAATGGACAAGGAGAAGGCCCTGGAGCTGGCCCGGCAGCGGCTGACGGATATGGGCATCCGGGAGTCGTATTTCCGGAAGCTGCCCAATCAGCTGTCCGGCGGCGAGCAGCAGCGGGTGGCCATCGCCCGGGCCCTGGCGGCGGGCAGCCGGGTGATCCTGGCCGACGAGCCCACCGGCAGTCTGGACAGCGACAACGGGCGGATGATCGTGGAGACTCTCCAGCGGCTGGCCCACCAGGAGGAGCGCTGCGTCATCGTGGTGACCCACGATCCCAAGGTGGCCGAGGCCGCCGATATCCGGCTGCATATGCAGGACGGAAAGCTCAGCGGGGAAGAAGCATAAAGCCGAACCCCCTGTATCCCATAGGATACAGGGGGTTCGGGCAGCTTGCAGCCTGCGGGCGGCAAACTCTGCGAGGCTTTTGGGAAAAGCCATCTGTTCAGGATTCGCCGAATTCCCGGGTCAGGTCCCGGTCCAGCAGGGTGCGCAGCTCCGCCATGGGGTCCGCGCCGCAGTAGAGGATGCGGTGCACCGCCTGGCAGATGGGCAGTTCCACGCCATAGCGCTCCCCCAGCAGCACCAGGGCCTCCACGGTGTAGTATCCCTCCGCCAGGTCCGTGTAGGTCTCTCCCCGGATGAAGGACTCGCCGAACTGCCGGTTGTGGCTGTACCGGGAGAACACCGTGGCCTCATAGTCACCCAGGTGGCACAGGCCATAGGCCGACAGCTGGCTGCCGCCCATGGCCTGGATGAGACGGGCTACCTCCCGGGTGCCCCGGCTCATCAGGGCCCCCTTCAGGCTGGACAGGCCCTTGCCGTCTAAAAATCCGGCGGCGATGCCCACCACGTTTTTGGCGGCGGCCCCCACCTCGTTGCCGATGAGGTCCTCCCCATAGTAAAAGCGGATCAGGTCGCTGGAGAAGGACTGCACCAGCAGGCGCTTCACGTCCTCCCGGCTGCTGTCGATGACCATGCAGTTGGGGATGCCCCGGTAAAACTCCTGCACATGGCCCGGGCCCAGCCATACCGCCACGGCGTTGGAGGGGTCCAGATTCTCCTGGGCGATCTGGCTCAGGCGGCGGCCTGTCCCCTGCTCCAGGCCCTTCATGCACAAAACGAAGATCTTATCCCGCAGGGCCAGGGGCCGCAGCTGGTCCATCAGGCCCTGGAGCCCCTGGGAGCCGATGGAGATCACCACGATCTCCGCCTGCCGGACGCAGGACAGGTCCGTGGACAGCCGGATGCTTTCCGGCAGCTCCAGCAGGTCGTTGCGGCGGGTGGCCAGAAAGCGCTGCATATGCCGGGAGCCGGGGCGGCCATACAGGGTGACGGCGTGGCCGGTGCGGTCCAGATACCAGGCGATCAGCGAGCCCCAGCGCCCGCAGCCGATGACGGTGATGCGCATATAAAAATCCCTCCTGCGGCATGATAACATCTTGTTTATCATGCCACAGGAGGGGTTCTTTTGCAAGTTAATTTTCTGTGACGCGGAGCTTCCGGGCATAGGCCAGGGTCTGCTTCAGGGCGCTGTCGTGGGGCACCGCCGCCAGGTGGAGCTTGTGGGCATAGGCCAGCAGCTCCCGGAAGCGGCTGTCCGGCGTGAGACCGGCGGCGATGAGGTCCGCCCCGGTGACCTGGGGCCGGGCCATCAGCTCCCGGTACAGGGCCAGGCGCTGCCGCAGCCACGGCTCCGTATCCTCCCAGGGCCACAGGCTATGGGTGCCCCGGCCGTCTGCCGAGGCCAGAAGGATCAGGTCCTCTGGCTCCAGTGATTGGTCAAACATCCGGTTGCTGGCCTTGACGGAGGCGTCGGCCCCCACCAGGGCGTTGGGCTTCATGTGCAGCTGCACCATGTTCCGCACATAGGCCGCTGCCGCCTTCTCCCCCACGATCCGCCGCACCAGGGCGTCCGCCAGGGGCACCCCCGCCGACTCGTGGTCATAGGCGTGGATGCGGCCCCGGACATACTCGGTGGCGGCCGGTTTGCCCAGATCATGGCACAGGGCTGCCAGCATGAAGGGAAAGGGCTGCCGGGCCCGGCTGCGCAGAGCCGCCGCCTGGTCCAGCACCAGCATGGTGTGGGTCCAGACGTCCCCCTCCCGGTGAAAGCGCGGCTCCTGGGGCACGCCCATCAGGGCCTCCACCTCCGGGAACCAGTGGGACAGCTGGCCCATGTCCCGCAGGGTCTCGAAAAACAGCGAGGGGCGGTCCGCCTGAAGCAGGGCCTTGCGCAACTCCCCCTCCACCCGCTCCGGCGGCATGGCGGACAGGTCGATGCCCCGGCACAGGGCGATGGTCTCCGGGGCCGCGGTGAACCCGAACCGGGCGGCAAACTGGGCCCCCCGCAGCACCCGCAGAGGGTCCTCCGGAAAGGTCCGGTCATCCACATGCCGCAGCACGCCCCGGCGCAGGTCCCGGACACCGTGGAAATGGTCCAGCACCCGGCCGGTCAGCACGTCCTCCATCAGGGCGTTTATGGTGAAGTCCCGCCGCCGGGCGGCCTGCTCCGTGCCCAGAAAGGGGTCCACGGTCACGTCGAAATCCCGGTGGCCCCGGCCGATGGCCCGCTCCCGCCGGGGCATGGCAATGTCCAGGCCATAGCCCTTGAGGCCGTAGATCCCGAAGCTGGCCCCCATCTCCAGGCGGCCTCCCAGGCCGTCTAAGATTTCCTCCAGCTGTTGGGGGGTCAGGCCGTGGACCTCGATGTCCACGTCGGTGTTCTCCCGGCCCAGCAGACGGTCCCGGACGAAGCCCCCCACATAGTAGGCCCGGCCTCCCAGGGCGGCGGCCTGCCGGGCGATGGCCCGGGCGGCCTCCATATCCCGGGCCGGGTCTCCGCGGCCGGTCATCGCTTCTGCCGCCGGGCCAGGAGGTGGTCAATCCACACCAGCACATAGCCCAGGGCCAGGAAGGCTGCGGCCATGGCCAGGAAGATCAGCAGCACCTTGCCCCAGCCCAGAGCGTCCACGTCCATGAAGGGGTAGGGGTACGGCGAGCCGTTGTAAAACCGGAAGCTGCTGACCCGGGCCCGGATCATGGTGTATACGAAGTAGGCCGCCGGGAAAATACCCCACAGGAAGGGTTCAAACCGGCGATAATGCCCCTTTTCGTCAAACAGCAGCCAATCCAGCACCGTCAGCAGCGGGGCGGCGGTGTGGAGCAGGTGGTTGGTAATCAGCTGGGTGTGGCCCATGTTGAAGTCCCCGGCGGCCAGGAACAGGTGGAAGGTGATGCCCGTGATGGCCATGGCCATCACCAGGGCTCCCTTGCACACCGGCAGCCAGGTGTCCCCCCGGCGGAGGGTGCGGACGGCGGCTCCGGCAAAATACACGGCGCACAGGATGTTGCTCATCAGGGTGAAGTATTGCAGGGCGGCCAGGTTCAGCCTTCCGCCGAAGAAGCCGCATTGCAGCACCACCCCCACGGCGGCGCACAGGGCGGTCAGGATATGCACGGCCGCAGCAGCGGCCCTGGAACGAATGGGCATAGCAGAATTCTCCTTTTTTGAAAGCGCTGCGGGCCGGTACAGGCAGCGCCTATACCGGCCCGGGAACAGATGGGGTCACTGCTGGCTCTGCTGCCAGCGCCAGGAATCCCGGCACATATCCGCCAGGTCCTTTTCCGCGTGCCAGTGCAGCAGGCGGGCGGCCTTGTCCGTGGCGGCATAGCAGGTGGGCAGGTCCCCGGGGCGGCGGGGGCCGATGCGGTGGGGCACCGCCACGCCGTTGACCCGCTGGAAGGTCTCCACGATCTCCAGCACGCTGCTGCCCCGTCCGGTGCCCAGGTTGATGGCCTCCCAGCCCGGATGGGTCCGGGAGTAGTCCAGAGCCGCCGCATGGCCCCGGGCCAGGTCCACCACATGGATATAGTCCCGGACGCCGGTGCCGTCAGGGGTGGGATAGTCGTTGCCGAACACCGTCAGCTCCCGGCGGATGCCGGCGGCGGTCTGGGTGATATAGGGCATGAGGTTGTTGGGGATGCCGTTGGGCAGCTCGCCGATGAGGCCGCTTTCGTGGGCTCCCACGGGGTTGAAGTACCGCAGGCACACCGCCGCAAGAGAAGGGTCCGCCTTGGCGGCGTCCCGCAGGATCTGCTCGATCATCAGCTTGGTCCAGGCGTAGGGATTGGTGCAGCCGCCGGTGGGCATATCCTCCCGGCAGGGGGCCTCCGCATTGCCGTACACCGTGGCGGAGGAGCTGAAGATCAGCCGGTGGACCCCGTGGTCCGCCATCACCTCCAGCAGGGCCAGGGTGGTGTCCAGATTGTTGCGGTAATAGGCCAGGGGCTTCTGCACGGACTCGCCCACGGCCTTGTATCCGGCCAGGTGCACCGCCGCGGCGATGTCATGGGCCCGGAACACCCGGTCCAGGGCCTGCCGGTCCGACACGTCCATCCGATAGAACACCGGGGCCCGGCCGGTGATTTTTTCGATGCGCTCCGGCACGTCCGGGCGGCTGTTGGACAGGTCGTCGGCGATGACCACGTCATAGTCCCGCTGCAGCAGCTCCACCGCGATGTGGGACCCGATGAAGCCGGCTCCGCCGGTAAGCAGTACGGTTTCCTTCATGATGCTTCCTCCCGATACCGAAATTTGATTCAGGGTCACTGGGCGGCCTGGCGCACAACGGCGGAGAACCGGTACACGCCGGCGCCGTCGTACAGGGGGGCCGTCAGCTGCTGGGCCAGGCCGCTGTGGCGATGGGGATAATACAGGGGAATGACCCAGCCGTCCTCCACCAGCATGGCCTCGGCGTCCTCCAGATAGGCGTCCCGGACCTCCACATGGCCGGAGGCGTCCGCCGCCCGCAGCAGCATGTCATAGGCGGTGGAATAGAAGTACCCATTGCCGCTTTCCCACAGGGACAGCAGGCCCGAGGCGTCGCCCCGGTCGGCGGTGACGGTGGTCAGGGCCACCATAAACTCGCCCTGGTTCAGGGCGTCCGCCAGCTCCTGGGCCGTGGCTCCCCGCAGGATGGCGATGAGCCCCAGCTTCTGCTTCCAGGCGTCCTGGACGGCGGCGGCGGTCCGGGCCGCCGTCTCGTCGGTGCTGTCATACAGCAGGGTGATCTGCCCGGCGGCCTTCACGCCGCCTGCCTCCTCCAGCAGGGTCCTGGCCTGCTGGCACAGGGCCTCGTAGTTATCAGGCTCATTGTCGATGAGACTGCCGCTGCCCTGGCGGAAATCGCCGCCCATGGTGTTGCGCAGCCCCGGAGGGACAATGCCCTGGGCGGGGTCCAGAGGCTGGTCCTCCGTCAGCGCGTTCCGGTCGATGGCCAGGGCCAGGGCCCGGCGCAGGGACTCGCTTTCCAGGCTGCCGGTCCGCTGGTTCAGCAGCAGCAGGGTGGTCTGGGGATAGGGATCGGAGGTGTCGCCCTCCGGCAGGTTCATAGCAAAGTCCACGTCGCCGCCGGACAGCAGGTCCGCCCGGGCCTGGCCGTCCGTCTCGAACCGGAACTCCAGCACGTCCGGCCCCAGGCGGCGGGCGTCATAGTACCCGTCGGCCGCCTGGGCGGTGAGGCCCGTCTCGTCCCAGCCGGTGGCCCGATAGGGGCCGTCGGTCAGCAGGGTCTCGGAGTGCAGGGACCAGTCCTCCCGCTCCGCCGCGTCGCTGCGCACCGGCATGGTGGCCGTCCCGGCGCAGACATCCGTCAGGAAATAGGCGCACTTGTAGGAGAGCTTCACCACGAAGGTGAAGTCGTCCGGGGCGGACACCTGAAGAAGGCTTCCGTCCTGCTCGGCCTGCACCTGGTCAAAGCCCGCCACCATATCCAGCAGGGCCGCATGGGGGGAGCCGGTGGCCGGGTCCGCCAGCCGCTGCCAGGCATAGACAAAGTCGTGGGCGGTGACGGTCTGCCCGTCGGACCAGCGGACGTTCTGCCGCAGGGTGAAGGTATAGGTCTCGGTGCCGTCCAGGTTGTCCTCCACGGTGTAGGATTTGGCGGCGGCGTAAACCGGCTGGATGCTGCCGTCCTCCCCCCGGGAGAGCTTCATGAGATTTTCAAACAGGTGGGCCACCACCGTGCGCTCGGCATCGGAGGAGGCCATGGCGGGGTCCAGGGTGGCCGGGGCGGCGTCCAGGCACACCCGCAGGGTCATGGTGTCCCGCGGCTGGGCGCAGCCGGTCAGAGCCAGCATGCACAGCACCAGCAACAGGGCCATGTACCGTATCCGTCGTTTCATAGGGGCCACGCTCCTTACTTTGATTTGGGCTCCGCAGGAGTCACCCGGCCGTCCTCCTCCAGGGTGGCGGGGATGATCTGGCTGCGGGTGTTGCGGGCGATGTCGTCCAGCCGCATGCGGGAGGGGAAGTCCGACAGCAGGGTATAGGCCACGCCGTGCTTCTTGGCCCGGCCGGTGCGGCCGATGCGGTGGATGTAATATTCGTTCTCCTCGGGCACCTCGAAGTTGAACACCGCGTCCACGTCGTCCACGTCGATGCCCCGGCTGGCCACGTCCGTGGCCACGAACACATGGAGCTGTCCGTCCCGGAAGCGGGCCATGACCTCCTCCCGCTTGCGCTGGGGAATATCGCCGTGGATGCACTGGGCGTCCAGCCCCCGCAGCTGCAGGAACTTGGTCAGCCGCTCGGTGGAGCCCTTGGTGTTGCAGAAGCAGATGACCCGGTCCAGCTGCTGGGCCCGGATGATGGAGGCGATGGCGTCCACCTTCTTGTCAGACGGCACCTCGATGCGGTATTGCAGGATATCGGGCTTGTTTTCCCGGGTGGCCTGGACGGTGATCTCCTCCGGGTCCCGCTGATACACCCAGGAGATGTCCATGACCTCCCGGGAGATGGTGGCGGAGAACATCCCCAGATTCTTCCGATGGGGGATCTTGTCCAGAATCCGGGTCACATCGTGGATAAAGCCCATGTCCAGCATGCGGTCCGCCTCGTCCAGCACCACGGTCTGCACCTGGCCCAGGGTGACGGTGCGGCGCTTCATGTGGTCGGACAGGCGGCCCGGGGTGGCCACCACGATCTGGGGCCGCCGCTTCAGGGCGTTGATCTGCTTGCCGATGGGCTGGCCGCCGTACAGACACACCAGCCGCACCCCCTCGTGGCACACGGCGATCTGGCGCATTTCGTCGGTGATCTGCATGGCCAGCTCCCGGGTGGGGGCCAGGATCACCGCCTGGACCTCCTCGCTTTCCGGGTCGATGCGCTCGATGATGGGGATGCCGAAGGCCATGGTCTTGCCGGTGCCGGTGGGGGCCTTGGCGATGACGTCCTTCCCCTCCAGCATGGGGGGGATGCACCCGGCCTGGACGGGGGTGCTGATCTCATATCCCTTGTTCCTTATGGCGCGCATGGTGGCCTCGGACAGGCCAAAGCTGTCAAAGGGCGCGCCCTGTGTAAATTCCATAGCAGTTTCCTCGTTTTCTATATATTCAGCTTGTCAAAAAAGTTTTTTTGCCAAGCTGCGTGCGGTTTTTCAGAACTTCAAAAAGTTCTGAAAAACCTATGATTGTAAACGAAAGACACCCCTGATGGGTTTCTTTCGTAACTATCTTCCTTTCCGATGGTGGAACATCTCCGCCTTTTTGACAGTCTCATATATTATATCACATTTGTCAATATGTCCCCGTACTGCTCCAGCAGCCACCAGGTGATCCGGGCCGTCAGCCCCCACAGGGGATGCGGCAGCCCCTCGTATACCGGCACCTCCATGCACCCGGCCTGCCAGGGATATCCGGCGGAGGCCCCCACCCGGTCATAGGGGAAGTCCGGCCCGATCTCCGGCCGCAGGGAATAGCGGTAGATAGCCGGGGGATGGGCCGCCAGCCAGGACAGGGGCGCCGTGAAGGTGTCCTGCACCTCGTCGGGGCTGGGGTGCAGCACCGCCGCCGGGTCCACCCGGCCCAGCACCGGATACATGAGCCCCTCGGACCGCAGGTACAGAAAGTCCAGGTCCCCGAAAATCTCAATGGCCTCCGCCGGAAGGCCCAGCTCCTCGAAGGTCTCCCGCAGGGCGCACTGCCGGGGCGTCTCCCCGGCCTCCATCCGTCCCCCGGGGAAGCACACCTCACCGCTGTGGTGGTGCAGCTTCGCCGGGCGCACCTCGTATAAAAGGCTCAGCCCCCGGGGCGTTTCCACCAGGGGCACCAGCACCGCGTATTCCCCCCGTGCCTGCTGCAGGGTGGTGCGGTGGGCCGCCATTCTGCGCCGCAGCGCCTGTTCATCCATGCTTTCTCCCCCTTTTCACCACCACTATACCACATTCCGGCCCGAAGAAAAAGCAAAATCCATAAAAACAGCCGAATTCGCAAAAAGTTCTTGCAATCGAAAAAATCAGGGCATATAATGTAAAGGTTGAGAGATTTGCTATGCAAAAGCATAGCAAAAAATAGAATGTGCCATTCCCTCGCCCCTTCGGGGCAACCGGGAATGATGCACAAAACTTCATGCACAGAAGAGTTTGCCTGTTTTCGTGGTGCGCCGCACAGTGCATGAATTTTGCTATGCAAAAGCATAGCAAAACAAGAAATGTGCCATTTCCTCGCCCCTGTGGGGCAACCGGAAATGATGCACAAAAACTTCATGCACTAACATTTGCGCATTTTCGTGGTGCAGTGCTCACGCATGAAGTTTTATACCCAAAAGAAAGGGGTTTTACCTTTGCAGAACGAAAAACTGAGAAACGTAGCCATTATCGCCCACGTGGACCACGGCAAGACCACCCTGGTGGACCAGATGCTCAAGCAGGGCGGCGTGTACCGGGAGAACCAGGAGACGGTGGAGCGGGTCATGGACTCCAACGACCTGGAGCGGGAGCGGGGCATCACCATCCTGGCCAAGAACACCGCCATCCAGTATGGCGACACCAAGATCAACATCGTGGACACCCCGGGCCATGCCGACTTCGGCGGCGAGGTGGAGCGCATCCTGAAGATGGTCAACGGCGTGATCCTGCTGGTGGACGCCGCCGAGGGCCCCATGCCCCAGACCCGCTTCGTCCTCAGCCGGGCGTTGGAGCTGGGTCACCGGGTCATCGTGGTGGTTAACAAGATCGACCGGCCCGACCAGCGCATTCACGAGGTCATCGACGAGGTGCTGGAGCTGCTGCTGGACCTGGACGCCACCCCGGAGCAGCTGGACTCCCCCATGCTGTTCTGTTCCGCCCGCCAGGGCGTCGCGTCCTACTCCCCCGACGTGCCGGGCACGGACCTCAAGCCCCTGTTCGACACCATCCTCAGCTATATTCCCGCCCCGGAGGCGGACCTGGACCAGCCCTTCCAGATGCTGGTGTCCGCCATCGACTATAACGAGTTCGTGGGCCGCATCGCCATCGGCCGGGTGGAGCGCGGCGTCCTGAAGCAGAATCAGGAAATCGCCGTGTGCAACTATCACGACCCCGACGCCCCGGCCAAGAAGGCCAAGGCCGTGTCCATGTACGAGTTCCAGGGCCTGGGCAAGCAGCCCATCACCGAGGCCACCGCCGGCAACATCATCGCCATGTCCGGCATCGGCGACATTACCATCGGCGACACCATCTGCGCCCCCGACTGCGTGGAGCCTCTGCCCTTTGTGAAAATTTCCGCCCCCACCATGGAGATGACCTTCTCCGTCAACGACTCTCCCTATGCCGGCCGCGAGGGCAAGTTCGTCACCTCCCGCCAGCTGCGGGACCGCCTGTTCCGGGAGACCCTGAAGGACGTGTCCCTGCGGGTGACGGAGATCGACGGCGCCACCGACGCCTTCAACGTGGCGGGCCGGGGCGAGATGAGCCTGTCCATCCTTATCGAGACCATGCGCCGGGAGGGCTATGAGTTCCAGGTGTCGCCCCCCCGGGTGCTGTACCGCACCATCGACGGCAAGAAGTGCGAGCCCATCGAGCGGCTGGTGGCCGACGTGCCCAGCGAGTCCGTGGGCGCGGTCATCGAGAAGCTGGGCTCCCGCAAGGGCGACCTGATTGAGATGACCCCCGTGGGCAGCCGCATGAAGCTGGAGTTCCTGATTCCCGCCCGGGGCCTGTTCGGCTATCGCAACGAGTTCCTGACGGATACCCGGGGCGAGGGCATCATGGCCTCCGTGTTCGACAGCTACGCCCCCTATAAGGGCGACCTGAGCCGCCGGAACACCGGCTCCCTGGTGTCCTTCGAGACCGGCGAGTCCGTCAGCTACGGACTGTTCAACGCCCAGGAGCGGGGCGCCCTGTTCATCGGCCCCGGCGTCAAGGTGTATGAGGGCATGATCGTGGGCGTGTCCCCCAAGCAGGAGGACATCACCGTCAACGTCTGCAAGAAGAAGCAGATGACCAACATGCGGGCCGCCGGGTCCGACGAGGCCCTGCGCCTGGTGCCGCCCCGGAAGCTGAGCCTGGAGCAGTGCCTGGAGTTCCTGGCCGATGACGAGCTGCTGGAGGTCACCCCCGAGAGCCTGCGTATGCGCAAGACCATTCTCAACCACGAAAAGCGCATGAAGGCTACCCACGGCGGCAAGAAAAAGTAAAATATAAACACAAAACCCCGCCCTGCCGGATGGCAGAGCGGGGTTTTGTTTGCCAAAAAGGGCAAAGCCCTTTTTGGCAAAAGGCTTGCAGTCTGCCGCGCGCGGGCGGCAAACTCTGCGAGGCTTTTCAGGCGGGGTCATTCTATCCGCGCATATTGATGTATACGCTTATAATCGGCGTCAGGCGGCCTGGACCTCGAACTTCAGCACGCCCTCGGCGGCGGAGATGCGGGTCATCATGGACTCCAGATCCTCCACCATGTCCCGGGTCTCGGCGGAGATGGTGACGCCGGCGCAGCCGTTGGTGGGGATGGTCTGGTTGATGGTGAGAATATTTGCGCCGGAATTGGCAAAAATAGACAGGAAGTTGGACAGCACGCCGGGGTTGTCCTTCAGCAGGGCGTAAAACGTGATGATGTGGCCGGCCTTCATGTCCTGGAAGGGCTGCACGGCGTCCTTATACTTGTAAAACGCGCTGCGGCTGATGCCCACCATCCGGGCCGCCTCGCCCACGGTGGCCGCCTCGCCCACCTGGAGCATCCGGCGGGCCTCCGCCACCTTGACGAATACCTCCGGCAGGGCTTCTGCCGATACGATGTAATACTTCTGATTGCTCATGGCCGTAAACCTCCGCTGATGTGTCCGGCGGAGACGCGGCCCCGCCGTTTCTTTTGGCCATTATCATACCATGTTGTTTGACAAAACACAACTGTTTTCGTGGGAGGGAGCATACAAAAATGCAGGAAAAGCAGCGGGCTTTTTTGGTGCGGACTGCCTATTGGACCGTTTGGGCGGTGCTGCTGTGGCTGGGGGTGCGGTATCTGCTGCGGTGGCTGCTGCCGTTTCTGCTGGCCCTAGCCCTGGCGGCGGCGGTGGAGCCGGTGATCGCCTGGTGCCGCCGCCGGATGGGCCTGAAGCGGGGGTTCACGGCGGCGGTGGTGACCATCGCCGTCACCGGGGCCATACTGGCGCTGGCGGCGGTGATCGTGTGGCAGCTGATCCGTCAGGCGGCGGAGCTGCTGGGTGCTCCGAAAGAAGGGAGGAGACAGATATGGTATCTATTGTTGAGGTGACCAC
>OKSE01000956.1_pt1 | contig 15416 bp, 7 predicted proteins | sample 1633631 | NCBI WGS metagenome assembly OKSE01 (sample SAMEA3541555, study PRJEB24748) | human gut metagenome | biome: human gut; feature: human-associated habitat; material: faeces | place: China | collected 2012 | reverse complement strand
CTGGTGATTGATTCCACCGGGCTGAAGGTCTTTGGTGAAGGCGAATGGAAAGTCAGAAAGCACGGCAAAGAGCGCCGTCGTATCTGGCGAAAGTTGCATCTTGCTGTTGACAGCAACACACATGAAGTTGTCTGTGCAGACCTGTCGCTGAATAACGTCACGGACTCAGAAGCCTTCCCGGGCCTTATCCGGCAGACTCACAGAAAAATCAGGGCAGCCGCGGCAGACGGGGCTTACGATACCCGGCTCTGTCACGATGAACTGCGCCGCAAAAAAATCAGCGCGCTTATTCCTCCCCGAAAAGGAGCAGGTTACTGGCCCGGTGAGTACGCAGACCGCAACCGTGCCGTTGCTAATCAGCGGCTGAGCGGAAGCAATGCACGGTGGAAATGGACAACGGAATATAACCGTCGCTCGATAGCGGAAACGGCAATGTACAGAATGAAGCAGTTGTTGGGAGATTCACTGACGCTGCGTGACTACGATGGTCAGGTAGCGGAAGCTATGGCCATGGTGCGTGCGTTGAACAGGATGACAAAGGCTGGGATGCCAGAAAGCGTGCGTATTGCCTGAAAATCCAGCCAGCTACAGGGTCGTTCGCAAGAAATCTTATTTATTCATAGATGGTCGCCTCCTGTTTGCCAAGCTAAATATGTTGTGGTGGCTTTACTGGTCATCGATTGCAGCCATAGATCCGGACTTTGCCGAGGTGATGTAAAATACCTCTGTCCCTGATGGAATACGCTGATGGAGGCCTCTATCAACAAAGCGCTCTTTCAGGAGCCTTGAATAAACCGGGTTTTCCCCATCGCGGTCTGACCTGTCTTGCCATCACTTCATGCTTGCCTGGGCAATCGGTGGTGTTGTTTCTGTCTTACTGATTAAGCAACTTAAGCGCTTATTATTGGTGCACAATACTCCCGCTCTTTGGCCAGGAGCGCCCACACAGTCCGCGCATTCTTGTTAGCCAATGCTACCGAGGCAATGTTGTTATTCCGGCGCGCCATTAGCTGGTTAGCCCAGCTCGATACGGCATCCTGTTTATGTTTGGCCGACTGCAATACCGCCCTGGCACCATGGATAAGCAAGGTCCTCAAATAGGTATCACCTCGCTTGCTTATCCCGAGCAGGACTTGTTTACCCCCACTGGAGTGCTGACGTGGAACCAATCCGAGCCAGGCAGCCAGTTGTCGGCCATTCTCGAAATTGTTGGCTTTACCAATGGTCGCAATCAGCGCGCTGGCGGTAACAGGGCCAATACCAGGGATCTTGCCGATACGCTGGCAGAGAGCATTTTGCCGATAGCACTGCTCAATCTGCTTGTCGAGTGTAGCGATGACATCGAACAGGTACGCCATGTGGTGCTGTAGTAGACTCAGCTGTGTACGAAACAGGACGGGTAACGGGTTATCCGCATCTTCCACGAGCTCAGGTAATCGTCGCTGTAGCTGCTGGATACCTCGGGGGACGACAATGCCAAATTCGGCCAATAACCCCCTGATTTGATTGGCTTGTGCGGTTCGCTGTTTGATGAAGCTCTGACGACTCCGGTGAAGTGCCAATACGGCTTGCTGCTCAGCGGTTTTGACCGGCACGAACCGCATGTTAGGTCGAGTGACGGCTTCACAAATAGCTTCAGCGTCTGCAGCATCATGCTTATTGGTTTTAACATAGGGTTTGACGAACTGAGGGGCCATCAGTTTGACATTATGGCCCATCGATATCAGTTTATTGGCCCAGAAATGAGCAGATGCACAGGCCTCCATGCCGATCAAACAGGGTGGGATGTTGGCAAAAAAGGAGGCCATTTGTGCCCGTCTGAGTTGTTTGTTGAACAACCGTTTTCCGTGCTCGTCAACCCCATGGATCTGGAAAACGTTTTTTGCCAAATCGATTCCAATAGTTTTAACGTTCATGATAGCAGCGCTCCGTTCAATGAGTGACGATTTATCGTCCCACTGTGGCACAAGAGATGGGAGGCGACCATTCCATTAACAAAGCCCCGGATGCCTTACCCGTGGTGCGTAAAGCCAGCTGGCACTGCAGACAATGCCAGCACGATTATTATGGGGAGCGGTACTGCACACACTGTCATACAGGGCGTTTCAGTGAGGAGGCAGTGGCAGGATGAACGGTCTAAAAACGGGGCTGGGGATCACGCCGGGTGAGCACATTATCAGTGCCGATTCTGCGCTCAGCAGAAATATCAGGCATTGTTTCTGCCTTTCCTGTCGTGGTCGGTTGATTTTGCAGACAGATGCTCAGGGGGCGTGGTTTGAGCATGATTTACATGCCCTGAGCGAGCAACAGAAGGCGGCCTGTGTGGTGCTGAATCCGGAAAAATCCCATCCTTACATTGATGATATGGCGATGTTTTTTTCGCCATTACCTGTCGTGCTGGAGTGGCATTGTGTGATGTGCGGGCAGCATTTTCCCGGGAAAAAGTTCTGTGAAGCCTGTGGCACGGGGATCTATTCCAGAGCGGTATGTACAAAGTATGTTTACAGCTACCAGCCAGACTTGTTCCAGGACTGTGGAAGTGCGAGCACTTAATCCGAAATGCCCGGTCTGCGCAGGGCGTTCAATCCAACTCGACGAACATCTTCCAGTGTTGAATTAGCTGATAGCTCCTCCATTTTTTGTAAAGAACAGTTATACAGGCTTATTTGAACAGCTCTCTTTTTATTCAAACACAGCCAACAATACTCAGATGTAAGTATTTTTATATTCATGAATGGAGAGGCAAGGTCTGATGAATTTAATTACAGAACGTTCTTGAGCCATTGTCCTCTCCAGTTCATTAAAATAGTTACTACGTTAATTCACACCCAGCGCCTTATAAACAGCATCAACCGGGTCTGAGTAAAAACTCACCTGAAACTTGGTAAATAACTCTGCCGGAACCGTTGGAATATCCATAGCCGAGGACATCGGCAACAGAACCCGTTTTGCACCGCTGTCGAAGGCGAGCTGTAAACTGGCGGCAAGATCCTGCACCGGGTTAATTACCCCACCAAGCGTCATACTGCCCAACACCACCTGTTCCTGCACCGGTTTTGCCAGCAATATCGAACATAAAGCGATAAGCGCAGCAAGACTGGTTGCGGTGCTTGGGCCAGTATTATGCAGTTCAACGACATGAAGGTGATATTCATGATCGGAGAATTTCGCGGCCGCGCTTACCCGATTCAAATTGCCTTTGAAGTAATCGAAACCGACGCGGATAGCTTCTTTCGCGGAGGTATTTGAACCCAGACCCGATACACTATGCTTACCATTACCGGCAGTCATCTGTGTTTCAAAACGATACAGCCCGGTCATGCCGCTTTCTGCCTGAGTGACCAGATGCACAACACCCGGCTTTGGCATTCCGGCAGGAATAAGTTCGCTGCCGCCCTGTTCCGGTACGCTCACAAAAAACTCTTCCAGCGTTTCGTTGTCGATGTAGCTAAAGTTCACATCGAAGAACTCCAGACCGCCCAGTTTTTTAAGTTGCTCTTTCACGCGGCGACGAACTTCCATCGCATAGGTCAGGCAGACTCGCACATCTTCTTTGCTGTACGCGCCATCGGGATGCATGAGTTTTAACAACCCCGACACGGTACGTCGAACGGCAATAACGTCACGCTGGTTGAGGTTGTTACCCAGCTTAAAGAATTTATCAATCGCATCAGAGAAACTGCGTTTGCGCATTTCGCGCATATATTCAGCGAGATAATCCGTAATCAGCCCGTAACGGTTGGTAAAGAATTCCGGGCGCATTTTGGGGATTTCCCAACCGGGAATATAGGCATGAAAGCGGTCGAAAAATGCAGTATCAATCATCGCAGCCGGAAATGGCGCCAGCAAATGGCTGGTTTTAACGAGTGTCTCTACGCTTTGATTAATGTTGCCGACGAAAACCATCGACGCTTTACCTTCAATCGAATCTCTGCCGCGAGAGAAAGATCCTGACGCCATATAATCTTTCATGATTTGCACGCCGTCTTTATCTTTGAAAGTGATCCCCGCGACTTCGTCGAACGCTACCACATCCCACATGCCAACCAGGCCGATCTGGCGACTGGCCATGTTGTAGAACAGGTTGGCAACGGTCGTTTGCCCGCCAGAAACTAACAGGGAGTTAGGAGAACACTCTTTATACACATGGCTTTTACCGGTGCCACGCGGCCCCAGCTCGCAAACGTTATAGTTGTTCTCCACGAACGGGATCATACGGGTGATAAGGTGCCATTTGGTGCGTTGCTCAATATTGGCGGGCTCCATACCCACCGAGCGCAGCAGCACATCGATCCACTGGTCACGGTTAAAGTGTTTACGCGCATCGAACACTTCTTCCATATCCATATTCGGCATCTGGATAGGCTTGAGCGTCATCAATGAGAAGGGTGAGGTCTTCTGCCCTTCTTCAAAGAAATAGTTAACGGTAATCATGCACCAGATACCGCCCGTCAGTAGCTTCTCGTTGTCTTTAACCATCTGTGATGGCACCAGCGCGTCTTTGATGCCGAGGTTAGAAAGCTGGGCTTCGTAAACGTCTTTTTTCTGGTTCAGTTTCACCGACACTTTATCGATGATTTTGTACGAACCACGCTCGCGGATCAGCGACTTCACTTTCTCTGCTTCATCCGGGCGCACATAGTTATCAGCCAGAATACGCTTAACGTTTTGCAACCCTTGCTCGACCACGTCGTCATCGTCAGAGGCGCAGTACATGCCGAGCAGATACTCCAGCACATACACCGGGACGTTTGCCCCTTCCTTGAGTTGCTTGGTGAGATCTTTACGCACCACACGACCAGCAAAATGCTGGTTCAGCAGGGCGTCCAGATCGTAACCCTCGGAGGCAATTTCCCCTGCGGATACGCCTGAAACAGGTAAATCATGATGGGCTTGCATATCGCCTCACTTAGAAGAAATCATCCTGGAACGCCAGATCGATAATGACCGGGTACTTCTGATACCCCGTTTCCGTTTGTGCGTCTTCCAGTATCAACCAGTACTCATTGCGACGGTTGAAGTTAGCGCCAATCAGCTTCAGCGTAACTTCGCGTACGCGTTTTTCCATGGTGCTGTTATCACTGTCAAAGCTGATGCGCTCTTTGCCCGAGACCACATTGTTGGCGTTGTCGACAATGTAAATGTTCAGGATACGCGGTTCATAAAGTTCGCCCACCGGATGCGTCTGCAACAGGCTCACTTTATCGATATTGTTCACCAGCTTAATCATCGGATGGTAAGCGACAATATCCACCGGGCGGCGCTGTGGCTGTTTTTCTGCGGCGGTTTTTTGCAGGGCTTTTATCTGCAATACCGGAACGCAAACCTCCTGCAACATGGTGCCGCCATGAACGAAGCGCGCGCCGCCAGAGAAATGGAAGCGCTGGATCCCTTTCGGAATCAGGAACTCGCTGTTGTCGCTCACGCCTGCGGTATCTGCCACTTTACCTTTCCAGCAAAAATCATCGGCGGGAAGCTGATGGCCGATAATAAAGCGTTTGTGGTTCTTGATAGTGTTTTCCGGCTTAATTTGCAGAGTGGTTTTATCCTGAACCGAAAGCGCCTGTTGCTGGAACAGGAAACCGTGATCCGCCGTAACAAAAATGCGTGTGCCGTGGAGACGGTTGATTACTTTGGTGACTAAATCTTTCAGCTCAGTCACCGCCGTGCGGCACGCTTCGAAGGTTTTATCTTCCGTGGATGCCGTGTCGCCAGTGGCATCAATCGTGTTATGCCAGATATACACCACTTCGTAATCGCGAATAAGGTCTCGCCCTTCCTGATTTTTTAACTCCAGAAGGTCCTTCGATTTTATCGCCATTCCCTTATAGTTCTTCAGAATGGTATCGCGGTTAGGAATACCCGAAGTCGACAGCCCATCAGCATAAACAATGTCACCGTTACCCGGTTGATAACAAAGTTGTTCATGAGGTAGCAACGCCGCCATTCCCAGTTGGGTGTAGCTGGGGAGCACGCCGAGCTGCGATCGCAGTTCTGCGGTAAAGCGTTTCTCGGTATTGATTTGATTCCCCAGCTCCTCCGCTACTTCATAACGCAGGGCATCGGAAATTATCACGAACACGCGTTTGATTTGCGGATTTTGGAACTGCGGCTTCACCACCTCATTGAAGAAGTTTTTCTGACGCGGCACACCGGGGATTTGCCACGCCTGCATACGATTTTCCGCTTCCAGCACTTCGTTCCAGTTACGGCTTAATTCTGCCAGATACCAGTTGCTGTAGAGCGCCTCGATATAATCATCCAGGCTCTTGAGGATCATCGCCCCTTTGCTGTGAACCAGCAGGGCATATTCATTAAACAGGCGATAAGCCTGGTCGAAGCGGAACAGTTCTTCGCAGTAGGCTTTCCAGAAGGTGGCGCTGTCCTGGTAGTGGAAACCATCGATGTGGCGATTGCGCAGGTTCAGCAAACGCTCTGCCTGGCGCAGCGCGTCATAGATGGCGTAATACTCAGGTTGTGTCTGGCACCAGTATTTGCTCTGGCGTTCAGAGAGCAGTTTTTTAAAGGCTTCCCGATCGAGCGTGGTGCTCTCTTCCAGCAGTTGCGTTACCAGCGCATGAATAATGGTTTGTTCGATGCTGAGGGTGGTTTCGCATTCGTGCAAATCATACGGCGAGCTGAGCCGGTAATGATCTTCCGGGTGCAGGGCGGCCTGCATTTGCTGAGCGCAGTAGTCATAAGCCTCTTTATAGCGACGATCGGCACGCCAGGTCACCATAAATGCCAGGGCGGATGCTCTGCCGGATGGCGTCAGCAGGACATTTTTTTCCAGCCAGGCGCGCTGCTGTGGGTCGGCCTGGGCAGAGAGATCGGTACAAAACAGTTTCAGGAGCAGGTTTTCCAGCGATGGCTCCTCTGCCTGGTAGCCCATTTCGTGGTTGAGCATTTCCCACAATACCGAGTCCAGACCGTGGCGTTTCAGCATCGCCTGCGTGTTTTCCAGTTCGCTGTCGTCTTCTGTTTGTTGGTTAACGTACTGGGTAATCAGATTGAACAAAATGTCTTCGGTTTTCGCGGTCTTTGCGCCAGCGATCACTGCAATCATTTTCTTATCCAGCGAGGCTTCATCTTCCTGTTCTGTCACCAGGTTTTTCAGCGCCTGCGTGCGTTTAGTGCTGAAGAAGGCCTTGCGTCGCTGAATATGCTCGCGCAGGCCAAGCTGGGGAATGCCCAGCGTGTTCAGGGTGATGGCGGCAAAATCGGCATGGAATTCGCTGCTGTAAAGGCGGATATCCAGCAGCCAGTCTTGTTCATGAGGCGGCGCATCATGGGGGAACCACAGCAGGAACTGCTGTTCTGGTTCATCAATCTCGATGCGTTTTTTCACCGCCAGCTGTGACGCGTGGGTCATGTTGATTAGCGTGACGTTTTCAAGCTTGAGCTGTTCCAGTTCCTCAATAAAACGTTTATCGGGATCGTGCCAGAAAACGATGCGATGTTCGGCAAATTTAGCTTTAAGGCCAGCAATAAAGTCCTGATTTTGCAAGTTCACAATCCCATGTTGTTACGATGAATAAGAAAGCGCCAAAACGCGAAAAGGAGATTTTGACACGGTGGCGCATTTTATCATGAAGTGAGGTGGAGAAATGCCAGCAGCGGCGCGTTTCCCGGTGGTATTTGCCACCGGGCAGAACCCGGCGGCAGGGGAGCGCGCCATCTGGTTTAGATCACCTCTGGGGCATTGCCGGTGATGGCTTTGACATCTGCCAGCAGATCGCCAAACTTGCCGTAGTTAACCTTAACGCCATCGTCGAGATCAATACTGATTCTCATATCAGCATAGTGACGCAGGCGGTCGTCATAACTACGCAGTTCGCTGAATTTTTTGATCAGGCTGTCGCGTTCGCGTTTCAGGCGTGTGGCTTCACCGCCAGAAGCTTCATCGAGTTGATCGTTCAGGCGATCGATATTGGCCTGATAACGCGCCAGCAGCGGCACCACATATTCGGTACGCATTCTCGACAGCGTGGCGTCGTTATAGCGATGCAGATACACCAGGCACTCGAAGGCTTTCTCTTTACCGGAGCTGAATAGCCAGTAGATTGGCCGCTTTTTATACATCTTCATATGGTCTTTCCAGAACTGGGTGGAAAGATAGCGGCGAATGGTCTCCAGCGCAGATTCGCCTTTTTTTGGCTTGATCGCGTATAAACAGAGACTTTCGGCGATAAATTCGAGGTTTTCCTGCAGGTGCTCTTCGCCCCAGACGGTGCGGACAAACTCTTTGATGCGAGAGGTGACGTCGTCCTCAAACCACTCGTCATCCATCAGCGGCAGGATACCGTCACTGTCAGCCGGGAAGGTTTTGTAGGCACCTTCGGCGACGAGTTCGGAGAAACCTTTGTTACCTTCATGGGCGTAGACAAGGCCTTCGCGATCGAGGGAGTAGCGTCCCATTTGGCAGCCGATGATGTAACTAATAATTGAAATAATTCTGTTAGATAAATAGTTTTTATCTACCTCATCTTCCGACTGTACTGTTACACCAAAATATTTGTTGTTAGTCAAAGTTATTTGATGTGGTTCTATTTTGGCCAATTTGTCTAAGCACCCGGCATTAAAGTAATCTAGTACGTTTTTATTATTCTTTCTCTCAATGTTTAGCATTTCTTGCGTTAGAATATCCCAATGGTTACGTATTTTTATAATATCATTATATAAACACCCTTTATTCCAGTCATATGAATGATAATTTAAAGATGTTTCTTGAGACTCTTCATCTTCTTTTGCAATCTCTATTAGTCGATCAAATGAAGATGTATCTAACTCAAAGCAGGAAGGTAATAATCTAAGGTCTCCCACTTTGAAATGGAGGGTTGGGTTGATTATATTCGCGAAATAATCGCAAAGTGTTGAATTGAAGAAAAGTATTCCTGATTTTGTATTTTTTATTTTATTGAAATATCCCGCAGGACTGGCACTATCAAACAGATGTCCTGCCGGTTTTATCCGCACCGAAAAACCAGATGATGACACATCAGACCATATAAATCCGTTCTTATTAAAGCAAGCCTCACCTTGGATACTGGCAGATTTTAGTTTCCTGAGTTCTTGTCCATTATTTTCCCAGTTGATAACATATTCAATATTACCATACCATTTTCTATAGCCTCCTCCCTTATGATGAATTTTCCATTTTTTGTCATCATGATACAAACCAATTTTATTTGAAGATATTTCAAACCAGTATCTTAAGTATTTTGAGTTGTCAGATGTTTTTATTCCTTCGGAAGAGGATATATGATTTCCAACAACATCTTTCGTCAATTTATCCAGTATTTTTCTTTCAATCCAATAACCTATGATTTTTCGTGGAAATAGTAAGAAATCACGATGATATAAATGATTGAAGATGTTTTTTGTGTCAAAAAAATGATTTTTTTTATCTTTTGTATCAATGTCATTAAGCTTTATGCTTATAGGTTTAATAAATGGTAATTGAGCATTGTTAGCAACCCAGGCTACTGTTTGTACGATCTCGCCATTTATTTCATTAAATGCGCCTGCCCCCAAATGCACAAGTGTGAGTATAGTTTTATCATTGATGAGCCAAGTTCTTAAGTTCTCATAAGTAGACAAAAACATCCATGCTTGCATATTAACTTGTGCATTAAAGCCATTCTCCTTCAACAAAGAAAATGCACGCTGCATAAACATCGCAAACAAATCAGCTTTACTATCCGGGAAATTATTTTTGGCAAACTCTTTCAGCTCACCATTCATTCCCTTACTGCCCATATACGGCGGATTCGCCACAACCGTATCATATCGCTGCGCCAGAATCCACGCCTGCTGAATAAACGGAATAAACGCCTTCGCTGCCGCTTTCTGTTGGAAGTCGCCTTCCTGTTCCAGGCGATACAGCGCGTCCAGAAATACTTTCAGTTCCGCTTCTTCTTCCTGCGGCACCTGAATCAGCGATCCCAGCGTTTTTGCATTCACAAAGCGTTTCAACGTGCGCATCAGCAGCTGATATTCTGCGCTGTCGGTTTGGGCTAACGTGATATTTTCAGCAAACATATCCCCCATACTACCGGTTTGTACCTGCTGGTGGAAATTGAGCTGCTGCCAGAGTTTGGCGATATCCAGATGCAGGCTTTCCTGCAAAGAGACAATATTCAGACGCACATCGCGGGTAAATATTCTGCGGTCATCCTGACGTGCCATCATTAATAATGCAAAGCCGGAAAGCTGTGCCGCTCGGTCGTCGATATCAAGACCAAAAATATTATTTTCCAGAATCAGTTGTGGAATATCACGCCCGCGATAACCACGCTCTTCGTAGATATTTTTCAGCACATTATAGGCTTCAATCAAAATATGACCGGAACCGCAGGCCGGGTCGAGCACTTTAATACTTTCGGGTTCAATGCTGGCTGGGGTAATCGCCGCCAGCTGCGCCTGCACTTCCGGCGTTTGCTCCGCAGGCTCAATGTAGTACTCCATTTTGTCTTTCAGCGGCGAGTCCGGGTAGGTCTGCAACCACTGGCGGCCAACGGAGTTCTGTACCAGATACTGCACAATCCAGTTTGGCGTAAACAGCTGGGTGGCGGCAGGAATATCTTCGCTCTTCACCACTTTGCCAATCACAGCATCTTTCTTTTCCGAAATATAGAACTGATACAGCCAGCCGATAACCTCTACCTGCTCCCAGTCTTCTTCAGGAATATCATCAACCAGCCCACGCAGAATAGAGTCGGTACGGGTCAGGTTATCCGGCAACAGCAGTTCCGCTTCGTCATCTACCGCTTCAAACAGGAACGGCATCACGTGGTGCAGGGCGTGGCACTGCCCCAGCAGCAGTTCGCGGTACAGGGCTTCGTCCTGATTACCGGAAAGCTTCATTTCAACCAGCTGCGCCTTATTTTCCGGCAGCAGGGCTTCTGCCACTTCCGGCACATGATCCAGCACCTCAAACGCGGTCGGCGTCTCCGGGTGGGACAACATACGGAAGCCGTGCTCAAGATAACCGTGTAGCTCCATATAGCGAATTGCACATAAGCGGTTAAACCAGGTGTAGGCGCAGTGCTCAACCAGCACCTCAAAACCCTGCTCACGGGCGCGTTTTACCAGCCGTTCGCGGCGGGGAAGGGTCGATAACGGGTAATCAAACTGACCGTAACGCACGGTCTCGCCAATGGTTTCGGCCTCGGCAATCTGCAAATTGCCTTTTTTATCTGCAGCGATCCCAAGCGTCGTTAGCTTCTGAATCACCGCATCGCGGAAATCGTTACGGGCCTGTGGGGCATATTTTTTAATATTATTAGTATTCATAGAAAATCCTGCAAAGGGCAGCAGAGTGCTGCCCTGAAATGGGAGTTACTGAAGGCGAATTCGATCGCCTGCTTTAATGGCGGCCAGCAGCGTTGTGCGTAACGTGTCGAGCGCCTTTTCCACCTGTTCGGTCGTTTCCAAAACTTCACCACCGGTGGCGTTACGCATCTCACTGGCGACATTCACCAGATGCGTTTTTTTCGGTACCGGTTGGATAACGGGTTTTTCCACCACAACATAAGTCTGTTCTGACTCGGCAGCGCGTTTGGCTTCATTTGCTGCCCGGAGTTGTGCTTCTTGCTTTTTACGCAGCTCGTCGATCCACAGGTTAATCTTTTTATCTGCATCCATTTGCAGCGCTTTTGTCTCTTGCTGTTCCGCCAAAATTTCCGGAATTGACTGGCTGACTTCAGCGCGTTTTCTGGCTTTTTGCATCGGCAGCAGAACGCTGTTTTGCAGCTCTGACGTGGCGTGCGCTTCCAGCAAGCGTTGACGGCTTTCCTCAATGCGGGCGTCAATGCGTTCGAGGGCGTGCTGGCGGTGCTGTTCGACTAACTGATGGTTGACGTTCTGGACCTGTTCAATCAACGGCGTGATGCGATTGAGATGCTTATAAGGTTCCGGCATTTGCCAGATGCTTTCCAGCTCGCCCAGCGCTTTAACCGCCGCGGCGTCTTTTTCCAGCGCGCTGCGGTTAGATTTAAAGCTGCCATTCAGCGCAGCACCCAGTTTTTGCCAGGTGGCGAATTGCTTACGGTAGAAGTCGACCAAATCTTCACGATCTTCGCTGAAATCCAGAAGTTCATCTTTCAGCGATGAGACTTTTTCGATCAGGGCAAAATCTTCTTTCTCATTAAGAATGGCATTAAGCAGGCGCAGACCGGATTCAATCTCGTTTTTCCCCGGATTGTTTCCGCCCTCTGCCTTGGCGCGGAATACGTTCAGCTCTTGCTTCCACTCTTCAAATACCTGACGAATATGTTCAACCAGCGCCGGCTCTTCCCGTTCGTTAAACGGCTGCTGAGCGATGTCAGCCATGGTTTGCGCGGCTTTACGCACCTGCGCTTCATCATGACGGCGAACTTTATGCAGACGCAATTCGCTATGGCGGCGGCTGTTATTAAATAACTCCCACGCCTGTTTTCGCTCGACGTTGTTGTTTTGCTGGCTGAAGCTGAATTTACCTTTGCAGGCCAGACGGGCTACCAGCAGTTTCACTTCGTCTTCGGGCCAGCCATAAGGGCGACGCGCAAAATGGTTCAGAATATCGCGTAAATACACAGGTTTATTGTATTCGATATTCATGCTGATCCAGGTTTCTACCTCGCGCATGGCGTCGGGGTTGGACTCTTCGAGGTTACCGAGATCCAGTTCGGTGTCGTTCTCAACCGTCAGTAATGCATGAATTTCACGGGAGATGTCACCGTTAAAAGGCCGCAGCATCTTCAGCTTGCCGAAGGTGTTTTCAATCACGTAACGGCAGGCTTCATCGACAATGTTCGATGGCGTGGAGGATTTTTTCGGTAAGCGTTCGCCAATCGCCCAGACGTCTGCTTCTGCAAGTAGTGATTCCAACTGAACACGGAGTAATTTTTCCCGGTTGCTGTTTTCACGCGCTTTTTCTGAGAGCAGGGTTGCCTGTTCCGGACGTTGCCCGGCGTTATCTTTGAGGAACTTTTCAGTCTGGACGACTAAATCAATATCGCTCCAGGTGCGGCCCTCTTCCGGCAGACGAATCAAAATACAGCCGTCGCCTTCTGATGTATAAGGGCGACAAGTCGCATCGCTGTTATAGAACGAATAGGTCGGATCTTTAGGGGTCAGGATCTTCACCACCAGATCGTTAAGCACTGCGCCGTCTAATGGGTGCCCGTTCAGGAAGCGGCTGATATCAAAGTCTTGCTTGTTAGCCGGATAACGATATTTACGGCTTTTCAGAATGTCATCAAAGATGATCGATGCCAGTTTTTTGTTGATCGAAGAGAAATCGACATCAACGTTACGGATCTCGTTTTCGATCTCTTTTTCTTCGTTGGTCAGGAACACATATTTATCTTCAACGCGCGCAATGAGCATCAGGCGTTCAAGCGTGTTGAGACTTTTTTCGACCCGGCGGCGCAACTCAACTTTATCGGCATCGATCCTATCGATAGACAATGTGACCAGGTTATCCAGGGTGCTTTTCAGCGTTTCCACATAGCGGATCAGGAACAGCGTTTTAAGCAGGTTGCCATCGAACTCATCAAGAATGCCATTCTGGCAAGCCTGAGTGATGGTGCGGCTAACGGCAGGTTCCAGGAAGCTCTCAATGGCGGCATAGAAGCGCCAGAAAGGCACCAGAGAATCCAGCCCTTGCGCTGAGATTTGCTGCGCCGCCGTCTGGAATGCCTCCAGCTGAGAACGCTCACCCATGGCCAATTGTTTACCCGCTGCACCTTTCGTCCGAATAGATTCAAACACTTTTTGCAGAATCTGATAGTGCCACGGGACAAACGGGTAGTTGTCAACGAACTCTTCTTCGCTGGTAAAAGGACGTAGTGCAGTAGTTGTTGTAGTGTCAAAAGCCAGCTGGTTACGCAGGATATCGCCTTTCTCTTGCCACACTTTTGCCAGCGCCGCTTTTGCTTCGTCAGTCTTTACCAACAAACGTTTCTGGATAACTTCTGATGTGTTAGAGCTGGAAAGTTGCAGGCGTGTAGAGAAGCGCCCCTGGATCTTGGAGAAGTCCTGTCCGTCGCGACTGCTCATACCACCGATTGCCGCGTTGATATCGGCCTGCGAAGTCACGATAACCCATGCGCGGCCACCGCAAATTACCCCAAGGTTTTCGGTAATAGTCTGCAGCTTCAGCATCATTTGCGTATTTTTGCCAATGAACTGACCGACTTCATCCACCATAAAGAGGATGTTCTTACCGTTGTCATCCAGCCACTCTTTTACCCACTGGCAAAAATTATTGATATCCAGCGGGAAGTTTTTGTCGAGTTGTTCCACCCATTGGCGGGAGGCTTCAAGACTCTGCTGCGTGGCCTGGCTTAATGCTTGTGCCATATCATCGCTGATGAAGTAGTAAGCGTCGCGCTCGTCTTCCCAGCGCGAGCCATTGATATCGGCAAACGCGGCTTTAAAGGTTTCATACTGACCGCGTTTATCCAGCTCGCGCTCAAGATGGGCAATATGCGGAAAATCAGCGCAGTAGCCAATGCGTTCGTTGAAAACTTTCAGGAAGACTTTAAGAATGGCATCTTCTTTGTCATCTACGTTGGCACGCGAATCAATATTGAACAGAATGACTTCAGTCGGGTAATGCACCGCTTTGTTAATATCGGCAAGGAATAATGCATCTTTGATTTTCTCTTCAAAGAAGGAGTAAGCATTACGTTCCGTACCGTTATGTGTAACTTTGCGGTTAGATAAAAGATAAGAAAGAATCTTAATAAAGTGCGATTTACCTGAACCGAAGAAGCCTGAAACCCATACGCCGATCTTGTTTTCCATACGGATCCTTTCCGGGCCAGTGGCAGGAACATAGGATTCGAAGAAATGGCGAAGATGGTTTTCCAGTTCGCGGGTGATGACATATTCATCTAACTCGATGTACGCGCTGGCATCATCGGTTTGCTCTGCTTTGACTACCCCGTTTATATTTCGTTTTAGAGGTTTTTTAAAAATCTGTTCAATATTCATTGTTATGCTCTTCATTGAGGATTCAATGTTGCTGCGGGTCCCGTATCTGGTACCAGTCTGAAAGCGCGATAATAATTTTGTGAACCGGTGTCTGTGAGCGGGGAAAGGTTGTACCCGCTGTAGGTGCCAGGATAAAACATCAGCAGTGGGGTGAACCCCATGACATCCTGCAAGGCACTCATCAGTTCATGACCGCGTACTAATGGCCAGGCGTTGCCCATGCCGGTAAGAATGACAAAATCCTGGGCAGCCAGATCGACTTTTTTCGCTATAAAATCAGCGATTTTTTTCTGATTTAACGGACCAGCAAGCTGCTTTTTCAGCGTCTCAGTACCCACTTTGACTTCCTGCTGGCAGACGGGTAATGACTCCAACTTATTGATAGTGTTTTATGTTCAGATAATGCCCGATGACTTTGTCATGCAGCTCCACCG
>OKSE01000941.1_pt1 | contig 15642 bp, 9 predicted proteins | sample 1633631 | NCBI WGS metagenome assembly OKSE01 (sample SAMEA3541555, study PRJEB24748) | human gut metagenome | biome: human gut; feature: human-associated habitat; material: faeces | place: China | collected 2012 | reverse complement strand
AGAAGTCCCAGCGGAATCTTTGACTCACCGATTGAGGTGAACATCGTTGCGACCATTTTAAGAATGATTGCGGGGTTGGAAACACCGGACAGCGGCGAAATCGTCATTGACGGCAAGGTAGTCAATAACATTCCGGCAAGTGAACGTGGTATCGGCTTCGTATTTCAGAACTACGCGCTGTTCCGCTATATGACGGTATATGACAATATTGCATTCGGTTTAAATGTTAAAAAAGAGAATAAAAAATATATAGATGAAAGAGTCCACGAACTTTTAAAACTCATCAGCCTAGATGGACTGGAAAAGCGGTATCCGAGCCAGTTATCCGGCGGACAACGACAGCGTGTGGCATTTGCAAGGGCGCTTGCGCCAAACCCGCATCTGCTGTTGTTAGACGAACCGTTTGCGGCGATTGATGCCAAGGTCCGTCAGGAACTCAGAAGCTGGTTAAAGGAAATGATTGAAAAACTCGGCATTACCAGTATTTTCGTTACGCATGACCAGGACGAAGCGATTGAAGTTGCCGATGAAATTATTATTACCAACAAGGGACACATTGAGCAGAAGGGAACACCGCTTGAAATTTACCAGAACCCGCAGACGGCATTTGCGGCGACTTTCTTCGGACAGACGTCACAGATTACCAATTATCAGAGCTTTCACAGCTTTCCGAAAGTGGACAATGTCGATAAAGCGATTATCCGTCCGGAATTTGTCAAAGTATCCAAGAAAAATGAAGTACAGCGTTTCGGTCCTTCGGCTTCGGAAGGTGTTGTGGAGCGCGTGTCTTTCAGAGGTGACAGCTTAGAACTGCTTGTCAATGTAAACGACAATCAGATTATTGCCAAAAGAGGATTGGAAGAAAAAAGTATTGCGGTGGGAGAAAAGGTTGATGTATTCATATATCGGCTGTTTGTAACGGTCGGAGAAAAGGCAATGCTTTTGGAAAACCAGTCACTGGTAGATGATTCAGTATTTATCTAAAAATCAAGATAGAAAAGCCGTGTTGTGCGGCGGAATGGAAGGTGCCATGAAAAAGAAAGAACTCTCAACAGATGTGTTGATTATCGGCGGCGGGACAGCGGGGTGTTTTGCGGCGATGACGCTCGGAAAAGAAAAAAATATCAGCGTTTTGATTGCTGAAAAAGCCAATATCAGGCGGAGCGGCTGTCTGGCGGCAGGTGTCAATGCAATTAATGCGTATATTACGGAAGGCAGAGTGCCTCAGGATTATGTAGACTATGCAAAAAAAGATGCAGACGGCATTGTGCGTGAAGACTTACTGCTTTCAATGTCAGAGCGGTTAAACCATGTAACGGATGTTATGGAAAAAGCTGGACTTGTCATTTTAAAAGATGAAAACGGCAAATACGTTACAAGAGGAAACAGAAATATCAAGATTAACGGTGAGAATATCAAACCGATTCTTGCAGAAGCGGCATCCGCACAGGAAAATGTAACGGTTTTAAATCACGTCAATATTACAGATTACATTGTGAAAGACAACCGCATTTACGGCGCTTACGGCTTTGATGTTAATGAAGAAATCTTTTATGTGATTCATGCCAAAGCGGTCATCTGCGCAACCGGAGGCGCGGCATGCAGTTTTAAGACTTCCACAGCCCCTAAAAAGCGTTCCCAAAACCGACACGTTTTCCATCTGCTCTTATTACTTTCATTTCTGTTTGGCACGACAAAGCGTAGGTTGTTTGCCAATAGCCCGAAAGCCAGTTCCCCAAGTTCCAGCGGTCTGTCTTTGAATGTCATGGCAAAAGCATGAGCCTTATCATCACGCAGTTGCATTTCTGTCCGTTTCCAACTGCCAACTTCATCAAGTGTCTTATTATGTTTTGAACAGACTTCCTTATCCTTATCATAAAAGCGGTAGGACAATCCCGATTTACCAGCACCGATATAAACAGTCTTTGCGGTGTCGAAATCATCAAACTTGCTTTCGTCAAAGTGGTAGCCCTCACTATTCGAGATAAATTCCTCTTTTTCGCATTTCTTCTTTATCTGCTCTATGGTAAAGAATGGTTTTTCGTTTTTATCATCAATGGCAATATCAAGTCTTGTGAAATGAAAATTATCCAGTCCGTATCTTCGCTCACAGCGTCGGAACATATCCCCAAAGGTATAATTCCTACTGTCGAGAATACGGAAAATATCATCACAACCTCTGCCAGTCATAACAAGATAACAGCCTAGCCCCTGTGGGTTGTCCTCTGTCTTTCTTGCGTCCCCCGATACATAAATATCTCCAATCTGCCAGCGTGCTTGATAAGTCTTGAATTTTATCGTTGCTGGATAAACATTGAAAATGTCAGTCGGTAAACCTAAAATGTGCATGATTACATCTTCAGCGGTTGCAGTATCAAATACAATGCTGATGTAATCAATCTTAACGGATAAATTTTTGTGTGTAGTTATAGTGCATTTCTCCTTTCGTATGCCCCGTTTTTTTGCGGGGTAAAAATCGTGTTTTTTCCTTTATTTATCACAGTTTCTAGGTACTATGACATGTATACGCAGGGCGGTGTTACATATACGCCCTTTACGAACGCCTAAAGGCGTTCCCTTTCTTCCTGTGTCTGTTCCGTTCTTAACGCTCACGAGCCTTGTAAGGCTCGTGGCTAAACGGAACAGCCCCAGTCAGAAACCTTATTTTCGGTCTGATAGTCCATGCTTATTCATGCTATCAAAGTGAAAATGTATCTTCTCTATGCTTACTCAAGCGTGTGATTGACCCTAGCGTGCTTAATCACTCTATCTGATACGATAATAACGCCATTAGAATTACTTGTCAAGAAGTTTTTGCAAATTCACACGAAATGATTTTGTATTTTCCGTACCATTCAAACCGGAAATATACCAACTATCCTTACTTTTACGAGCAATAACAACACTTTCAGCCGGATAACCGGACAGCAGTCTGGTATCCTCCCATGCAACCGGAAGATACCTGATAAAGTTCTGTACCTCTACCGGTTGTTGCCTATACCCTTCAGGACGATCTGCCAAATGCTGTAGAGCCGACTCAAAAATAACAAGTAACGCCAATTCATGCGCATCGGTAGTGATATGTGGATGTTGTGAATTGGTAAATGTACAAGGCGTATAGTCCATCGGACCTATCACATTACGGGTAAAAGGCAAGGTACAATTATGCCAAGCTGCATTATCAGTCAATGTCGGTTTATTATTATACCATTCGGACCCATATACCGCTTCCACACTCATCAGGTTTGGGTATGTCCGTTGCCAGCCTCTGGGAATAGCTGCCCCATGAAAATTGACTAACAATTTATGCCTGGCTGCATCCTCCAGCAAATCAATATAATAATTCATCGTACCTATAGAATCTCCACCAAAAAAGTCTATCTTAACTCCCTGAATACCTATTTCTTTTAGCCATTCAAATTCTTTGTCACGCACTTCCGGGGTATTCAACCGATATAACGGAGTAGGATCACACCATGCAGTAGAAGAATTATACCATATCAAAGGAGTTACATTTTTCTCTTTACAATAGTTCATTGCATCATTCAGATTTCCTCCATTCCCCATTGCATCCCATTCCCAATCAATCAACATATAGGGCAAATCAAAGTCTGCGGCAAAATCAATATATTTCTTCACTATTTGATAATCCTTAGAACCATGATTATATGCCCAATATATCCAAGAGACCAATCCAGGTTTTATCCATTGGGTATCTTGGATTTTACATGGTTCACTCACATCAGTTACCAAAGTCGATTCGACAATATCAGCTAATGTTCCTATGATAGCGACACGCCAAGGTGAATACCAGCCGGATGGGCATATCAACCGTTCATCCGATAATTTTATCTTATAGATAGAAGAATCAGCTGCATTAGTAAGATAAGCTCCTGTGTTATCACGTAATATGTTGGCTTCGGTTAATAGTACAAAAGCGCTGTCCGAAGGTTGGAACAATGTTGGAAAACTCCACTCACGTCCCTCATTATCTGCAACGCCGTCCGTATTTGGCCAATAAAAGCCCTCATAACCTACAGTAAATTTTTGTGTCCAACGCTTGATACCTGGAGTAAAAGCAAATGCAGTGTACTCATCAAGAACCACAATCTCTTCTTTGGTTTTAGGAAGATGATAACGGAAAGCTATACCATCATTATAAACCCGGAAAATAAGATCTACCCGAAGTCCTTTGACATTTTCAAACCGATAAGTACATTCATTAGCCTCATTATGGCAATGCCTGCGTTTACCAGTCAGCATTTCATAATCATCAACTACAGAAGTTACAGGAGTTGAGCTTATCAATTTAAAGCAATCATCCGTATCCGACGTTTTTAGACCTATTTCAGGTAATGACATCATTTTAACTTTATCCCGCCCACTATGATAAATAACAGAAAAACCTTTTTCAGCATGATATTCAATGGCTATCTTACCGTTAGGAGATTGTAATAAATTGTTCTGCATCGTACATGAAATGCAGGATAAGCACAACAGTGCAATGATAGTAAAATATTTCATAATCATTAAATTGTTCAATGTACCTTCTATTATATTTTAAGGAAAAAGAGAATACTTCATCAGCACCCTCTCTTTCCTCTCTTTTTTAATTATTCATATAGATAAAACATACGTTCCATCATACTCCATTTTTCTTTAGCAAGTTCCCCTTTCCTGCATTGTTGGAATACCGATACAAAATCTTCCCATTCCTGCTGTCGGGGTAAAGTCGCAAGTTTAGCCATAGCAGATTCCCAATCGAAATCAATAGGAGTTTCGACAATCATGAATAACCGATTACCGCATATATATATTTCCATTTCTAAAATACCAACTGAACGGATCCCCTCTCTGATCTCCCGCCACGACTTCTCCTTACTGTGGCACTCCCGATACTTCGCTATCAGCTCCGGATCATCCTTCAAATCCATTGTCTGACAATATCTCTTTACCGGATAGCCATATCTTTTCATTTCATATCCATTTTCTTTCATCTTATCTTAAACTTAATCCTGCTTAATTATATCCCTCATTCTGTTTCAGATTCTTATTTACATTCAAATCATTTTGAGGAATAGGAAAATATCGGTTATGGGGTGCCCATGTACGTTTCTCAAATTGATAATACATATTTTCATCCACCGGAGAAGCAGTAGCCCCACTCCCTCTATAATTACGAGCTTGAGGATCATCCGACAATTTTACTCCGGTAAATGTATGATTAAGTTCTTTCTCGGCAATGCCCCAACGTAACACGTCATAATATCGAAGCCCCTCGAATGCCAGTTCCACACGTCTTTCTTTACGAACTGCTTCACGAACAAGTTCCTGTGTCGCTACGTCTGTCTTTTTTATTCCAACCAATTTCACACGATCACGTATATCATTGATAGTCAAATCCAATAAATTCTGGTCTACTGCATTCGGCTGCGATTCATTTACCGCTTCCAGATAGCTTAATAGAACCTCAGCATAACGCATAATAGGAGTATAAGTGGGAGTAGAACCTAAATTATTAGTTATAGACGGATCACAACCTTTCTTCGGACAATATCCATTAAATAAGGCAAATTTATTATAGCTATCTGCAGTATTAGCTCCCTTAAAGCAATCATAAATTATATCATTATACTTAGTTCCCTCATAACTTCCCAAAGGAGGTAAAAAAATAGAAGCATACAAGCGCAAATCCCGATTAACATAAGGATCATTCTCATCATAAACCTCAGAAGTCTTAATGTCCTTGCCGTCTGCACAGAAATATTCTTTCACCAATTCGTTATATGGTGAGAACTGATGCCACCCTCCATAAGCAGCTTCAGGATATAAATATTGATAACGTGAATTAGTATACAAATCCTTTATCCCCATAATACAAAATATTATCTCAGGGCTATATTCACCTCCTATTTGAAAAAGTTTCTCATAGCTGTCCTCTCCATTACGACGATCCAATTCATATATTCCCGACTCAATCACACTACGTAAAATAGTAGCAGCATCTCCCCATCTCTCTTGTGCCAGATAAAGACGACTTAAAAGTACCTTAGCCGCCCCCTTGGTAAACCGGCCATATTCCTCTGAAGAATATTGGACAGGCAACAAGTCTATAGCAGTCTTCAAGTCCTTCTCCACTTGCGAATAGACTTCAGTCTGAGGTGTTTGAGAGATAGAATTCGCTTCGTCCACCGACAGAGTTTTCAAAGGCATAGGAACATCCTTATAATAAAATGCCAAATTTAAAAAGAAATAAGCTCGTAAACACTTCACTTCGGCAGACCACTGTTCTTTTTTAGATTCTTCCATCGGACAGTCCGTAATATTCTCTAGAAAAGTGTTGTACTTAGCTATTTGCGTATATGCATTTCCCCAATACCAACGTAAATTACTGTTAGTAGCCACCGTATTGGAACTAGCCATTAAAGTAGAAAAATTTTCCTTTTCCGTTCCGTTTCCACCTGCAAAATCCAAATAGAGCAACCCTTGTGGCGTAGCAAAATCATCATGCGACCAACCAGTCTGGAAACGATAACATCCTGTCAAAGCCAACATGGCATCCCCTTCACCAGTCCAAAAACTACCATCAGAAATTGCTGAAGGTGGCTCCTTATCTAATAAATCCGAGCAACCAGTTGTTACTAGTGATACAGCCAAAGCACATAAACAAGCCTTTGTCATTCCTAATGTATTATATATATTTTTCATAATGATTCTTGATTGAATGATTTACTTAGAACTTGAAATTAAATCCGAATGAATAAATACTATTGACCGGATAATAAGAGGGAGAATCCCCTGTTCCTATCTCATTTTCAGGATCCCAACCTTTATAGAAACTATTGAAAGAGAACAGATTTTGTCCGCTTACATAAACACGCACATTTTCCAAACCTATTTTTTTAGTCCATGCTTTTGGGAATGTATATCCTATTTGTATATTCTTGACTCGTAAGAAACTAGCATTACGGACCCAATAATCAGAAGTTTGAAGATTAGTGTCATTCATATTCAAAGTTTCCAATCGAGGATATTCAGCCCATTTATCAGGATTTTCTTCCTTCCAACAAGATTCAGCCTGCCATCTCTGTATCTGTCCACCGTTGTAGAATGCATAAGCCATATAAGATCCTATCAAACGCTTATGACCTCCTAAACCTTGTAATAAAGCTGAAAAATCAAAACCTTTATAAGAAGCGGAAAGATTCAAACCATAATAAAACTTCGGGGTAGTACTTCCCAATACGGTACGATCATATTGCGCATCCACCTTACCATCGGGAACCCCGTCAGGACCACTAATATCTTTGTATTTCACATAACCAGGTTTCAATCCTGACTTACTTACCAATTGCTCAGGAGCCGCATCTATTTCCGCTTGGTCTACAAACAGTCCATCAGTTTCATATCCATATATAATACCTATCGGTTGCCCTACAATTCTGTTATTATTAATTTCTTCGGTAGCTCCGTTCGCCAATTTCTCAACTGCATTTTTTACCCATGTAAAATTAGGAGAAATACTAAACCGGAAATCACGTCCTATTTGTCCGTTATAAGTCAGATTTATTTCAATTCCTTCGTTCGAAACAGCTCCAACATTAGATTGTCCGACTTCACGTCCCATAATACTAGACACCTCAACTGGTGCTAAAATGTCCGAAGTATATTTATAAAAATAATCCAATGTTCCACTAAAACGTCCATTCAATAAACTAAAATCTAAACCAATATCCGTTATAGCCGTCTTTTCCCAAGTAATTTCCGGATTATTATAGGTTTTCATGTAAGCCCCAGACTGAAGAGTTGCCGGATTTCCAAAAGGATAATCATGTCCAAGTTCATAAATCTGTTGGTAAGGATAAACACCTATATTTTGATTACCAAGTACACCATAGGAAGCACGCAATTTCAAATTATCAACTACAGCTGAAACTGCCGCATTCTTCCAAAAATCCTCCTCAGAAATTCTCCCCCCTGCAGAAACTGACGGGAAAAGTCCCCAACGATGACCGTCCGCAAAACGTGACGATCCATCATAGCGCAAATTAGCCTCTAATAAATAACGATCTTTCCATGCATAATTTATACGCCCGAAAAAAGAAAGCAACGCATATTCCTCCAATGAACTATCATTAGTAGCTGTTGATTTATCTCCAGAACCTAATTCATACAAATAATTATTAGGAAACGTATTTCTATAACCTTCCAAACCTTTATTATTAGATTGCTCCACAGAAGTACCCGCCAATAACTTAAAGGTATGATTTTTAATTTGTTTTTCATAAGTAGCTAATGCTTCAAAGGTAGTATACGTATTATTTGCAGTCCATACATTTAAAGTAGCGGGCCCCACTGTCTTACTATCATCAAAATAAGTATCAGCCCGGTACGCTTTATCATATTTAGTCCAGTAATTCACCCCAGCTTTACCTATAAAAGAAAGTCCGTCTACAGGAGTATTCCATGTCAATTGTCCGGAAGCACTTATATTTCTACTCACATTCTGTACAAAAGATTCACTCGCCAACCACGCTTCCGGACTATAATTATCCTGATATCCAAAACTTCCATCCGACTTTTGCCCGGCATAAATAGGTCCCTGACGAACAGCATATCCTATCATTCCATCAATACTTTGTGGTTCGCCATTAGGAGCATTATATTTATTATTATAAGCATTAATATTCAAATTAAGCATCAGCCCTTTGGCGATTTCACTTTTCATAGTAAACAGTGCAGTCATTCTTTCATTAGACGTTTTTGCCGTCATACCTTCCTGATTTCTATAACCTACTGATAAATTATAACTTGTCGTAGCATTTCCTCCTTGTATGCTGAGATTATGTTGGTGTTGAAAACCAGAACCAGATTCCAACAGCCATTTTAAGTGATTTACATTCGGATAATTATCCGGATCAGATCCATCTCTATACTTTTGAATCTGTTCAGGTAAATAAGCTTCCTGCTTACCCATATTCCGCATAGCCATATTATAATATTCCGCATATTCCCATGATGGTAAAAAATCAGGCAATTCCGTAGGCCGTTGCCAACCAAAAGAATTACTATATGTAATAGTCGTTTTACCTTGTGCACCCTTCTTTGTTTCAATCAAGATCACCCCATTAGCAGCACGATTACCATAAATAGAAGCAGAAGCTGCATCTTTCAAAAAAGAAATGCTCTGAATATCATTAGGATCTACATCATCAATGTTACCTGATAAACCATCAATCAAAACCAATGGATCTGTTCCAGCTTTTGAAAATGTACCAGTTCCACGAATTTTAACAGTTGCTCCTTGTCCGGGACGACCTGAAGTTTGCAATACACTTAAACCTGGAGCCAAACCTGCCAGTGCTTGAGCAGTACTCATAACAGGCTTACTAGCCAAGTCTTCAGCTGAAACAGCAGATACGGCTCCTGTTAAATTCACCTTTTTCTGTGTTCCATATCCAACTACAACTACTTCTTCCAACTTTTTTGTATCTTCTTCCATTATAATACGAAGTAACTTGTTACTTTCAACCTTTATTTCTTGCGAAATATAACCTACATAACTTATCTGGAGCATGTTTCCCATTTCAGCAGACAGAGAAAATTTGCCATCCAAATCAGTAACAGTTCCATTGGAAGTACCTTTAACCAAGATACTGACCCCAATTAACGGCTCACCGGAAAAATCAGTAACCAAACCATTGACATTACTCTGTGTCTGTGCCCAAGTAGTATAGCTCAGGCAACACATCAACAAGACCACCAAGAATCTTATTGGCTGCATACATTCTAATCTGTTTCTCATTATTCTATTGATTATTGGGTTAATTTTCAAGACATAACAAGGGCTTACCGACCTAAAAAAGCCGATAAATAAACCTACTTTATGCTATATTCACTTCTTTATCTTAAATACGGGAGCAATCTTATTCAACTGTACATCAGGCATATCAATAACAACTCCTTGCGCTGTACGAGTAAAAGATACCTTTCCATAACCTAACAATTCAATTTTAGTAATTTTATCAGGATACAACTCACTTCCCGTTGCCAGCGATTGAATGACAACTTGCTTTTCTTCCGGCCATGCAAGGACTGTAGCATAGAGATATTTCTTGGTTTGAGTAAAACGGATTTCAGATGCAGTGGCTTTAGTGTAAGCACCTTCATTGAAACCTTGGGCATTAATCTTGATATCAGCATTGGCTATCGGACCTTCTCCGAAGACTTTCCACGGGCGTGTATCATAAATAGCCTCTTTATTCATACTCATCCAGTTACCAAATTCATTTAAAATGGCTTCTTCCTTTTCATCGAAAGTTCCGTCAGCCCGAAGAGGAACACTAAGCAACAAATTACCGTTCTTACTGACCACATCCACTAATAGTTTCACTACATCGGAAGCACTTTTATACCAGCCGTTCTCCGCCAATCTGGTATCATAATGCCAACCGCCTAAACAAGAACAAGTCTGCCATGGCTCTTCATAAATACTATTGGGAGATCCCCTTTCCACATCCCATACCAAAGCTTTACGTTGTTCATCGGTAAGAATTTTACCAAACATAACAGCACTGAAATCCCCCTTACGAACAACCATGTTGTGATTATAAAAATGTGCGGCAATCTTCAAACCCGCATCACTGATAGGATAAAACGGTACACCAGTCACATCAAAATAAATCAAATCGGGATTATAACGGTTTATTGCATCGACTGTACGATCATAAAAGTTTGTCACATATTCTTGAGTAGGAATACAAACACCATTTCCCCATGCCCATTGACGGTGAATCATACCGTCAGCCCAACTTCCAGCGCTTAACGGGTGATTCTGTGCATAAAGTTTTTGAGGATCGTAGCCTTCCCACCACTTACCCTTACCATCTTCTTTAGTCAAACATCCATCGTAGGGTACACCTGCCTTCTCGCCATGACGGTCGTATCGTTGAGCCGGTTCATACCAGCTCCACGCATGGTCCGCATGGAAACTGATACCAAATGGAAGACCGTTTTTCTTAGCTGCTTCAGCCCAGCCCGCCAATATATCCTTCTTAGGGCCTATATTCACGGAATTCCATTCCTGATATTGGCTATCCCATAAATCATAATTATCATGGTGATTACCTAAAGCGAAGAAATACTGGGCACCAATCTTCTTATAAAAGGAAACCAATTTGTCCGGATCCCATTTCTCGGCTTTAAACAAAGGCAATATATCCTTGAAGCCCACTTCAGAGGGATGGCCATAATGTTCCACATGGTGCTTATACTCGCGCGAACCTTCCAAATAGAGAGAACGCGCCATCCAGTCGCCGGACCCTTCCACACATTGCGGTCCCCAATGTGCCCAAATACCAAATTTGGCATTTCTAAACCATTCAGGAACTTTATAGTTCTGCAATGATTCCCAAGTAGGTTCGAACTCTCCCTCCTGCATTTTTTCATTTTTCTCTGAAACAGGTACCTGGTAAGTCTGAGCCTCCAAAACTCCCGTCCAAAGCAACAAAGCCGAAGCCAAAAGAAAATGTTTTGCTTTCATAGTATAATTGCTTTATATGTTTTTCAATTATCAATAGTGCAAATATACAGAGTTGAAACCAATTTATATTATCCAAATGCGCCATTATGTAGGATAATATCGACTTTTACCTGAAATAATTCAAAAACAAATACCAAAACAGGTGATTTGATATGAAAATATCGATTTCCCATTGGATTATATATATACTTTTGCTTACTTTGTACGAAACTGAATCTTTCATTCTAATAACTTAAGGAATATGACACAATCAATCGACCAATTACATTTACTTATATTAAATGTAGGACTAGCCATTCACAATGCAGACTGGAACTGGAAAAACGTAAGCAGCCCTTTTACCCGACTCTATTATATAATGGAAGGAACCGCCCAAATAATATTTCCCGATGGAATGCAGGAACTAAAACCACATCATCTATATCTGGTGCCATCATTCACTACCCATAGTTATCAGTGCAATTCTCATTTCACTCATTATTATCTCCATATATATGAAGACCATCAATCGGAATCCGGCATTCTGGAAGATTGGAATTTCCCGATAGAAATACCTGCGGGCAACCTGGAATTACCACTTATTAAAAGGTTATGTGAAATAAATCCTACCATGCAGCTTCCTCAATCCGACCCGACAAGCTATGACAACAACCCCACATTAATCAGAAACATCATTAAAAATAAACAGCGTACCTTCTGTGACAAAGTCGAATCCAGAGGTATAGTATATCAACTTATTGCCCGCTTTTTAAAAGACGCCAAACCTAAAGTGGAAGTCAACGATAACCGTATCCAAAAAGTTTTGTCCCACATCCGAAAAAATATCTATAAAACAGTAGATATAGACTCATTGGCAGCAATCTCATGCCTCTCAAAAGATCATTTTATCCGTCTTTTCAAAAAAGAAGTCGGTACCACACCGCTACAATATATTAATCAGAAAAAAATAGAGAAAGCCCAATTAATTCTGATTACAGAGGATATTCCCGTAAAAAACATAGCCTATCTCCTTGCTTATGAAGACCATTCTTATTTTAACCGCCTATTCAAAAAAATCACAGACGTTACTCCACAGCAATATAGAGAACTATATAAAAAGTAACCGTCTTATTATTTTTACGCAAAGGTTTACGTACTTTTTTCAACCTCTTCCACCATATACCTAAAGGTTATTCCTCTATTTTTGATGCCGGAAATAAATCTAAAAATAAATAGAGCTATGAATTACAATGAAATCGGGAAAACCGGTATGCGGGTTTCCAATCTTAGTTTCGGAGCCTCTTCCTTAGGAGGAGTTTTCCATGATTTAAAAGAACAAGAAGGCATTCAAGCGGTATTTACCGCCGTTGAATCGGGAATGAATTTTATAGATGTCTCTCCTTATTACGGACATTATAAAGCGGAGACCGTGTTAGGAAAAGCGTTGAAAGAAATACCACGTGACAAATATTATCTCTCTACCAAAGTGGGACGCTATGGAAAAGATGGAGTCAACACATGGGATTATTCCGGAAAACGTGCAACGGAAAGTGTGTATGAAAGCTTGGACAGACTCCACATTGAATATATCGATCTGATTAATGTACACGATGTAGAGTTTTCAGACATGAATCAGGTAGTCAACGAAACATTACCTGCACTGGTAGAACTTAAAAAGAAAGGTATTGTGGGACATGTAGGTATCACAGACTTGCAATTAGAAAACTTAAAATGGATCATTGATCACTCGGAACCGGGAACAGTAGAAAGCGTACTTAACTTCTGCCATTATTGTCTGAATGACGAGAAACTGACTGATTATCTGGATTATTTTGAATCAAAGAATATCGGCATTATCAATGCCTCCCCCCTTTCAATGGGCTTACTCTCCCAACGTGGGGTTCCTGCATGGCATCCGGCCCCCCAATCACTGGTAGAAGCCTGTCGGAAAGCTGTTCAACATTGCCTGTCCAAAAATTATCCTATAGAGAAACTGGCTATTCAATATTCTGTCAGCAATCCACGTATCGCCACCACTTTGTTCAGTTCGGCCAATCCGGATAATGTATTGAAAAATATAACATATGCCGAAGAACCCATTGATTGGAACCTTGTAAAGGAAGTGCAAGAAATTATCGGAGAACAAATGCGTGTCAGTTGGGCTAATTCATAATACAAAGGAAAATAATGATGGATTTTAACATAATAGATGCACACTCCCATCTTTGGCTACGGCAAGATACGGAAGTCAACGGATTGCCTATCCGTACTTTAACCAACGGACGTTCGTTATTTATGGGGGAAGAACGTCAGATGGTTCCGCCCTTTATGATTGACGGGCGGAATAGTGCCGAGGTTTTTCTCTCGAACATGGACTATGCACAAGTATCGGCTGCCGTAGTCACTCAGGAATTTATTGATGGCATCCAAAATGAATACCTCGCAAAAGTGTCCCATAAATACCCAGACCGTTTCTTTGTATGCGGTATGTGCGAATTTCGTAAACCCGGTTATCTGCAACAGGCCAAGGAATTAATAAGTTCCGGTTTCAAAGCAATAAAAATCCCGGCACACCGCCTTTTTCTAAAAGAAGGAAGAGTCATGCTGAACAGTGACGAAATGATGGAAATGTTCCATTACATGCAAGAAAAAGACATTATCCTTTCCATTGATTTAGCCGATGGGGATACACAAGTACAGGAAATGAAAGAAATCATTCAGGAATATCCGCAGCTTCGAATCGCTATCGGACATTTCGGTATGGTCACCACACCTCATTGGCAAGAACAAATAAAGTTGGCCCGCCATAAAAATGTCATGATAGAATCCGGGGGGATCACCTGGTTGTTCAACAGTGAATTCTATCCGTTTCACGGAGCGGTCAAAGCCATTAAAGAAGCAGCAGATCTGGTAGGTATGGACAAACTGATGTGGGGATCGGATTACCCTCGGACCATTACGGCCATTACTTACAAGATGTCTTACGATTTCATCCTTAAAACGACTGAAATGACACAAGAAGAGAAAGCACTTTTTTTAGGTAAAAACGCCGAAAGATTTTATGGTTTCAAAAATATCATATCTCTTCCTTACATAAAAAACATGTCAGAATAATCAACTGACACTTATAAATCCATACCATGAAAAATAAGAACTATTATGTACCATTGATGCTCATATTCTGCCTGTTTTTCCTATGGGCTATCAGCAGCAATCTGCTACCTACTATGATAAGACAGCTGATGAAAACCTGTGAGTTAAACGCTTTCGAAGCATCATTCACAGAAACAGCCTACTGGCTTGCCTATTTCATCTGTCCCATTCCCATCGCTATGTTCATGAAAAAATACAGCTACAAATCGGGAATTATTTTCGGGTTATTACTGGCGGCATGTGGTGGGTTACTGTTCTTCCCCGCTGCCATGCTGAAAGAATATTGGGCATATCTATGCATATTCTTTATCATTGCCACCGGAATGTGTTTTTTAGAAACGGCAGCCAATCCTTATGTAACCGCTTTGGGAGATCCGAAAAGTGCGCCCCGTCGATTGAATCTGGCACAATCATTCAATGGGCTGGGAGCTTTTATAGCTGCCATGTTTCTCAGCAAACTGATTCTGAGTGGCAACCACTATACCCGCGACACCCTGCCCACTTCTTTTCCCGGTGGCTGGGAAGGTTACATTCAAACAGAAACAGACGCCATGAAACTTCCTTATCTGCTGCTAGCTATGCTACTCATTGTTATTGCCATCATCTTTATCTTCTCCAAATTACCTAAAATCAAAGAAGGAAATACGATGGAAGGAGTAGAATATAAAGGAGAAAAATTAATTGATTTCGGAGTCTTAAAACGTTCTCATCTTCGTTGGGGAGTTATTGCACAATTCTTCTACAATGGTGGTCAGACAGCCATTAACAGTTTATTTCTAGTCTACTGTTGTACCTATGCAGAACTACCTGAAAATACAGCCACCACCTTTTTCGGTCTTTATATGCTGGCTTTTTTGGCAGGAAGATGGACAGGCACACTACTCATGGTAAAATTCCGTCCACAAGACATGCTATTGGTATATGCGCTGATTAATGTCTTGCTATGTATTGTTGTGGTTTGTTTTGGC
>OKSE01000901.1_pt1 | contig 16053 bp, 10 predicted proteins | sample 1633631 | NCBI WGS metagenome assembly OKSE01 (sample SAMEA3541555, study PRJEB24748) | human gut metagenome | biome: human gut; feature: human-associated habitat; material: faeces | place: China | collected 2012 | reverse complement strand
TTTGTGTATCTTCCCGAAATGCCCTACCGCAAGGTCGATCTCGATAAGGCCGCGCGGAACGTACTGACACAGGAACAGTTTGAGCAGGCCGGCGGCGAAGGTACGGTCGCGAGCTGGCGCAATACTGTGACGGTCGAAAATGTTCATCCCAACACGACGGTCTCGTTCCGGATGAACAATCTTTCCGGAAGCGCCGCTGATTTGAAGCTCTATGCCTACGGTGCAGACGGAAAGCTGGCGGAGGTCAGCAAAGAGCTGTGGACGATCACGGATGAAGCCGGGACTGGCGTGGATACCCTGGCCGACGGCACACTGTATGAGCTGCGTGTGAGCGTCGCAGACGGCAGCGCGTTCGACCTGAGCGAGACGGAAAAGGAGATCAAAATTTCCGTTGTACTTGCAAAGTAAGACTCAAGGAAGGCTGTCAAAAAACTACAAAATCACCCCCGTTGCTAATTGATATGCTCCCTTTGTGAGAGACAGTGAAATAAAAACACTGTCAATCACGAAGGGAGCATTGTTCATGTCAAGAAGGAAAACCAGCAGATCAGAGCAACTGCCGGCGGCGAAAGCCTCTGCATGACCTGTGGACGCGTCAGCCCTTTGTCCACGCAGTCTACCTTTGAGGACTTGGCGGTGGATTTCGAGGGTACAACCGCCAGTGGCGCGGAGCGATTCTACCGGCAGACGCTTGACAAGCTGCGCCTGAAGCTGCCTGAAAGCAGGCTTGTCCATACCGTGACGCTGAAGCAGACCGAATGCCGCAAAAGGAATAAAAAATAGCCGCCGCTGTCTACCTATATCAGGTAGACAACGGCGGCGAATGGGGAGAGATCAGATTTGACTTTGCAACCGGCACAGCGGAAATCGTCCGGCTGGCGGAGCGGGACACGATAAAGTCCAATGTCTTTGCAAGGACGGCGATTCGGTACATACAGAGCTTACCGGAGGCAAAGCTGCCCAGTGAGGCTGTTGTGATGTTTGATCAAGCATTGTGATCCTTAAAATTTATAATTCTTATTCAAGCAAGCACTTGATTTATTTTGCGGATTCCGATATACTATTATAAGAAACACTGGATAATGCACAGAAATGGGGGGATTGTGTTTTGAGGGAAGAAAAGAAAGCCGAAAAGAGGCAGGAGCTTGTAGGCGTCTGCCTTGACTGCTTTGTCGAAAAGGGGCTGACCGTTGCCACGACAAAGGACCTCTGTAAGGCGGCAAAGCTGCAAAACGGCGGCATCTACTATTACTTCTCCACCAAAGAGGAAATCGTTCTTGCCTGCGCCGAGGAAGCGATCAGTCGAATTGAAAAAGCTGCGTTTGCCATCGTGTTTGAAGATATTAGTGACATCAAAAGCATGACGGATCATCTCGGTGAGCTGGCGGATAAAATGTCGCCTACCATGCGCTTTCTGGTCAGCGTATGTGTGTCGCGCGAATACGGAGAAAAGGTAAAGCCTTCCCTTGTGCGGCTTGCGGCAAGATACCCTTATTACACGGGCAGGATTGCGGAGATCCTCGGCTGCACCGACGAAGAGGTTGCGCCGTTCGTTCATCTGTCGATCCTTGCCATCAACAATTATATGATCTTTGCCGAGCGAGCGCTGTTTGACCCACAAATCGAAGCGGTCAAAAAAGAGCTTTCAAGGCTTGCGGAAAGAAAGGGGCGGAATAATCGATAGTTTACCATAAAGAGAAAATCACAAACGACTTCATAGTTAATCCATACGCACAAACCGTTCCGTGAAGATGACCAAAGCAGAAAAGAATCATAGGAGGATAACATGAAAAAGATACTTGCAATTTTACTATCGCTGCTTACGCTGCTTTCCTGCGGGCTTCTTTCCGCCTGCTCTGCCGAAAAAGCGCAGCCGGATACACCGGATACTGAAACCGTGTGGGAAACGGTCAGCGAGGCATACATCTATGCGTTCCCGCTGGTGCTGACCGACGCAACCAAAACATTATCGACCAATACGGACGGGACCATGGCTGGCCGTGCGCCCATCAATCAGTTCAACCATGCAAAAAAGCTGGCGAACGCCTCTTTCCGCACCGTCGTGACGCCGAACGTTGATACCGTCTATTCGCAGGCATGGCTTGACATCAGCACAGAGCCTATGGTCTATGTCCTGCCGGAAACGGATCGCTTCTGCAATGTGCAGCTTCTGGATGCGTGGACGAACACCGCCGCCGTGCTGGACAAGGCGGGTGCTTATGCCATTGCGCTTCCCACTTGGGAGGGCGAGCTGCCCGACGGTGTGACGCGCGTGGACGTGCCCACCGCAACGGTGTGGTCGATCACCCGCACGGTGCTGTCCGGGAACGAGGATCTGCCCAATGTCTATGCCATTCAGGAGCAGATGCAGCTCCTGCCGCTTTCGGCTTATGTACAGGGAGGCGAGTATGCCGCACCGCAGGGAACTTATAAAGAGGAAAATGACTTTGTTCCCGTGAACAAGGTGCTTTCCATGACGCCAGCAGAGTTTTTCAATACGGCTAACACTCTGATGCAGGCCAACCCGCCCGCCGATGCGGATGAGGAACTGCTGAAGAAACTCTCCGCCATCAATGTGGGCGCGGGTAAGACCTTCGACGCCGCCCTCCTGGGCGAAGGAGCTGCCGAGCGCTGGACGCAGATGCTTCAGGGGCTTCGCGCCACGCTTGCCGCCGACGGCGCGAAGTATGCGCAGAAGCTCGGTCAGTGGGTCTATTACGGCAAGCCCATCGGCGACTTCGGCACGGAGTATACCTACCGCGCGATGGTAGCGCTGGTGGGGCTTGGCGCCAACACCGTGGACGTGGCGATCTATCCCAAGACAACGGTGGATGAGACCGGCGCAGCGCTGACCGGAGAAAAGAAGTATACGCTCCACTTTGAAACCCTTCCTCCCACGCTGGAGGGCGGCTTCTGGTCCGTGACCGCCTACGGAGAGGATGATTTCCTCATTGACAATTCCATCGACCGCTACTGCATCAACGACCGCTCCGGCTTCAAGCTGAATGCGGACGGCACATTGGATATTATCCTGTCCAAGGATGCACCGGAAGACACCTCTAACTGGCTGCCTGTTTCCGACGGGGAATTTCATCTGTTCATGCGGATCTATGTACCGGATATGACAGCACTGGATAGCTGGCAGCCGCCTGTTATCCGCGAACAATAAGGAGATGGAAAAAGAATGGCTATGAAACGTATTGCAGCAATGCTTCTTGCATCGGTACTGTTGCTGTCCTGCGTCGGCTGTGCGCAGGATGGGCGCAAAGAGCCGGACGCAGAAAAGGCAGACCTGGGTCTGACTGCCGAGGTCAAGCCCGCCACAGACTTTACGGCAAAGGCAAATGCCGCCGTCTACGATGAACTTGACTTCGATGATAAGCAGGAATATGAATTCGCCACCCGCGGACTGATCGACGCGCCGGAAACACTGGAGCTGAAGGACGAGGATGGGACGATCCTCTGGAGTCAGGAAGCCTATGCGTTCCTGGATGATTACGAAAAAGCGCCTGACAGCGTAAATCCCAGTCTCTGGGAGAACACGAAAAATAACCACGCCTATGGCCTTTTTGAAGTGACGGATGGCATCTATCAGGTCCGCGGCTATGACATGGCAAACCTCACCGTTGTCAAGGGCAATACGGGCTGGATCGTTTTTGACACGCTGATGAGCGTGGAGTGCAGCCAGGCTGCCATGCAGCTGATCGAAAAGAATCTTGGTAAATTCCCGGTCAAGGCCGTCATCATCTCTCATTCCCACGCCGACCATTTTGGCGGCATCGCCGGCGTGATGGCGAAAGAGGATAAGGCAGACGAGACACTTTCTATTGAAGATCAGCTCGCCAGCGGCAAGATCCCCGTGATCACACCTGTGGGCTTCACGGAGCACTCCGTGAAGGAAAATGTCTACGCCGGTAAGGGTATGGGCCGCCGCAGCAATTATCAGTATGGCGTCCTTCTGACCCCCGGCGTGACCGGCAAGCTGGCGCAGGGCATCGGCATGGGACAGTCCACCGGAACGGTCTCGTTCATGACGCCCAGCTATGAAATCACGCAGTCCGGCGAAAAGCTGACGATCGACGGTGTGGAGCTGGAGTTCCAGCTCACGCCGGGTACGGAAGCGCCCGCCGAAATGAACACGTGGCTGCCCCAGTACAAGGCGCTGTGGATGGCGGAAAACTGCACCGGCACGCTCCACAATCTCTACACGCTGCGCGGCGCGGAGGTGCGCGACGGCGCGGCATGGGCAAGCTATATCACCGAGGCCATTTCCCTTTACGGCAAGGAGGCGGAGGTCACCTTCCAGTCCCACAACTGGCCGCACTGGGGCAATGACGTGGTGAACGACTACATGGTCAACACGGCGGCCGTGTATAAGTTCATCAACGACCAGACTCTGACCTATATCAATCAGGGCTACACCAGCGACGAGATCTCCAACATGATCGAGCTGCCGGAGGCGCTCAATAAAATCTGGTACACCCGCCAGTACTACGGGACGGTCGCCCACAACGCCAAGGCGGTCTACCAGAAGTTCATGGGCTGGTATGACAGCAACCCTGTCAACCTGAACCCCCTCATGCCAAGCGACAGCGCAAAAAAATGGGTGGAGTACCTGGGGGATGTTGACAAGGTCCTGCAAATGGCAAAGGCGGATTTTGACAAGGGTGAATATCAGTGGGTCGCCGAGGTCACAAACACCATCGTCTTTGCCGACCCGACGAACACCGATGCACGGCTTCTGTGCGCCGATGCACTGGAGCAGCTGGGGTATCAGGCGGAGTCCGGTCCGTGGCGCAACGAATATCTGACCGCCGCGCAGGAGCTGCGCTATGGAAACGCCAATTTCACCGCTTCCACCAAATCTACCGGCGACATGGTCAAGGCCCTCTCCGCGCCCATGCTGTTTGACTATATGGCCATTGTCATGGACAAGCAGGCGCTGGCTGACCGCGACTTCACCATGAACGTGATCCTGCCTGACGTGGGCGAACAGCATATGCTCCGCGTGAAGAACGGTGTGCTGCTGGTCTATGCGGATACCCTGTCTGATGATGCGGACGTGTCTATCACCTGCCCGAAGAATGCGCTGTTTGCGATCCTGACCAACAATCAGGAAACGGTTGCAAAGGCCGTCAAGGTCGAGGGCAGCGCAGAGCTGCTGACGCTGATGATGGAGAATATGAACCAGTTCCCGATCACCGGAGCCAACCCCTTCAACATCATCGAGCCGTAACGGCTTCGCGGGGCGGTCCGTGGGAAGACCGCCCCGCTCGAGAGAAAACAGCGAGATGCTTTCAACGCAAATTAAAAGCTGTCTGTTTCTGTTGGAAACAGACAGCTTTTGCAGCCTTACGGTTGCCCTGCACACCCGAATCTGTCAGCCAACAGTAGAAAGTTGAATTACTTCCTTATCACTGTTAAGCCAATGGCTTTCGTGAGCCTTTTTGCGATATTTACTGCTTGTCGCCGCCAAATATCGAAATTTGACTCTCATCGCTCTGGCTGTGCATCTCGGCGATGACAGCAAGACTTTCTTCGCTCGCGCCGCCGGGTTCGACCTGCGGCATCGCGAGGAAGAAGCCCTGCAGAAGGTCGACGCCGAGCGACAGCACGGTGCGTACCTCGTCCGCGGTCTCAAGGCCCTCGGCCACGACCTTCATGCCGCGCTGGTGCGCGTAGGACACGGTGTTCGACACGATCTGGCGCTTGTTGGCGTCGGTGTCGATGCTGCGGATGATGGAAAGGTCGATCTTGATGTAGTTGGGTGAGAGCTCGAGAAGGCTGCGCTCGTTGCTGTAGCCGCTGCCGTAGTCGTCGAGCGCGAACGCACCAGAGCTGCCACGGATCGTCTGCTTGATGCGCAGCGCCTTGGGGTCGAGGCACTCTTCCTCCGTGATCTCAATGACGATGCGCGGCAGGATCGAGGCGTAGCGCGCGGAGTATTCCGAAAGCTCATCGGGCGTTAGATACTGGCTTGCAATCGAATTGAGGAACAGCAGCGCGCTGGGCACGACCTTACCGGCGTTTTCGAGCGCGTGATATGCACTTGACGCACAGAAGAACGTGATGCGCTCGACCTCGTGCAGGCAGTTTTCCTCGCGCGCGAGGCGCAGCACGTCCGTCGGGGAGCGCAGCATGGGCAGGTCCACGCGCATGAGCGCTTCATAGGCGAAGACGCTGCCGTCTTTTGCGTCGATAATGGGCTGGAAGCGGTAGGTGACAAGCTCCTCGTTGATGAGACGGCGGAACTCCTCATGGCAGCGTCTTTCCTGCAGGCTGGTGCGGTAGACCTCAGGGTCGAATTCCAGCAGCTCGCCCTTGCGCGAGTGCTTGACCTGATACATGGCAAAGTCCGCGTATTTGCGCAGTGTGATGAGATTTGTGCTGCTCTCGGGATACCACGCGATACCGCCGGAGACGCTCACGCGCAGCTCACGTCCGCTGGGAAGCTGGACGACAGAATGCTCAAGGGCGGCTTTCAGCGCGCGGATGTCGGCGCGCAGCGTATCCTGATCGTTGTAGCCGTAGAAGAGTGCATTGAACTCATCGCCGCTGATGCGCGCGCAGACGGTACGCGCGGGAGCGTTCTTGGCAAAGCATTCGCCTGTGCGGCGGATGTACTCGTCGCCCCAGTCATGGCCGAATGTGTCGTTTATTTGCTTGAGGTTGTCGAGGTCGAACATCAAAAGCGCCGCGTGGCCGAGCTTTTCGGGTGAGCAGAAGAACTCGGCGCAGATGCGGTGGAAGGCACGGCGGTTGTAGAGGTCTGTGAGCGTGTCATAGTCGCACTCGTGCTCAATGCGCAGCTTTTCAAGCGTGTCGGCGGTCGCATCCTCGGCAAGGCCGACCTGCGTGCCGTCCTCGCGCGTCGTCTCGATGCGAAGGTAGCGCTCTTTGCCGCTTGGCAGACAGATGTGGTAGAGCATCGCGCCGTCGGGCGCGGGGGAGTGGGGGCACGAGCGCTCAAAGCGCTGCAAAAGCTCGCGGAAACTCTGCGCTGTTAAGTCGTCTGCGTCAACGCCGGGCATGCCGAGAAGGTCGAAGAAATTGTCGGTGACATAGATGCTGTCGGGAGCGGAGCGCAGCTCATAGCCGCCGAGCTCCACGCTTGCCATGTCCATGATGCGCAGAAACTTGGTCGAAGTATCGAGTACCTCGCGTCCGAGCTGCGTGAACGCGGAGGAGAACCGGTCGAGCTCGATGATGCCGGTGGCGGAGAGCATGGGGATGGAGCTGCGGCTTTCACGCGCGTGCGCGACCTCGTCGGAAAGGCGCGAAATCGGGCGCGAGAGCTTGCGCGCCAGCACAAGGCTGCTGAAAAGTCCTGCAGTGAGCACGACGAGGACCGCGATGATCAAAAACCGCAGCACATAGCCTGAAAAGGCGTAAAGCGCCGATACCGGCACCGAGCCGATAAGCAGCATCTGCTCATTGGAAAACGGCGCGTTGCGGTTGTAGAGCGTCAGCGGTGCCACGGCGGCGTGACAAAGGCCGAGGGGGGAGTCACTCTGGTAGCCGCCGCGCTTTGACGGCTTGAGCAGCAGCGTCTGGTCATAGGATTGCTGCGGCGCATTTGCAGCGGGGGAGGCGGAGATGACGCTGACGGTAAGGTCGTCTTTTCCAATGGCGGAATTCGATGCGACGCCGAGAAGATAGGTGCCCGAGCTGTCGTTCTGCAGCTCGGTGCCCGGCAGCAGGGCTTGCAGGTAGCTTTCAAGAATTTCGACGCCGAGCACGCCGTAGACCGTGCCGTCATCTAAAATAAGCGGGATGGTGTAGGCGATGGCGGAGTGATCGTCGCCGGAGAGCGTGTAGGGCGAGGACGTCCAGTGGCCGTAGTCCGCGGCGTCCAGTTCGCCGTTTCCGTGGTAGGCTGCCTGAAAGACGGGATAGAGAAAGCCACTGCTGCCGTTGGACCCATAGTTGATCGAGGGCGTCCAGCTCGTGTCGGTCGCAATGTAGAGTGACTGTACGACCTGTGCGGGTGCGCGCACGAGCATAAGATCAGAATTGCGCTGCGAGGGGGAGGAATTCGGGTCAAGGTCGCGCAGATAAAGGCAGGGCAGCGGCTCGCCCTTTTTGCGTGTGTCGAGATCATGCGTGTTGAGCACGACAAAAATGCCGGTGACGGGGCGATGGCGCATCGAGGAGATCAGGCTGTCGCCGATCGAGAGCAGCAGGGGGGATGCGGCGTCGCTGCCGCTGTCGAGCGTGTCGAGGCTGATCTCGCCGTCGTCGAGCATGGCCTGCGTCACGGCGTTGATCTTGCCCGCAAGCGACGAGAGGTCCTGCGCGTCGAGCATCTGGCCTTGCAGATAGTTTTGGCGGTTTTCCGTCTGTATCTGCAAGATGTCGACAGCATTCTGCTCAAGGCTCGTGTTGATGCGGCAGAGATAGAGAATGCCGACAAGCAGCGCGATCTCGATGAACAGGATCCAGAGCATGGAGCGCAGGATCGTATGGAAGATGGTGACATGCGGCACATGATCCGATGGTTTGCGAAAGAACATAAAACGGCCCCTTTTTTGTCATTGAACAGTCACTCAGCCCTGAAAGGCCTCAAGCGATGCAAGCGTATCCTGATACCAGGCTTCAAAGCATTCGTCGGAAAGGAACTGCGCCGAGGCCTCTTCAAAGCTCTGTCCCTGCGCCATTGCCTCTTTGACCGCGGCGCGGTCAGCGCTTGCCTTATCGCTCATGGAATATTCAAGAATGGCGCGGGCGTTCGTGCCGCCGGAGAAGGCGTGGGGCGTGTAGAGATGGTTTTCGTTGACCGTGTCGACTGCGGCGGAGAGGACTTCGTCCATCTCATCGCTGAGGGCAAGACCACTTATGCGGATCGCGTCGATGGAGTTGCCCTCGTGCGTGACGGGGAGGTAGCCTGAGTCGACAGAGAACGTGATGTTGTGCTCGGGTGAGGTGAACCATTTGAGGAACACGAGGCTTGCCTGAATCTCGGCATCGCTCGCCTTCGTCACGACCATGCCCGCGCCCTGCTGCACGGCGTAGTCCTCGCCGTTCGCAAACTTCGGGCTTTCAAGCGCCTTGCGCGTGATGTCGTGGCTGTCCATGTCGTCGGCGATGACCTGCGTGGGGAAGAACGTTGCGCTCGAAGACGAGCCGACGTAGGCGATGATATTGCCAGTCTTCACATCATCGCTGCGGAAGCGGCCGCTTGCGGAAAAGTAGCCCTTGATGAAGGGTACATAGTAGTTATCCCAGAGGGTGCGCACGGCGTCGTGGTCAAAGTTCAGCGTCATGCTGCCGTCCTGTGCGTCGAAGATCGTGCAGCCAAGCTGCTTGGCGCCGATGAGCATGTAGTTCGCCATCGCGTCGCGGCCGAAAAACGCGCGTCCATCGTTCGGGATGTCGGGCGTCTGCGCGTCGGTCCACTCGTAGTAGCGTTCGGCGACGGAGACGAGGCCTTCAATCGTGGCCAAGTCGTCATAGGTTGCGCCTGTGGCGGCGGCGAACGGCTCCCAGTCCGTTTCATTGAGAAACAGCAGCTCCACCGACTTGGCGACGGGGAAGATCTTGATACTGCCCGAGCCGGAGAAGTCGCCTTCGCTCAGATAGTCCTCAATAAAGGCGGCGCGGTCCTCTTCGCTTAGATAATCGCTCAGATCGGCAATTTGACCCATCTCATCGAGCGCGTAGGCAGTGTCGGCGTAGGCGGAGAAGATGTTGGGCATCGCCTCGGCACCGACCTTGCCCTCGGCAGAAGCGAGCACGTTGTTCTCAAGATCGGTCACGCTGCCGTGGCTGGAGCTCTCAACCGTGATGCCCTGTTCCTTGCCGACGGTCGAGTTGAACTCGTCGACGAGCGCGTTGAACGCTTCGAGCTGTTCACCGTTGTAGTACGTCCAGATCGTGATATTGACAGGGTTCGCCGGGGAAAATCCGGGGTCTGCCTTGCTGCCGCAGCCTGCGAGCAGCATCATCGCCGCCGCTGCGGCGAGCACGCGAGGGAGAAATTTGTTGTGAGTCATGATGCTTCCTTTCTATTTTGTGCGCCGTTCCAAAGGAAGCGGCGTGATCGGTCAATGCCCGCCGCCTTCGGGCCTGAACTGTCCGAGCGCGTAGGAATACGCGCCTGCGAGAGCGGGCAGCGGTTCGTCGCCGCCACGAGCTGGCGCAGCAGAATGTCGGTGATGGCGCGCACATGCAGAATGTGCGTGCCGGATTCGAAGTTGCGCGACTCGACGATGTGGCTCAGAATGTTGATGATGGCGCTGTTCGTCTTCTCGTGCTCGTAAACCTGCTCTTCGGCCAGGTGGACAAGGTGCTTCTGGCGCGCGTAGAGCGTGAGTGCGTTGCTCACGCGCCGCTGCGTGACCGTCAGGTTGAACGGGCGGCGGATGTAATCCGTTACGCCGGGCTCGTAGGCCTTCTGGATGAACGATTCGTCATCCTCGGACGAGGTGATGATGACGGGGATCTCCTGCAGCCAGTTGCGCTGCTTCATCACCTCGAGCACGCCGAAGCCGTCGAGGCGGGGCATGTTGATGTCGAGCAGCAGGTCGATGTCGAACTCGGAGTGCAGCAGCTCGAGCGTCTGCATGCCGTCGTCGGCATAAGGTATTCGTAGCGGCCGCCGAGGATTTCGGAAAGGATCTGCTGGTTCATTTTCGAATCGTCCGCGATCAGGATTTTGGCTTCGACCGTAGTGTAGACCTCATACGCATTTTAGGGCGTGTTCTTTTGTAGAAATGCCGCCGCGGGGCGGGCGGACAAGAAAATAGGCACCGGAAAAGCCAGTGCCAAACAAAAACTGTTTATGCGTGTTTTTTAGAAACATTTGATACTTAATGTAAACTTAGCACAGAACCACGGAACATTCAAGGGAAATTTTCCCGGTTTTTCCTGCTGTTTTGCCAGAAATGATTGAAAAAAGAGCGGAAAGGGCGAAGCGTTTCCGCAAAAAAAACGGGAGAGCCGTCAGTGGACGGTAAAAAATGCACGATAAATTTGAGGAAAAAGAAATATGGATTGTAAAATATGTGCGAAATGGGGAGAAATACTGAAGATTATTGACAATTTTTAGAAAAAAGTTTATAGCAATAGCGCATTTTTTCTGATATACAACGCCGGCTTTATCACGGAGCAGCAGCTCATCGAGGCGCTGGAGATGCAGCTCGGCGTCGAGTTCGTCGACCTGACGGCGGTGTTCATCCGCGCCGCGCTTGACGAGAGGAGTATCCTGAACCGCACATCAGCGCGAGCATCGGCGGCGCGTTCGCGGCGGGACGCATCTCAAGAACAATCCGCAGGGCGGACCTTGCGATGTATCAGGCCAAACTGAAAAAGGATTGCGTAGCAATTTATCAAGAGGAGAAAGAACATGAAACTTGACGAATTTTTCCGCTGCGTCGGCGGCGGCTACGGCGAAGCCAAGGCGCGTTTTCAGAACGACGAGCGCATCGTGCGCTTCCTTAATATGTTCCCGGGCGATGACAGCATGCAAAACCTGACGAATGCGATGAACACGGGCGACACGACTACGGCGTTCCGCGCGGTGCACACGCTCAAGGGCGTGGCGCTGAACCTTGGCCTCGGCTCGCTCGCCCACGCCAGCTCTCAGATGACGGAAGCGCTGCGCGCGGTCAGGATTCGATGTCTGAAAGCGTACAGCCACTCTATGTGGCGGTGCAGAAGGAGCACACTGCCGTGTGCAGCGCGCTCGAGCAGCTCGAAAAGTAATTGAGAATAAAAAAAGTCGAAACCTTTCGGTTTCGACTTTTTTACTTCTTACAGCAGCGGGGCGATGATGCGCATGCCGGGGCCGATGAGCTTTCGCATAAACGGGTCGTTTTTGAGAAGCTCTGCGTCCGCGCGGACGCACTTGGCGAGCGTCTGCTGGAAGTCTTGCTCAATTTTTGGGACTTCGGGGGACGCATAGAGGTACGTGCCGCATTCGAAGTGGTGGTACAGGCTGCGGTAGTCCAAATTGATCGTGCCGACGGTCGCCTTGCAGTCATCGCTGACGAAGACCTTCGCGTGAACGAAGCCCGGCTCGTACTCGTAAATTTGTACGCCGTTTTCAAGCAGCCTGCGGTAATACGTGTGCGCAAGCGAGAAGGCGATCTCCTTGTCAGGCACATGCGGCAGGATGAGCTGGACCTCCACGCCGCGGCGCGCGGCGTAGGTCAGCGCCGTGATCATCTCGTTGTCGATGATGAGGTACGGCGTCATGATGTGCACATAGCGGTTGGCACGGTTGATGATATCCATATAGACCATCTCGCCGACGAGGTCGCGGTCGAGCGGGCTGTCGCCATAGGGGATGACATAGCCCGCTTCCTTTTCATGCGCCGGCTGCGACACGTCGAGATACTTGCTGTAGACTTCGGGCGTAAAGTGCACGGAGCTGACGTCCCACATCTGCAAAAACATCAGCGTCAGGCTGCGCACGGCGTCGCCGCGCAGGGCAATGGCTGTGTCCTTCCAGTGACCGAGGCGCGAGGTGCGGTTGATGTACTCGTCGGAGAGGTTGATGCCGCCTGTGAAGCCGATCTTGCCGTCGATGACCATGATCTTGCGGTGGTCGCGGTAGTTGTAGTGCGTGGAGACGAACGGGCGCAGCGGCGCGAACATCTTGCAGGCAATGCCGAGCTTTTCGAGCTTTTCGGGGTAGGAATAGGGCAGCAGCGCGACCGCGCAGGTGCCGTCGTACAGCACGCGCACCTCGACGCCCGCGTTGACCTTTTCCTTGAGAATTTCAAGGATGCGGCCCCACATGTAGCCCTCCCTGACAATGAAATACTCGAGGAAGATGAAGTGCTCGGCCTTTTGGAGCTCGTCGCACATGACCGCGAACGCATCGTCGCCGAGGGGGAAGTATTGCGCCTGTGTGTTTTGATAGCAGGGGAAGCCGCAGGAATTCAGGTAGGAGGCAAGGCTTTGGAGCTCCTCCGGTAATTCCTCCTTGGAACACGCGCTTTCCGAGGGGGCGAAGTGCTCCGTCTGCGACAGGATGTCGTTGTAGCGGCGGATCATCAGCCGGTGGCCGAGGTCGGTCTTGATGTAAACATACAGAATCAAGCCGAACACCGGCAGCACCGCGAGGATGAAAAACCACGTGAGCTTGATGGTCGGGTTGTCGTCGTTGCCGAACAGAAACAGCACGACTGCCGCCGACAGCAGCGTGTTGCCGCCCCAGAAGTAGGGCAGAAAACCCTCAAGCTTGTAAAAGGCGGCAAAGAGAAACAAGATCTGCACGATCAGCGAAACGATGATGATGCCCGTGCGGCCGAAGATGATCTGCACGAGGCCTCGCTTGCCCTTTTCTAAAAGAAGAATGTGATTGTCGTCGTCTTTCATAGATGTCCTTTCTCAAAGATGACCGTGCCCACGCGGGGCAAGGCACCTACATTTAATATATATCTACTTTATTATAACATGACTTTGCCGAAAAGCCAACCCATTTCCGCAGCGAAGCGTGAAGCGCACGCAGACGGAGGAAACGGGACTTGGCGATTTGATTTTCCTGTGTTAAAATGGCGAAAAAGACAGAAAGGGGACGAGAAAATGGAGCTTAAGACGCAGGTCCATAATATTCCGCCGCTGTATGACGAAAAGTCGCGCGTGCTGATCCTGGGCTCGTTCCCGTCGGTCAAGTCAAGGGAGGCGGCGTTTTTCTACGCGCACCCGCAGAACCGCTTCTGGCCGACGCTCGCCGCTGTTCTGGGCGAGGAAACGCCGAAGACGGTCAAAGAGAAGAAAGCGATGGTCCTGCGCCGCGGCGTCGCCATGTGGGACACCATCGGCTCATGCGAGATCGTGGGATCGTCGGATGCGAGCATCACGAACGTTGTGCCGAACGATCTGTCCGTCATTTTGGATGCGGCGGACATTCAGGCCATCTTCTGCAACGGCGGCACGTCCTACGCCTGCTATAAAAAATACTGCCGCGCGAAGCTCGGGCGCGAGGCCGTCCAGCTTCCCTCCACCTCGCCGGCCAACGCCAGATGGACGAAGGAAAAACTTGTCGAGGTCTGGGGCGCAGCGCTGAAACCGTATCTTTTTTGACGCGGCGTTGACAAAGAAAGGCAAATGGTTTATGATACAGGCTCAATCGATACGAGGAGTGTGGAACCATGGGCAAACTGGCAGCGCCGGTGCGCGCTGACAAGGAAATGATGTTTACGAACCGCCAGCTCGTCGCGCTGATGTGGCCGCTGCTGCTCGAGCAGTTTCTGGCCATTACAGTGGGTCTTGCCGACTCACTGATGGTTGCGACCGTTGGCGACGCGGCGATCAGCGCGGTGTCGCTCGTCGACTCGATCAGCAATCTGATGATCTACATTTTCTCGGCGATGGCGACCGGCGGCGCAGCCGTTGCGGGCCAGTACATCGGACAAAGACAGAAGGAGGACGCCTGCAACGCGGGCCAGCAGCTCATCGCGCTGCTCGGCGCGGTGTCGATCTTCTTCGTGGCGCTGCTGTACCTCTTCCGCACGCAGATTTTGACCGTAATGTTCGGCCATATCGAGCCCGACGTCATGGCGGCGACGAACACTTATTATTTATATGTGATGGCGTCCATTCCGGGCATCGCGCTCTACAACGGCGGCGCGGCGCTGTTCCGCACGATGGGCCACAGCGACGTGTCGCTCAAAGTTTCACTCCTGATGAACAGTATCAACGTGATCGGCAACGCCGTTTTGATCTTTGGCTTCGGTATGGACGTCGCGGGCGTCGCGATCCCGACGCTCGTGTCCCGCACGGTCGCGGCAGTCGTCATCCTCTCGCTGCTCTTCAACCGCGATCTGATGCTGCACCTTTCTGATATCCGCGGCTTTCGTGTCGATATGCGCCTAATGAAGAACATCTTCTACATCGGCGTGCCGAGCGGCGTCGAAAACGGCATGTTCCAGCTGGGGCGTCTCGTACTTTTCAGCCTGATTTCGACGTTTGGTACGGCATCGATGGTGGCGAACGCCATCGGCAACACCATCTCAAACTTCAACTGCTTTGCCGGTCAGGCCATCAACTTGGGCCTTGCCGCGGTCGTGAGCCAGTGCGTCGGCGCGGGCGAATTCGATCAGGCGCGCGCATACCTCAAAAAGATCGCCAAGTGGACGTACGGCATCATGGCGGCCGTCAACCTGACGATCATCGCGTTGCTGCCGCTCATCATGCGTGTCTACAACGTCTCACCAGAGGCGGAAAAGCTCGCCGTCACGGTCACGCTGATCCACGGCATCTCATCCATCTTCATCTTCTGCGATACCATCTGTGCCGTACGCCCGCTGATTCCACTGTCAATCTCATCAAAGATCAACGTCGGAATCTCATCCGTATCCGCCATGACGGTCTTGACCGCGAGCGCAATACGGGAAAGTTCTCCGCCGGAAGCGACCTTTCCCAGAGGCTTTAACGGTTCTCCCGGATTGGTGGAGATCATAAATTCTGCCTCATCCCAGCCTCCGGCACTGTACTCCGTCTTCCGGAATTCCATCGTAAACTGCACATCTAAAAAATTCAGATCTTCAAGTGCCTGTGCAATCGCTTTCGTCAATCCCTTTGCCGCTTTCTTCCGGATTTTGGAAACCTCTGCACACAGCCCGTCCAATTCTTCTTTCTTCCGGTTCATGGAAGTTAAAAGATCATTTAAGTATTTATCATAATCCTGTAATACGGCAATACGCTTTGTTTTTTCTTCCGCTGACTGCAGAATCTCTTCCATCGTATTTCCATACTTGGATTTCAGGTGATTGATCTCATCAAGCCTCTTTTCGGTCTGATAAAAGACTTCGTCATCAAATTCCTCCCCCGACAGGTAGGAAGAAATCTCATGATTGAAATCGCTCAGCAGATTATCAATATCGGTAAGCATCTGTTCCATCTGCGCAATGCGCTCCTCATATGCCGAAACCGAACTGACTTCCCGCAGGGCACGGCTGATAAGTTCCGATGCATTCTCTCCGGTACCGCCGTCTCCCCCGGTAGCTGCACCGGCAGCCGATATGGCATCCATGATCTTTTTTGCGTTTGCAAATCTGCGATACTGTTCTTCCAGCCGGGTATCCTCCCCGACGGAAAGCTGTG
>OKSE01000890.1_pt1 | contig 16164 bp, 19 predicted proteins | sample 1633631 | NCBI WGS metagenome assembly OKSE01 (sample SAMEA3541555, study PRJEB24748) | human gut metagenome | biome: human gut; feature: human-associated habitat; material: faeces | place: China | collected 2012 | reverse complement strand
CATCACATACATATTTCATAATGAAATTCTCCTTTGATGTTTTTTATTTCGCACACAACATTAGCCCGACTTTATCGTCATCAGAAACAACAACGATTCCTATCTTACTCAAAGAATATCCACAGCTTCCGCTTGTTTTACTCTCTTTGTTTTCTTATTCCCTGAAATCATTTTATGACCCGTATATACTGCCATAACCATGCAGATCAAGGAACTAAGCGCAAGGTACTTATGCGCTGTTTTTGAGCCTTTATATCCAGTGCAAAAAGTTCCAAACATGGTAATTACCGCTCCGATTGACCAATATTTATGTGCTTTCATGACTTGTTTGCCTCCTGCCTGCAATACATGACATTCAGTTCTCTATGTTGGTTCTAAGATACCATGCGCGGAACGATCACGCTTTCCACAGACTGTGGAGGTTGCAGTAGGCGTAGACCGCCTCGACTTCGTCGCCCTCGCAGAGCGCAAAGCAGACCTCCGGCTTTTCGCCCGGGTGCAGTTCCTTACGCTGATTGCCTTGTTTGGTGTGGAGGGACACCCACTCGATGTAGTGCTCCGGCAGCATGGGATGCTCCACGGAGCCGACCTTGACATGGACGATGCCGTTTTCCACTGTCCAGACAGGGACATGCTTCTCCACGGCCGCGTCGGTCGTGCCGGGGATGATCTCGCTCATCGGCTCACCGCAACAGATGACGGGAACGCCCGTGTCCTTGACCTTGGCAATGATGTTGCCGCAATGCTTGCAAATGTAAAACTTCTGCTCCATGATGATTCTCCTTTTTTCTTTAATAGTTTTCCGCGTGAATTTCAAAGTAGCTCTGGGGATGGTTGCAGGTCGGGCAGACCTCCGGCGCCTTCTCACCGATCACGATATGACCGCAGTTGCGGCACTCCCACACCTTGACCTCGCTCTTGGCAAAGACCTCCGCCGAACATTAATCCTAAATCCTTCTTTAAACAAAATATACGGCTTCCAAAATTCAACAATTAATATATTGCTTATTATAGTTCCAATAAATATTCCTACTATTCCAATATATTTTGCTAAGACAATTGAAAATATTAAATTTACTATACTTTCAATTATAGGAGCACCAACATCCCAATAAATTCCAAAACCATCTTTAAATCTATCTACTGTTCCTCTAGATATTTGTATATATAAATTTATTATTAATGATAAAACTATATATTTAGAAAATAAATATTCTTTTCCAACCCAAAATACAACAAATTCATTAATAACTGTATATGTTACTATAGAAACAAATATTGCTATAATATGATCTAAAATATATAATTTTCTAAAAATATCATAAGATTTTTCTCTTGATTCTTCTGCTATCAAATTTCCAATACTAGGCATTATACTACCAATTGCATTTGATAATAATCCAGTCAAAGAACTTATTATCATAGTATAATTTGCATATATTGCAGTTTCTTTTAAAGTTGAAAATATAGTTATTAAAATTGCATCTGTCTGAAATATTACAAATGAACCAATTTTATGAACAAATACATTTTTTATATTATGAGTTATTGTAATATTATCACTTTTTATCATTTCTATATTATTTTTACTTTTATAAGTTACTAAATTCCTATATTCTATATCTATTTTTCTATTTGCTAATAACATTCCTAGCATATTAAAGAATATTTCAATAAATATCCATAATATAAAACTAGGTATTATAAATATAGCTATACATTGTAAAATTGCTTTTACTATTTTAACTATATTTATGCAAGATGTTATTTTATACTGCTTTTGATCCGCTATTATTAAAGTTTGCTTATATGTAAATAAATAAGATAATGCACAATTAAATAGATACAAATAATAACATAAATATGCATATACTATATTAATTTGGTTTTTTATTAATAAAGGTAAAAATAATGATAAAACTAATCCTGATAATAAAATTATTTTACAAATATTCTTATAATAATGTTTAAATAAAATCATTATATCATTGACTTTTTCATAATTTTTAGTGCTTAAAGGAAGATATAATGAATATCCTATTGCTGCTCCTATTCCTAATTCAGCAACATTTAAAAATCCTATCAAACTAGTAAACAAACTATTTAATCCTGTTATATCTGCTCCTAGAACTTTAATAAATATACTTCTAGAAATAAACATTATAAAAATATTTATTATGTAAAATATAAATGTTATTTTCATATTTTTTATAAACTTTTCTGTTCTTATGTTTCTCCCTCCTAACTATTCATTTTTTTAATACAATAAAAATACAATAAAACTGATTGTTTATATTTAATTAATTTATATAATATTTTTGTTTTTTTATTTTTCCATTTAACATTTTCTAAATTATTTATATTTTTAATTATTTCTTTGTCATGTAATATATCTTTTATAGCCTTTATAACTTCAAAGTTTGAACTTATATTTCTTTTTAACTCATTCTGTAAACATTGAATTATTGTATATGCCAATTTTTTAATATCGCTTTTTCTTTCTTCCGATAATTCCATTAAAAAATACATAAGTATATATTTTTTTCATTAAATCCACCTGGCTTTTGTTGAATTTCTCTCCATTTTTTACTTCAACATACATAATTGGATCTACTAACACTACTAGTCGCTCCACCGTATATTCTTCAACAATATCAGCTCCTTTATCTTCTCTTACTGATATTGCATGAAATTTTTTCACCCCCTAAATAGTTCATCATATTCAACTAGTATTTCTACAATACCGAAACTAGCTCTCAATACTATATTTTTCTTTGTATAAGTTGAATGGTATATCTCTGCACCATATTTTCTGTATTACCGCACTGTCCTATAATGTACTTAACAGCATAATTTTGTAGTCTATTACTAAAATTATAATTATCGTTCAATGTATAAAATCCAATTATTTTTTCATAATTTTTACCTTCTCAAAATTCTATGTTTAACTATATAATAATTCTTTAATAATCTATTTATAATTTTTGGTGCTTTTTTATACGCAATTAAAATTTTGCCCTTTTTGCTTGCCTTTAAAATATCTTCGCCAATCATATCAATACTATTATTTAATAAATCGTAAATGGAACGTCTAATATGTAAAGATTCAATTGAACTATTTATCAAAACACTAAAAGACTCTATAATCAATCTATTTTTTGCTAAATCAATTAAATCAGGATATTTTTCAATACAAATATTACTTATATAAAGTGTACATTTTAAAGAATCTAACGGCTGCTGTAATCCTATTGCTTTACTCATTGCACCATTAGGGTTATCTGTATAATAATATCCACTATATTTTAGTAACTTAACTCCTAAAGCATTTGAAAAAACTGTTTGAACAACGTATGCATCCTCCGAATACTTGATTGAAGGAAATTTAATGTTAATCAAATCATCTCTTTTAAATAATTTTCCCCAAATACAATAGGCATACCTTTTATTTTCAAAATATGCTCTTACCAATTTAGAGTTTTGAGTTACTAATTCATTTTCTTCTATAAAAATATCTTTGCTAATAGGATACGAGTCAATTGAATTACAGCAAACAACATTTACATCTTCTGCAATAATAGCTTTATAAAGTGTCTCTAAATAATCAAAACATATCATATCGTCACTATCAACAAACGCTATATAACTTCCACAAGCTAACCTTAAACCTTTCCGCCTTGTTCTTGATACTCCCATATTAGAATGTGAGTATACACGAATTCGTGAATCCTTACTTTCATAATATTTACATATATCAAAAGATTTATCTGTTGAACCATCATTTAACAAAATTAACTCAAAAAATTTAAAAGATTGTCTTAAGATACTATTTATACATCTTTCAACGTATTGTTCACAATTATAAATAGGAACAATTATACTAATAATAGGTCCCATTTCCTTAACCTCCAAAAAACTTAAATCATGTCTTTTTTGCTCCAAATTACTTTACATATAACATTTTGTTAAACTGTATAAAGTCAAACTACTTCTCCTAATATAAATTAATAATATATTATATGAAAAATAAAAAACATTTCATTAACCAAAACATACTATATTTTTTTATAGTCCAACTATCATCAAACTTATATTCACCACTATGTTTTTTTAATCCATTTTTTATTTTTTTATCCAATCTCTTTTATTATGATATCTTGAAAAAATTAATTTCCAAAAATAACTGGAATATAGACACATTAATTCATTCCAAACTTTTTTAATTAACTTATCGTTACATTTTTCACTTTTCAGGATTCCAATAACTTCATCAATTCCATATAAAGCAGTTAGTTTAAATTTAGATAAATCACTTCTAACAATACTGTTTGGATTATCACGATAATAATAAAATTTATAATCAACAAAACTCATTTGATCAATTACACTTAAATATTGTAAAACAAAAATTAAATCTTCATAAAAACATATAGAATCATTAAATTTTAAATTATGCTTTAAAATAATTTCTCTCTTAAATAATTTATTCCACAAATACCCTGAACATCTTTCATCATACATAATAAAATCAAATAAATTATCTTTATAAATTTTTTCAACTTCTACATAATCATCACTATCACAAAAAGTTATATAATCACCTTTTGCAATAGATAATCCAGTATTTCTAGCAGAACTACACCCTCCCCCTATTTTCTTATGAATAACTGTAATATCTTTTGATTTTTCATAAAAATCACATATTGACATAGTATTATCAGTTGATCCATCATTAATAATAATTATTTCAATACTTTCATATGTTTGAGCAAGTAAACTTTTAATACAAGCAGAGAGATAATTTTCTGAATTATATGCCGGAACAATTACTGAAACTAATTTTGACATAACTTCTTCCTAATTTTTATTCTCTATTCAATTTTTTTATAATATTCTAAAGTACGATAATTATGACTATGGTCAAACATTTTATATACTTCACTATAAATACTACTTTCTGAAATTATTTTTATGAACTAACTTATCAGGTAATAATGTAATTGTATAAAGAAGAACTGACCATCCTACAAACGCAATATCAATTGTAATTTCTATAGCTCCAAGAATTGCATAAACATAAAGTAAAGCTATCAAGGGTTTATAAATTTTTTGCATTTGAAGCGACTTATGTGATTTAAATATTATTCTTGCAACTAACAATACAAGTATAACAGTTGCGATAAGACCTTGTTCAAAAATACAATTTATTAGTCCATTTTGTGCATTTGGCATATACCAAACATAATTTGTCCATACTTCGTATGCACTGTTATATCCATATCCAAATAATAAGTGTCCTTGTATAAGTTTAGGTACATTAGCATATATAGCTAACCTTCCAGTTAATGTTAGATCTCTGTGCAAAATATTTACAATAAAATTTTGAACTGGTGACCATGATAAAACCATATCAGATAACATAGTAAATGCAGATGAACTCACAAGTATAACAACAAAGAAAATTGGATTATATAATAGTTTATCTCTGAAAAATAAAATTATTATTCCTAATATCATCACACTAATTACACCTGTCATAGTGTTCACTTGATATGAAATCATAACTGTAATAGTAGCTAAAATAAATATAGAAATATTAAACAATATTTTCTTTGGTTTTTTTTTGTTTGATATATTTATTTCATGATTCATAAAAAATAATACAATTAATTCTAAATGCTTATAAGCAACTGAAAATTTATTACCTATAAAATAGTAACCATTTGCGAATATATCAGGCTTCATAATAATCAAAATATCGTTTATAAATACATAAAAAAACGTAAAAAATAAAAATATCCTTACTAAAAATCCTATGGAACGTTTTTCAACTACATTTGAAAAGACTCCAAACAATTCAAATAAGGTTATTGCATAAATTGTTCCTCCAACTAAAGTATTTGTCATCACTAAATCATTTCTATTAATAATTGCAGAAATCACCAAAATAGTGATATATGAAATTACAAGAAATTTAATTCCTATACTCATTTTTTTAAAACATCGTAAGGAACAAGGAAGAATCATTATGAACAAACCTATAGTAGCTATTTTTTGAATTATAGTATACTTATATATATATGGAAAACTAACGAATACTATATGATATAACAAAAATAATTCAATAAATAATATCACTGATATTTTTGAAAATTTCAAATTCAATATTTATCACCTCACAACGGTATTAATTATTGGTTTATTTTTATATCCCCAATATTTCCTTCGCACGTTTTTTCTTCCACTTATAGTGATACTGAATTAAATGGAAATTTAATGTATATTTTTTAATTTTGCTAAAATTCTTTTCTGTAATCTTTGATACTTCCAACGGAAGAAATTTATTAGGAACTACTTTAATAACATCATTCGAAGTTATACTTTCATCTATACTCATTTTTCTTTCTTGTAAATGAATATATAAATAATCTTCTCGTTGCAATTTACCATTTTCTAAAATATAACGACAAGTCTCTCCGCGCTCCCATAAATAAACAGCTGGTTGATCATCTGCTACAAACTCTTTCGAATCTGGAACATATGTAATTTTTATAAATCTTGCAGGTAAAATTTTAAAATTTATTGACCAATCTTCTTCAAGTACTCTTTTACCCCTTTTTAAATATATTTTATGTATATTTTGGGAACTTCTACAATCTTCATCAAAAATAACATTCTGTGGATTTGTAAATGCTTCCTTATACCAATATTTCCCCTTAATTTTAGACATAAAAAGGCGCCTATCATCAGCATTATTTCTAAATAAAGCCATATGACCAAGACAAAAAAACTTATCATATTTTTCCAACAATTCATCTGTAATGAATTTATTTATATTTCCAATTAACATATCAGTATCACAATATCCCCAAAATCTAAAATCAGACAAATATTCTTCAAATATAAATCCATATGCAGGTCTAAAATCACATAATTTATACGGCTTTTCTAAAGATATTTCAAAGTCAAATTTACTCTGAATTAATTCCCTTAATTCATCAAAAGACATGTAAACTCTCTCAACATTCGGTGGATAACAATATTCTGCTTTATCATCAGTTACTATCAACCAATTAAAATCCGGATTATATTCACATGTTTTAAGAAAAAGCGAAAAATAATTTGGCAACTTCCCAAAAAACGGTATGACAAAACAACATTTTTTCATATCATTTAACCTCCTCAATAAAATTATTTAGTCCACGATATTTTTTCTTTTTTTATACGTGCTGGAATGCCTGCTATCAAACAATTCTTAATATTAAATTTGGAACCACAAACAACACTACCACATGCAATTATACAATCATCACTAACATAAGAATCCTTAAGAATTGTTGTATCTGATGCAATCCATACATGATCACATATATCAATTTTAGCTTTATAAGGCCTGCTAATACCATCAACTTTGACTTCATGTCCATCGGTATCACGTATCTTAACATTCCAACCAATTAATACATTATCACCAAGGCTAATATTTTCATCACACTGAATTTGCAAATTACGATTTGCATAAAAATGCTTTCCAATAGTAACTTCTCCGCCAGTAATACATATATTACAACCTTCTGCAATAATGCTATCGCCTCTAAACACAAGCTTACCTCCATTTATTATATTTATATAGCTACGATTTTTAGAAATAAATTGACCACCATGATAGCCAATTTTTATCATATTATGCTCTATCTTATCTGCTTTTATTTTCACACAACCTTTTTCCAAATTACCTAGTTTAGTATTCCACAACACGCGAATAGGCATTTTTTTTGCTTGTTCTTTAGGTAAACATTTATAATTAAAATAAATACTTTTGGGGAAATCTCTAATTTTAAAAATTATATCTCTTATTTCTCTAATCCATTTTTTCATAATCTTCTGCCTTCATCTTTTTCATAATCCAACAATACAGGTTTATATTTAAAAGCAACATGAGAGATCTCAACCTATCTTTCTTAGTACCTGCATTTTCAAATATCTCTAATCTTTTAATCTTTTTTAATAATTTAGGATATTTCTGAACATCATATCTATAAATCATATATAGGTAACGTTTAGCAATATTCGACTTAATTTTTTTTATACTCTGTTTATCAGACACTTTCCAATCAACATATGCTGGAAGACTAGAATAAATATAAATTAATGATTGAATATTTTTTGTATAGTCTCTTTCTGACTGGTTCATTATTGAATTTGCTCTGTTTCTGTACAAATAAAGCTTTCGATTTAAATACACTGCATCTTTTGCACAAATAAGTACTTTTTGTGTCCACATCTCATCTTCATGCAACAAATCTTTCTCAAACCAAATATGTTCAGATAATAGTAACTCTCTGCGATATAAGCCCAACCATACTGTAGTTACATAATCACCATAATTATCTATCTGCTCTTCAATAATCTCTAAACCAGTATAATGTTTTGATTCTTTTAAACCAGAATGCAAATAATATCCACTTTCTTGTTTTTTTGAAACCTCTCCACTTTCCTCTATAATTAAAGCATCCCAAAGTACAATATCTACATCTTCGTTTTGCACTAAATTTAAAATTTTTTCAACTGCTCTTGGGACTACTTTATCGTCTGAATCCAAAAAGAAGACATATTTTCCACTTGCTCGTAACAACCCATAATTTCTAGCATCAGAAAGTCCTCCATTTTTCTTGTGATATACTTTTACAATATCATTGCTATACTTATCACAAATATCACCAGAAGAATCAGTAGAACCATCATCAATTAATAATATTTCTGTACGTGATAGATTATTGTCTTCAAGCAAAGATTGCATGCATTCCGGTAAATATTTCTCTACATTATAAACTGGAATTATAATTGAAATTAAAATTTTATCCATTTCTGCTCCTTTTTTAGAAATATAAATATTAATTTATGATTTATATTGTAATTTCATATTATTTTTAATAAATGAGTATAATGAGGGGCTTATTTTGGCTAAAATAAAAGCTAATGTATGCTTTTTACTTGAATATCTCATTTTTTTCAAAATACTAAATTTCCTAATAGATTTTTTAATGCTATTATACTCATTTTTATAGCTTTTTCGTGATTTATAAATTTCACCATATACTCTACATTTAGCATCAATTGATGAACATTCTGCTAACTCTAAATATTCAGGATATTGTTCTTTTATTTTAGATGTAATTTTTTCTGCCACAATAATGGAATCGAATTTTTTACTTGAAAACTCTTTTCTACATGCTGAATTATCATTCATTACATAATGATATTTTCCACCTGGTAGAGACTTCAATTCAGAAATGTTTTCTAAACATAGAAATAAAAACCATCTATCTTCAGCAAGCGTAAGAGAAGAGTCAAATTCTAAGCCTCCAATGACAGTCTTTCTAAATATTTTACTTGTAACATTAGGATCCATATTTTTTTCTAATAAAAATTCTCTTAATGCTTCCTTTTTATCTAACACTAATTTTTTATTGCTACTATGATCCACAGATATGTCTGGATATTCAGCTATAAAACCACAACTTACAATATCTGTTTTTTCACTTACTTCAATTAATAAATATTCAAAAAAATCTTTATCTAAATAATCATCCGAATCAATAAATGAAATAAATTGTCCAGTTGCAATTTTTAACCCTAAATTTCTGGCACTAGAAACTCCACCATTATCAATATGCTTAACAATAACATTTTTATATAATTCAGAAAACCTATCTAACATTTCACTACTTTTATCTATAGATCCGTCATCAATAAAAATAACTTCTAACTGCTCAAAAATAGTTTGTCTTCTAATTGATTCTAAACATTTTTCTAAGTAACATTCTGCATTGTAAACAGGTATAATTACACTTACTAACGGTATATTTACTTTAATATTCTTTTTCATATTAATTTCCATCAAATATTTCTTCCACTATTTTTTCAAACATTATATTAAAATTTTTATTATTACTCTTATATCCAATCTGTTTAGATGAAATAATGTCATACTCCTTAATGACTTTACATAAGTCATTAATTTCTTCCACAACAATAATGCTATTATTTCGTTTTTCTACCGCTTTAGCAAAATCTAATTGATGATTATTTACATGTTCATTGTATCTACAATTCCTTGGTACTACAATTGGCATTTTTCCTATTTGTAGTGGCATTATAAAACTTGATGGTCCTCCATGCGTAATTATAATTCTAGCATCCTGAACAAAATCTTTCATTTCCTTATATGAATATAAATTACTCCATTTACAATACTTAGGCTCATATGTACTAAATCCAGTTTGAATAATTACTTCTTCCTGTATTATCTTTTCTGCCTTTAACTTATCCATATATTTAATTAATCTATTAAAAGGTTGCTCATGTGTACCTACTGTTACAAAAATCATTTTATACACCCCCTAATATTAAAAAATACTTCCTAGATTAATTGCTTTAGGATAAACTTTCTTCATCTCTTCCCATTCAACTATAAACTTATCAACAATAGGATATACTAATTTCCCAGTTATTGTAGGCTTATCAATACGATCAAATACTTCAATATAAATCAACTTTGCTCCAAATAACTTCCCTAAATAGAAAAATGGAACAGCAACTGCAGCACCTGAAGAAATAATTAAATCTGGTTTTTCTTTTCTCAATACATTCCAAGCAACCACAGTGTTTTTTATTAAGTTTTTAATATTTCTATTTGTTGGATAATGACAAGGATATACTTTTTCATCTTCTAAAACACTTTTAGCATCTTCTTTATCAAATGTAACCCAAAATCTTTCTTTACTTTTCCAAAAATATTTTAACATATATAAATGAGTTAAATGTCCTCCACTAGAACCTACTAAACATATTTTCATTTTTCATTTCTCCATTTTTATTAATTAATATTAATTTAAAAACTATAATAGAGTTTTCTATATGGTCATGCCCTACCTCTACTCCTTGAATTAATTTAAAGTATGATTATTTGCATATAATAAATTTATTAGCTTGCACTTTCATCTCCAAAAAGCACAAAAAATGTTTTAAAAATTAACTTTATGTCTAACCAAAGATTTCTATCATGAACATACTTTATATCAAGCTTCATCCAATCTTCAAAATCTATATCATTTCTCCCCATTACCTGCCAATAACATGTTAATCCGGGTTTCACCTCTAATCTTTCTAACATCCAAGGCTCAAATTTATCCACTTCCTTTGGAAGACTTGGTCTAGGGCCAACTAAACTCATTTCACCCTTAAGAATATTTATAAGTTGAGGAAGCTCATCTATACTAGTTTTTCTTATAAACTTTCCAACCTTAGTTATTCTAGGATCGTGTTTCATTTTAAACATTGGCCCTGACATTTCATTTTGCTCCATAAGCTTGGCTTTAAGCTCTTCTGCATTACTAACCATGGATCTAAACTTGTACATATTAAATTCTTTACCATACTGTCCAACTCTTTTTTGTGAAAATAGTACACTCCCCTTGCTATCTTCAAATTTTATAGATATTGCTACAATACAAAATACTGGACTTAATATGATTAATCCAAAGCCAGCTCCAAGGATATCTATTAATCTCTTAAAAAATAAGTATATTCTATTTCCTTGGTCTGCTTTTATATATTCTTTTCCTTCTTGAATCTTCTCCATAGATTCATACATCAAGCTTTCCTCCTAACCAATAATTTTGATATTAATTTCTATATAACTTATATAATAAATTTGCACCTAATATTAATAAAATAACAATTAACATAAACACTTTAGCTCTTAAATATTATTACTTTTTTTCAGTTTTTTTACATTAAAATTGACAACTTACACTCCTTATTTGAAGTGTTAAGTTGTTTTGTTTAAATATTAATCTTTCTTATAATAGTGATAGTATTTTCCCCTTTGATTTTCCTCTCCATTAAATACTGTTCCTATTATATTAGCCTTAACTGCTCTTAGTCCCTTTACAGCTTCTATTACAGCATCCTTCTTTGTGTAGCCATACTTTACAACAATTATTGTTCCATCAACCTTTGTTGAAAGTATTTTTGAATCTGTTACTGCATTAACTGGAGGAGTATCTAATATTATATAATCATACCTTTCCTCTAATTGAGTTAAAAGATACTCCATAGCCCTTGAAGCTAACATCTCAGCTGGATTTGGAGGAACTAATCCTGAAGGTAGTACATGAAGTCCTGATTCATGTTTATAAACCACCTTAGAAAATTCAACATTTCCAATTAGAAATTCTGATAATCCTCTAGAATTACTAATTTGAAATTCTTTATGTACAACAGGCTTTCTTAAATCACAATCTATAAGAATTACTTTTTTTCCATCTTGCGCAAAGGAAAGAGCTAAGTTGGCACTTGTTGTTGATTTACCTTCTCCTGGCTCAGAACTAGTAACAACAATAGATTTTACCGGATTATCAAAGGAAGAGTATTGTATGTTTGTTCTTAAGGTTCTATAACTTTCAGCTGCCACTGATTTTGGATTTTTCTCTAATATTAACATCTACTTTCCTCCCTTATTTTTCTATACTATCGTAGTCTGGAATAGCCCCTATTATAGGTAAGTCTAAAGTTTTTTCTAAATCTTCTCTTGATTTAAATGTATTATCTAAGTATTCAAGTAAAAGTACTATTCCTACTCCTATCATAAGACCTAAAACAAAAGCAATAAGTATATTAAGCTTCTTATTTGGACTTACTGGATTTTCTGGAAGCTGTGGTTTTTGTATAACTTGTACATTTCCATTTGGAATAAGCTCCTTGGATTCTGAAATAAATTCATCTGTTATAGCCTCTGTTACCTTTAAAACTTCCTTAGGATTTTTTCCCTTAAAGCTTAAATCTAATATTTGAGTATCAACACTTGGAGTAGCTGTGAGGTCATTTAAAACCTTTTTTATTTCATTCTGATTGTAATCTAAATTAGCGCTTTTAACCGCCTTAGTAACTAAGTCTGAAGTCTTTACAAGTTCTGCATAAGTCTTCATAAGTTGTTGATACATCATAACATCACTATTATTATATGCATTATTTTCTTGAGTTTCTTGCTTACCAATGAAAAGCTTAGTTTTTGCCTCATATTGTGGTTTTATAACAAAAAAACTTAATATTGCTGAAACTAAGGTAGCAGCTATGGTTATTAGTGCAATTAGTTTCCATCTCTTCTTTAAAGCATAAGCAATTTCTTGTAAGCTTATAGTATTTTCTTCCATGAATCCTCCTATTACTCTATTTAATTTTTATTTTCAACAAATTAATCTCACTTAACTATAATATACTAAAATCTTTCTTTCATAAAGCCCCCTGTAATTTCTATTTTTTCTTTATTTTCTATTTTAACGAATTATTTTTCAATAAATATCCTTATATTTTTAAAAATAATTAAAATAATTAATTAAAAAAATGTTTAAGTCTGTATATACTTTATTTGTAAATTAGTTAGATTGAAAAATATAACCTATTCCCTCTTATAAAATACTAATTTTTTCAAAATAAATAGTTTTCATCCCCAAATAATTCTACTTATTTCTTATAAAATCACATTTTGACAAATAATACATATGACTTTTTTCAACAAATATTCACATTTATGAATTTTTTGTTAACTTTGTTTTTATAAATTTCAAAGTATTTTATTTTATTAATATATTTATAAGAAGAAATATTATTAATTTAACTCATTTAAAATAAATCATTACTTGTATACAACTTTTATTGTTATACAGCCTAAATCCTCTTTTACTGTTTTTGAAAGCTTAACATTTAAATTGCCCCAATTAAACTTTTTGTTTTTCCACTTGCTATTTTCTAAGGAAATTCCTAAATTGTTAGAAATCCAATGTTCATATCTTTCAAATTGATATTTTTCTAAATTATCAATACTTCTAAGATCTATTTCCTTTGGTCTAATTCCCCTAAATTCCACATCAACTAAAAAATCTAACCCCTCTACATTAACAGGTTCTAAAAGTTCAAATTTATTTCTGTCCTTAAATTCTGAAACTGTAAACTCATAGTTCTTTTTTAAATATCTCTTAAAAAAATACTTATTAGTTCCCCTTTTAAGATTTTTTTTCCCAATTTTAACTGTTCCTTTACATAAACTCATAATTTCACCTACTATTAATATTATTTTCTTTTAAATTCCTTCTTAAATCGCCTTTTACTTCCTATATTTATATATCCTACTCTAATACATTTTCATATTATCAAATCATAATATTTAGGTAAATTTAATTCGTTTTACAATTTACAACATGTTTATCCTTAAATTTAATTTTTTTCATTTTATTTTTTAAATTAAACTAGAGTTTTCAAATAAAGTTTATATTTAATTTAAACATTTAATACTATAGAAATTTTTTATTTATAAATTATATAAAAAATATTATAATTTCCTTTAAATTCAACCTTTTAATTTAAATATATATCTAAAAAATTTTTAAAACTCTATTATTATTATTTAAAACCTTATTTAAATCTTATATATATTATTAAAAATCTAATAAAAAATGGCTTGTACCAAAACTCACTATAAAACTTATAAACCTCTTCCTTAAATCAATTAATACAAAACCTTCTATATTATTTTGAAATATAAAAAGTGATATATCTCTCTTTAAGAATCTATAAATTTTATTAAGGAGTAACTTTAGTACAAGCCTCTTAATAAATCAATATATATTTTTAATTATTATGGATATTTAGCTTAAGCATATTTAATAAGCTTTTCTTAAAAGCTAATTTTATATACTTTAATCAATACGATATACTTTCTCTAAAGTTAAGCTTTATACTCTTTAATTATATCTATAAAGCTCTAATTATAGCATCGTATATTTACTCTAAAATTCATCATTTACTTTATCTATATCTTTAATAGTTTCATCTAATTCTTCATTGCTTTCCTCTAATTTTAATCTTCCATAGATAACTTTATTTACTACTAAAGCTATAACTATTCCAACTACTATAAAAGCTATTCTCATAGGTACTGAAACTCCTGGTTGGAATAAAATCATTGCAGCTCCTAAAGAACTCATAGTTATGAATACCATCTTTATTTTATATTCCTTGATGAATGTGTAAATATAACTTAGGATAAGTAAAACTATACTACTAAACTGTTGTGGTACAAGATAAACAAATATTAATAAAAATATTGCTGCACCTATCAAAGTACCAAAGAATCTTTCCTTAACCCTAGTTTTAGTATCATCAAAATGTGGTTGAGTTATTGACATTGCAGTAATACTTATCCACATTGATTTTTGAAAACCAAATATACTTCCAAGTAACATGGCTATAGATACAGCAAGTGCCATTCTCAGTGAAAAGTTAAATTGAAGGGTATCTTTATTCATAGTTTTTATCATTTCACTTATATTCATATGATCAGAGTCATCTTTTTTTCTATGACTGAAATAATAAACTAAAGCTATTAATGCTCCTCCAACAAATAATGCTATAAGTCTTCTTGGCAATTCACTCCATGTAATAGGAGTTCCTTCTACAAATACATAACAAAGTATAAAAGGTAAATATGCTTTTGTTTCTGTAACATTAGTAACCAAATATGAAACTACAAATATACTTATGAAATTTATTACAAATCCTAAAAATGGGTTTATTGAAGCTATTTGACTTGAAACTCCCATAAGAACAAAGGATAACACTGTAGTTATAATAGCCTCATTTAATTTCAAACTTAAATGAACATCTACAAACATAAGCATTGCAGTTATGGCACATACTCCTATAAGACTATTATTACCTCCAAACGCAGCTCCATATAAGGTAACAAAAATAACTATACCAATTATCAATATTAAATTACTTATAAGAATCTTAGGTTTTAAATTCTTCTTTATACTTTCTATCATTCTCTCTATTCCTCTTTTCCATCTAGTCATTTCTTCTGTCGAGCATTATACCATATTTAAGAAATTTAGTGAAATAAGTTTTTTATACAAAAAATTAGAGTTCAAAGCATTTTTTTATTACTTTGAACCATTATTCATTACTTTATTAATATCTCTAGTATTTTTAAGAAACTTCTTTAAAACTTCCCAAAATCTATTAGCTGTATTTAAATAAGTATAAACCTTACAAACAGTATGAAGAGAATATCTAGATGAGCTTTAGAATTTAAATTATTAC
>OKSE01000887.1_pt1 | contig 16233 bp, 18 predicted proteins | sample 1633631 | NCBI WGS metagenome assembly OKSE01 (sample SAMEA3541555, study PRJEB24748) | human gut metagenome | biome: human gut; feature: human-associated habitat; material: faeces | place: China | collected 2012 | reverse complement strand
CGGAGGTGCCAACGGAACGGCAACGTATTTTATCAACATGAACAATATTGCACATACCAGCCAGAAGGTCGGACTCGCGTCGGCGATGGCGGTTGTGTTACTTCTTATCATTTTCGCATGTACGATCTTACAGAAACTGTTCTTTAAATATGTATACCGCAATGCGGATCAGGACGATGAAGTCATGACCAGGGAAGAGAGAAAGCGGTTGAAACAGCTTCACAAAGAACAGAGAGCGGCGAAAAAAGCAGCAAAGGGGGCGATGTAAATGAAAAAGCGCAGAAAACAGTATTCGGCAGGAGCCATTATCTGGATCATTTTTAAATATGTATCGCTTGTGTTTTTTTCCTTTGTCGCCGTGATTCCCATTATTTCCTGCGTCATCACTGCATTCAAGACGGAGGAAGAGTATAAGACGACGAATGTTATGACACTGCCGCAGAACTGGTTCAATTTTGACAACTTTGTGGAAGCGTTCCAGCGTGCGAACATGGGAAGGGCATTCGTGAATTCCGTGATCGTTATGGTCTGTGTCCTGATCGGAGCCATCATCATCGGTACACAGCTTGCGTATGTGTTAAACCGTTTCCAGTTCCCGGGCAACGGGCTGATCCGCAACCTGTTTTTATTCGCTAACCTGCATAACCGATTCGACACGTGCAATCGGTGTACGCAGCAAAACCTCATATCCATTGTTCAGTCTTCCAATCAGATCATAATAATCCGCATTCGTTATTGTATCATGGTTTCTTCGGATGATATATTCACCCGTGCCAAACTGACTTTCGTTATCCTCACTGCGGATGCTGTTCATAAGACTGCGCATACCCTCCATCATCTGACCTTCGTCGTTGATAGATGTATATAATTTTCCATTATCTGAATCCACGATCATCACAACTGCATCCTGCGGATTTTTAATCTGTCCAAACAGATCACCATTTTCAAACAAATCTCCGCTCTCATCCTGAAACAGCTCATTGCAGGAATTGTACGTTGTAATCAAGTTGTTTTTTATGCTGTAACGAAATACTCCTCCAAGTACATAACTGCAAAGCAGCCAGGATGCCGCAATTATAAATACTGAGAAAAAAACAACCATCATGGATATCTTGACCCGAATTGAGTTTCGGGTCTTAGCCTTCGAACTTATAACCCATACCCCAGATTGTCTTGATATAGTCACCCTTGCTTCCAAGCTTACTACGAAGCTTCTTCACATGGGTATCGATTGTCCTGGCGTCTCCAAAATAATCGTAGTTCCAGACATTGTTCAGGATTTTTTCTCTGGACAAAGCTACGCCACGATTCTGTAAGAAATAATTTAACAGTTCAAATTCCTTATAGGAAAGTTCGATTGGTTCCCCATCCACCTTTACCTGATGGGCTGCAATATCCATCTCGATTCCATCTACGCTGATCACATTTGAATCTGCATCTGCCTGCGTTCTGCGAAGCACTGCCTCTACTCTTGCCACCAGAATCCGGGGAGAAAACGGCTTCGTAATATATTCGTCAATTCCAAGATCGAATCCACGCAGCTCATCTCTCTCATCACTTTTTGCCGTCAGCATGATAATCGGCACATCGGACATTTTCCGTACTTCCTCCGCAACACCATATCCATCCAGCTTCGGCATCATAACATCCAGAATAATCAATGAGATGTCCTTGTCCGACATAAATACATCGACCGCTTCTTCACCGTCCGCAGCCTCCACAACCGAATATCCGTCTTTCACAAGGAAATCACGAACCAGTTTCCGCATACGACTCTCATCATCCACGACCAGTACTTTTAAATCATTCATCCCAGTTCCTCCTAACTACCATTTTCTATCATTTATTGTACCCGATTATAGCATGTATTTTTGTCAATTTTGTGTCTTTGCGTCATTGATTTTTTCTGCCTGTTCACTCAGCTCTTCTTCCCACTCCTGCAATTCCTTCTCGCGTGCATCCAACTGTTCCTCCCAGTATGCGTATTTATCCTGCACTTTCTGTTCAGCATGGAAGTATCCAACATTTTTATTTGTCACTGCAATAAATATCATACCAATCACAGCCACCGCAAGTGCGACAACCGCGATTGTCAGCCGGATACGAAGCAGATTCAAACGTTCCACTTCCTTCTCCGTCTGTTCCTGTTTCTCACACAGCCGCTCATATTTCCTGCGCAAATGCGCATCTGTGTGCGTCTCTGATACCTTTTTATTCGCCTGTGACTGCGGCATTGTATAAGCATCAATCTGGTAACCATTTTTCACCAGATAATCGCGCAGCTCCGCCAGAAATCCAAATCCCACATCTGTCCGAAAATAGCTTTTCTCTGTCAGCTTCTGATAGAGGTGATACAGTCCAGCGACATCCTCCGGGTTCATATTCTTCTTTAACTGTGTGATATATGCCTGTTCTTTCTTTTCACGTTCTGTCTGTTCCATACGCAAATTCCTCATATAACGCAGGAAAGCTGCCGGATGTTTCACCGACAGCTTTCTTACCATTACTGATTTACTACAATTCCCTGCTCATTCGCAATTGCCTGAAGTTTTGTCTGGTAGTCACTCCGAAGTGTAGCTGCCTCTGCAATCAAGCTGTCTGCCTGTGTCAGATAGTCTGCATTTTCTCCATCAATCGCTGAGACAACCATCTTCATGGCTTCGCATTCTTTCTGTACGCTCTGCAGATAGGAATCCTTTAACGCTTTTACCTCATCTGTTGCAACCTCGATATTAGAAATCGTTGTGATACAATTCTCCATTGCTGGAATTGCGGTATCCTGCAAAGATGTCTTAAATGCATCAAGATCCTGATCACTGCTTCCTGCAAAATATGCATTGTAAATGCCAATCGCATTGTCATGATCTGCCTTTGCTGCTGGAAGCTCTTCATTTACGAATTCCACAACATCATCTTTTACCGAAACGGCTGCATCCGCGGATTTCTTTCCACAGCCTGCAAACAGACTAGCAAGTGCCAGTGTAACAACTGCAATATATACTCTTTTTTTCATGGTTTTTCTCTCCCGTTTTTCTTTCGATATTATAAAAATTATATACCATATTTCTCTGCAAGACAAGCAGTAGTTATTCATTTGTCTGCATTTTTGCACGTTGCTCCCGACGGAGCCGCTTTCGTTCTTTTTCTTCTTTTTTTCGTCTGCGTTTTTCCAGCTCTTCCCGGTGTGCCTCCACATAGATCTCATACAGATCCGGGCGCCGTTCCTGTGTCCGCTGCATCGACTGTTCATACCGCCACTCTTCGATGTTCTTATGATGTCCGGAAAGCAGCACCTCTGGTACTTTCTTCCCCATAAATTCTTCTGGACGGGTATACTGCGGATATTCCAGTAGTCCGTCATAGAAGCTCTCATAGACTGCACTTTCATCGCATCCAAGCACACCCGGAACGAGACGGCTTGTCGCATCCACGATCATCATTGCCGGAAGCTCTCCACCCGTCAGCACGAAGTCACCGATTGACACATAATCGGTCACGATCATCTCCAACACGCGCTCGTCAATGCCTTCATAATGTCCACACAGAAGTATGAGATCTTCTTCCTTCGCATACTCCTCTGCCATACACTGCTTAAACGGCTGTCCCTGTGGTGTCATGTAAAGCACGCGCACTTTTTTTGTCTGTGCGTTTGTTCCCTCTTTTTCCTTGCGTGCCGCAATCTGTGCAAGTACATGCTGATACGCCTCATACACCGGTCCCGGCTGCATCAGCATACCTGCACCGCCACCATAGGTATAATCATCAACGTGCCCATACCGATTACCTGCAAAATCACGGATATTCACAGCATCTACACCGATTAGTCCTTTTTCAATTGCCTTTCCGGTAATGCTCTCATTTAATCCTCCAAGCACCATCTCCGGAAATAATGTCATAATATGAAAATACATATCTGCCTCCGATTTCGTTAGTCCAGCAGTCCATTCATCATGTGAACAACAATCTTTTTTTCTTCTGCATTGATATCCAACACGCAATCCTTAATGACCGGAAGCAACACTTCCTTGCCATTCTCCATCTTCACGACAAACACATCGTTCGCACCTGTCTGCATCACATCCACAAGTGTCCCAAGCTTTTTGCCGTTATCCTCGAACACCTCTGCGTCGATCACATCTGCAATATAAAACTCATCTTCCTCGAGTGGAACTGCATCTTCCCTTGTCACATACAGTTCACAGCCCTTGTATTTTTCTATCTCATTTATATCATTAAATTCCGAAAAAGAAAGAATCACCATGTTCTTAAAGAACTTGCATGATTTTTTCTCCACTGGTACATCGCCACTTTTTGTACGAATAAAGCATTTTTTCAGCTTCTTGAATCGTGCCGGATCATCGGTCGTCGGGAATACCTTGACCTCACCCTTTAATCCATGTGTCGACGTGATTACGCCAATTCGAAACATATCTTCGTTCATTCATTCCTCCGATAAAAGAATTCCCGATGCCATATGGCACCGGGAATCTAAGAATTATTTGATGTCTACAATTACCTTTTTATCACCCTTTGATGCAGCCGCCTTCACCACAGTACGAATGGATTTGGCAATTCGGCCCTGTTTGCCGATCACCTTACCCATATCATCTCCTGCAACGTTCAGTTCGATTGTTATGGTATCTCCATCGATTGTCTCTTTTACAACAACTTCATCCGGATAATCAACGAGGGATTTTGCAATCAGTTCTACTAATTCCTTCATAACCTGCACCTCCCTTGCACATCAGTCTTACTTCTCGATGCCTGCCTGCTTCAAAAGCTTTGCAACAGTATCTGTAGGCTGAGCACCATCAGCAAGCCACTTCTTAGCTGCATCAGAGTCGATCTTTACAGATGCTGGCTCCTGATTTGGATCATATGTTCCGATCTCATCGATGAATCTACCATCTCTTGGTGATCTGGAATCAGCTACTACAACTCTATAAAAAGGATGCTTCTTATATCCCATTCTTCTTAATCTGATTTTAACTGCCATGTTAAATTTCACCTCCTTAAAATTCTTTCGTCTATATATAATAGTTATACTATTATCAAAAATTAAAATCCAAACGGAAGCTTGAATCCGCCGCGGCGCTTTCCACCCATCATACCGGACATCTGCTTCATCATTTTTCTGGACTGTTCAAACTGCTTAATCAGCTTATTTACTTCGCTGATTGGAACGCCTGCACCATCTGCAATACGCTTCTTGCGGCTCGGATTGATGATCTCCGGATGCGAACGTTCCTGCTTCGTCATCGACAAAATGATTGCCTTCGGCATATTCATCGCATTGTCGTCAATCTCCAGATTCTGGAGTTGTTTTTTATTTCCAAATCCAGGCAGCATCTTCAAAATATCATTCATGCCACCCATCTTTTCCATCTGTTCCATCTGATCAAGAAAATCATTGAAATCGAAAGAAGCCTTCTTAAACTTCTCTTCCATCTCCTTTGCCTTTTCCTCGTCGATTGCTGACTGTGCTTTCTCGATCAGACTCTCCACATCGCCCATGCCGAGGATTCGGCTCGCCATACGATCCGGATAGAACTGCTCCAGATCCGTGAGCTTCTCTCCCATTCCGGCATACAGGATTGGTTTTCCTGTCACCGCTTTGATGGAAAGTGCAGCACCGCCACGGGTATCACCATCGAGCTTCGTCAAAATCACGCCATCAATGCCAATCTTATCATTAAATGATGTCGCTACATTGACTGCATCCTGACCAGTCATCGCATCGACAGTCAGAATTGTGTATGTCACATTCAGATTTTCCTTGATCTCTGCCAGCTCGTTCATCATGTCTTCATCGACATGCAGACGACCTGCAGTATCCAAAAATACTAAATTGATATCATTCTTTGCGGCATGCTCAATCGCTGCTTTCGCAATATTTACCGGTTTATGTCCATCTCCCATCGAAAATACAGGAACTCCGACTTTTTCACCGTTAATCTCCAACTGCTTGATTGCCGCCGGACGATAAACGTCACATGCAACAAGCAACGGCTTTTTACCCTTGTTTTTAAACTTGCCTGCAAGCTTTGCAACAGTCGTTGTCTTACCTGCACCCTGCAGACCACACATCATCACAATCGTGATTTCATTGGATGGCAGAAGCTTCAGCTCGGTTGTCTCTGAGCCCATCAACTTGTCCATCTCTTCTTTTACGATCTTGATTACCATCTGTCCGGGATTTAATCCTTTCAAGACTTCCTCTCCAACCGCACGTTCACTAACCGAATTGATAAACTGTTTTACGACCTTGAAGTTTACATCCGCCTCCAACAGCGCACGCTTTACTTCTTTCATCGCTTCCTTTACATCCGCTTCCGTAATCGTTCCTTTGCTTCTCAACTTCCGGAACACGTTTTGCAATTTGTCTGTTAAACTGTCAAACGCCATGCGTCTCCTCCCAAACAAAACCAAACATCGAACTTTTAAAAATCATCCAGCAGCCCGGTCAGATTCGTGTCAATATCCGCAAACGCTCCATCCAGCGTCGGATTTTCATTGCGTTCCCGCAATGCCTGAATCTCAGTCTGTATCGTGGCTACCTTCTCTCTGGCATTCTCAAATTTTTCTACTAATTTCAGTTTTTTCTCAAAGTCCTCCAGCTTCTTGTCACAGCGCTTCATCATATCAAACACGCCTTGTCTGGAGATTCCATATTCCCTTGCCAGTTCCGAATAGGACAGGTCATTCATCACAACATCTTCGTATATACTTTTCTGTGTCTGCGTCAACAGCTCTCCATAAAAATCATAGAGCAATGACTGACGTACAAACTTCTCCATCTGAATCACCTGTAAAGTATTTTTCATTTACAAACCTTTTGCATCATACATGCTTTTTCTCTGCTTGTCAAGTATTTTTTCTTAACATGTATAATTTTTTTATTTACATAATTCTCCACGCTTTTTCATATATTATATGGACGAAAAATCAAGGTATCTCATATGGATCAATATTCTAGTGATACAGGAAATTTAAATGTCATAGTCACAGGCACAGACAGTTACTCTCCGCTTTCTTCTGCTACTATTGAAATCGCAAACACAGGAGAGCCAAACCGGATTTTAGAATCTATTACCACGGATCAAAACGGACAGACCGGATACATTGAGCTTTCTGCGCCACCGCGTGAATACAGCATGGAGCCAACCGACAACCAGCCCTATTCTGAATACAATGTAAAGATCTCCGCTCCCGGCTATCAGGAAGGGCTTGTCTCGGGCGTCCAGATATTCTCTGGCGAAAACGGATTGCAGTCCATCGTATTGCAGCCATCCGAGCAGACACCCGACTATGTCTATAACCCAATCGTCATCGGCGGACACACGCTCTGGGAATACTATCCACCCAAAATCGCGGAGCCGGAGATCAAGCCTTTAGCCGAGAGCGGAGAGATTGTTCTCTCGCGTGTCGTCGTCCCTGAAACAATCGTCGTGCACGACGGTGTTCCCGGCGATTCCACTGCTACCGATTATTATGTCCCATACATCGACTACATCAAAAATGTTGCCTGCTGTGAGATCTACTCCACATGGTCAGAAAGCACAATCGAAGCAAATATTCTGGCAATCATGTCCTTCACTTTAAACCGGGTATATACGGAATGGTATCGAAACAAAGGCTATAATTTCACAATTACATCCTCCACCGCTTACGATCACAAATGGATCTACGGCAAGACCATTTACGAGAATATCTCGCAGATTGCCGACCGGCTCTACAACCGCTATCTCGCCCGTCCAAATGTCAAGCAGCCGATTCTCACACAATACTGCGATGGCAAGCGCGTCTCCTGTCCAAACTGGATGACACAGTGGGGTTCTAAAGCACTCGGGGATGATGGTTTCTCTGCCATAGATATCATCCACTACTATTACGGATCCGATATGTATGTAAATGAAGCAGAAATTGTCTCCGGAATCCCGTCCTCTTATCCGGGCTATGATCTGACAATTGGAAGTTCCGGCGAACCGGTCATCACGATTCAGGAGCAGTTAAACCGTATTGCGCAGAATTACCCGGCGATTCCGACTGTCACAGTCGATGGTATCTATGGTTCCGCAACCGCAGAATCCGTGCGTGCCTTTCAGTCTATTTTTAACCTTCCGGTAAGTGGAATCGTCGATTTTCCAACGTGGTATAAGATCTCCCAGATCTATGTCGGTGTCTCAAAAATCGGAGAAAATATACGGTGAATTTTCTGTGTATTGTGCTACTTTGCTTGCATAAATCCCGTATACCATTTATAATATCAGTATGTCATAAAACGCACAGGAGGGGTACTATTTATGGAAAACACAAATACATTCAAGGTACAGTCTACATCCAGCAACTTAATCTCACTGAATGTAACACCTGGTCACTACGCAACATCTTCTTCTCATATCAACTATTATATTGATATGACAAGTCTGAAGAGCCGTCGAAGCGAAGCACATGCCGCTGCCAAAGTGCTGGCTGCCCGCTACGCTGCTACAACGATCATTGATACGATCGTCTGTCTGGACGGTACAAATGTGATCGGTGCTTATCTTGCAGACGAACTTCTTAACACAGGTATCTTATCTGCGAACCTGCACAATACTGCATACATCATTTCCCCTGAGCAGCACTCTGGCGGACAGCTTATATTCCGTGAGAATTATCTTTCCATGATCAAAGGCAAGCATGTCCTTGTATTGTTAGCAACTGCTACAACCGGAAAGACCTTGCAGACCGCACTCGAGTGTATCGAATATTACGGTGGTGAAGTGGTCGGTGTATCTTCGATCTTCTCCGCAGCCGATGAAATTCACGGCGAGCAGATCAACACCATCTTCCGTACCGAGGATATCCCGAATTACGAAACACACTCTGCTGCTGACTGCCCACTCTGCAAAGCCGGCATACCAATCAAGGGAATCATCAACAGCCACGGATATTCTTCCCTGTAAGTGTTGATTTTCCTAATTCTAAAGTAATAAAAACTCCCTATTCAGAATATATTATACTAATTCTGAACAGGGAGTTTTTTATTATGTCATCCAAAACGAAAATTATCGTCTTAAAATCAAAAGAACTCATCTACACTGGCATATTTATCGTCCTCGGCATCCTGTTGATCCTGCTGCTCTGGTATATGTTCTCGCCAAAGGAGGACGAAAAGGATACCACAGATACAAGCATCTCAACGGAAACATTTGCCACATACCAGCCAGGTGTCTATACCTCGCAGTTAAATCTTGGTGGCACCACACTGGAATTACAGACGACCATCGACAAACATGCAGTCACACACATCGAAGTATCAAACACAAACGAAACCGTCACAGCCATGTATCCGCTTTTAACACCTTCCGTGGATGCCATCAATGAGCAGCTACAGATCACCGGTGATCTGGATTCTGTTACATATGCAAGCGACAACCAGTACACCACACTGCTCATACTGGAAGCCGCCCGCCAGGCAGCACAATCTGCCCGGATTGATACAAACTAACCACTTATGCGTGTTTCTTTACGATTACGCCACCCGTCTTATAGATGCTTTCTGCCGGTACAAATCCACGTACCGGGGAAAGCGGATAGACATTACTGTTTGGGCCAATAACTGTACCAGGATTTAATACAGAATTACAACCAACCTCTACATGATTTCCAAGCATTGCTCCAAATTTCTTCAAACCAGTTTCCAGATCAAACTTCTCATTTGTCTCTGGATCCATTCCTTTCACATGGACAAGTGTCTTATCACTCTTTACATTCGATGTGATCGAACCTGCTCCCATATGCGACTTAAATCCCAAGATAGAATCGCCAACATAGTTATAATGTGGCACCTGAACATTATCAAAGATGATCACGTTTTTCAGCTCTGTGGAATTACCGATCACACAGCCTTTTCCAACCAGCGCATTTCCGCGGACAAACGCACACTGGCGCACTTCTGTCTCGGCGCCGATGATTGCCGGTCCTGCCAGATATGCTGATGCAAATACCTTCGCTGTCTTATGCACCCAGACATGCTCCGCTACTTCGGTATACTCTTCCTTCGGAAGAGACTCCCCAAGCTTAACGATAAATTCTCCAATATGTGGAAGCACCTCCCACGGATAGGTATACTGCTCCATCAAAGGTTTTGCCTCCGTATGGGAAAGATCATATAATTCCTTGATTGTTACTGCATTTACACTTTTCATTTTCTATCCTCCATCCATCTATTGAACCATACGCATGAAACTTATTTCATGCATATGAAACATCTGATTCTGCTCATTTTTCAATATATCTACAATTTCTTTGCAGCCTTCTTCGCTCCCGCCTTCTCATAAAATGGCTTCGTCCGGTCAAACAATCGCGTGATCTGATTCTGATTTCGTATCTGCTTCACGGCATTCGTGTTATCACAGACAAATTTATTCATCTTGGCTGTATATTCATCCTTCGAAATCGTTCCCTCCGCAACACCGGAAAGCCCTTTCTCCCACGATGCCGTCATTTCCGCCCAAAGCAAACTCTGAATGGAATTTAAACATACATCGTAGATGATCTCTCCAAGAAACGTCGGTGTCACGATCTGTGTTTTCTTATTTAACGCAATGTATTTGTTCGTCACAAGCTTCGTGATGATACTGTCACGTGTCGCACTCGTTCCAATACCGCTGCCCTTGATCTGACTTCGAAGCTCTTCATCCTCGATGAGCTGTCCGGCATTTTCCATCGCCAGAATCAATGTACCCGAAGAATATCGCTTCGGTGGAGATGTCTCTCCTTCCTTGATATTGAATGTCTGTACCGGAATCGCATCACCTTTCTTCAAAGATGCAAACTTCGCCAACTCCTCATCCGTCAGCTTCTGTTCTTCCTGTTTTTTGTCAGACGAAAGTCCTACTATCGTCAGATACCCTGGATTTTTGAGTCGTTTGAAATTTGCAAAAAAGCTTTCGGTTCCATTTTCTTTTTCACCAACCACCGTATGAATCTGTCTTGACAACACAAGGCTTACTTTCTCATACTCTGCTGCCGGAAAGAAAATGCTCAAAAACCGCCGTGCAATAATGTCATACACCTTCCGCTGAATATCATTTAACCCATTCAGATTCCCAAGTCCCTGTCCGGTCGGAATGATCGCATAGTGGTCGGTAATCTGTTTATCATTGACATATTTGGATTTGGCAACACCCTTGTATCCGCCCTGCTGCATAATATACTGCGCATACTGTGCAAGTGGTTCATATTTCTGCAAGCCACCGATATTTTTCCCGATTTCTTTCGCAACGGCTGTGGAAAGCACACGGGCATCCGTTCTCGGATATGTTACCAGCTTTCGCTCATAGAGTGTCTGCACGGTATTCAACGTATCGGTCGGACTAATCTTAAACAACCGTGAACAGTCATTTTGCAGCTCCGCTAAGTTGTATAACATCGGTGGTGCTTTCTTCTCTGTCTTTTTCTCTACCTTCTGCACGATCAGTTCAATCGGTGCATCCGCAGACAATTCAGTAATCAACTGCTTAGCACTCTCTTCTTTTTTGAAACCATTTTCCTTATACAGAAGAGGAGAATCCAGATAGGCAGAATCCTTCGTCGTCTTCCACTCTGCTTCAAATCCTTCTGTGCTGGCAAGCACCCGGTAAAATGGTGTCGGCACGAACTGTCGGATCTCCCGTTCCCGCTTCACAATCATGCCAAGTACACATGTCATGACACGTCCAACTGCGATCACGCATCGATCCATGCCAAGATAATTCCGGACTGTGTAGCTATATTTCAGCGATAATGCACGGGAAAAATTGATTCCCATCAGATAATCTTCCTGCGCACGCAGATATGCCGCATCACTCAGGTTATCATAGGCAGAAAGCTCTTTCGCCTCCCGGATACCTCGCATGATTTCTTCTTCCGTCTGCGAATCAATCCACACACGCCGCCGGTCCTTTTTACTTTTGTCCACGCCTGCCATCTGCTCGACAAGACGGTAGATATATTCTCCTTCTCGTCCCGAGTCAGTGCAGACATAGATGCATCCAACATCCTCGCGGTTCAGCAGCCTGCTTACGATCTGAAACTGTTTGCTTGACGCATCAATAATCTCATATTTATATTCCTCCGGTATAAATGGAATCGTATCAAAGCTCCATTTCTTCAAGGCTGGATCATAGACCTCCGGATAGCTCATCGTGATCAGATGTCCGACACACCATGTCACGATCGTATCCTCGTTCTCTAAGTATCCGTCCCTTGCACCGGCAGTTGCAGCCCCCTTCATGCCGAGCGCTTTTGCAAACTCACGGGCAACGCTGGGTTTCTCTGCTATGTACAAATTCTTCACTTAAAACTCTCCTTATTTGATTGCATTCACTAAGGCTTCCATCGCTGGGTAATCAGATTCCTTCATCGTAGACATGATCGTAACGGTTGGCTCCACAATCGTGACATCCTTCATCGTAGAAAGAATCGTCTTCATCGTGCGGGCGGCACATGGTGCCCAGCTGCCATTCTCCAGGATACCAACGGTACGCTTCTGGTACGCCTTTGACTGCAGATGATTCAGGAAATCCTGCATGCATGGAAATACCCCGCCATCATAGCTTGCTGCACAGAGCACCATCCGGTCATAGCGGAATGCATCCTCTATTACCTCAGCCATATCTTCTCTCGCCAGATCACTGACAACGACCTTCTCTACGCCCTCTGCGCGAAGCATGTCTGCAAGCTTTTTAGCTGCCTTCGCCGTATTGCCATGGATCGATGCATACGCAACAAGCACGCCTTTATTCTCCGGCTCATACTTGCTCCATGTATCGTAAAGTCCAATATAGTATCCGAGATTTTCCTTCAATACCGGACCGTGCAATGGACAGATTGTCTCGATATCAAGTCCTGCTGCCTTCTTCAGAAGTGTCTGCACCGGCATGCCATATTTACCGACGATATTAAAATAATACCGTCTTGCCTCGCACGCCCAGTCCTCATTTTCTGTGAGGGAAAGCGCGCCGAACTTGCCGAATCCATCTGCTGAGAACAGCACCTTCTCGCTCTTCTCATAGGTCACCATAACCTCCGGCCAGTGTACCATCGGTGCCATATAGAACACCAATGTATGGGTTCCAAGCGACAGTTCTTCTCCCTCCTTGACCGCAATCTTCTCCTGTGCATCCAATCTATCCTCAAAGAACTGTGGCAGCATTGCAATCGCCTTTGCGCTTGCAACCAGCTTTACCTCCGGGAAAAGCTCCACCATTCTTCCGATGCTTCCCGCATGATCCGGTTCCAAATGCGAGATAATCAGATAATCCGGCTTTGCCCCATTCAATGTCTGAAGCAGCTTATCCTCCCAGCCTTCCATGCCTCTGGCATCAACTGTATCCATAACCGCAATCTTCTCGTCCAGAATCACATATGAATTGTATGATACGCCTTCCGGTACTACGTACTGACTCTCAAACAAATCAATATCCTTATCATCCACTCCGATATAACGAATTGCATCCGAAATAGTTACCTGCATGTTTTTGTCCTCCTGTATTGTATTACCTTATACTTTTTCGTTCCATAGCATACCAATTGCTGTTCCGCGTTTATCCGTAATTCATGCAACGCTGTAACTTTATGCGCTACTCTATTCTAACAGATTCCGCTCTATATATCCAACATAATTTCGTGTATAATCCTCAATCAGATAATCGCACACGCCTGTATCCTGCAGCAGCTTTTTATCGGAATCGCCGTAGATTCCTACAATACAAGCTGCGTTCGCAGCAACGGCGGCTTTCACACCGGATGGGCTGTCTTCGATCACCATCGTCTCAGATGGCTCCGCCCCGATGCGCTCCATCGCACGAATATACATATCCGGTGCTGGTTTCGCCCGCATCGTTCCATCATCATAGGCAAGCTTTGATTTGTCAAACCATTTTGCAAGTGCAAACCGTTCAAAATAAAAGTCGACATTGGATAGACCAGATGCCGTTGCGATATTGCATTTTATATTTCTTCGCTGCAACTCATCCAGAAATTCTGGTAACCCCTTCACCAGCCTGCAGGCGTCCTGATCTTCCTGATACATGCTTCTGTATAGAACCTCTTTCTCTTCGGTCAACTGCATGATCTTCTCCTCGGACAAAGCACCCTTCCCAAGCAGCCACTCGAAAATATCCCGGTTCGTATGTCCGAGTATCTGATGCTGGAATTCTTCTTTGGTAAGTTCCCTGCCAGCCAGCTTACTCACATATGTCCGCCATGCAATATCATGATATTTGCCATCAAAAATCATCGTGCCATTACAATCAAATATAATGTTCCTTATTTTCATGTCTCATCCTCTTCTTATCTTTATATATGTACATCTGAGTGGATATACAGAATTCACTCTGAAATTCGCTTAAAATTTCCGGGATGGGTTTTTCCGCTTGCTTTTCTGTATCTGCGCCCACGTCGTGGGTTTTCCCGCTCACCATCTCGCTTCCACGCCCAGTTTTCTCTCATACACATACCGATTAGCTTCCAGCGCGGTTTTTTCTGCTTACTTTTTATACTCTACACCCGCGTCGTGGGTTTTTCCATAATTATACTCCATTCTACGCCCATTTGCTATCACGCCGAGTAAAAATCTCCACAGAGACTAGATGCACTCTGCACATCTTGCTCTGATTAGCGGTCGTCAAATGCACCGCATAAATGCGTGCATTTTCTCGTCGCCATAACAAAAAAGGGGCTGCCAAAGCAGCCCCTGGGGGAAAATATATAAACCAAATGGTCTATAGCATATTCTACTGTTCAAACAACAGCTCTTCGTATGTAGGGAATGGCCATGCCTTTGCATCCACAATCTTCTCAAGCTCATCCGCCGGCTTACGAACCGTATCGAAGAAAGCAAATACCACATCGTGATAATATTTTGCCCAAGCCTTTGGATCATCTTCCTTCTCAGCAGCCTTCGCTACGATATCCTCAAGCTCTGCAGTTGCCTTCTTAAGTTCCGCAAGCTTTGTATCGATGGTAGAAAGAATCTCCATCTGTGTATCTGCGCTGATACCAAGCTCCTTCAAATCCTTCACAGAAGCAGCCAGAGTACCCTCATACTTCATAACAGCCGGAATAATCTGCTTCGTGGACATCTCGATCATTGTCTTAGCCTCGATATTGATCTGCTTTGCGTAGTTATCATACATAACAACGCCTCTTGCAACCAGCTCACGCTTAGACATTACACCATGCTTCTCAAACATTTCGATATTCTCCGGTGTTGCGAGGTAATCAACCGCATCAACCATGCACTTGATATTTGGGAGTCCACGGCGCTCTGCTTCCTTTACCCACTCCTCAGAATAACCATTTCCGTTGAAGATGATTCTCTGATGCTCTCTCAACTTATCTGCAACCAGCTTCTTTGCGGCTGCCTCGAAATCATCTGCCTTCTCCAGCACATCTGCAAAATTGCAAAGTGTGTCAGCAACGATTGTATTTAAAGTCATCATTGGCTGTGCAATACACTGTGTACTACCAACCATACGGAACTCGAACTTATTACCGGTAAACGCAAATGGTGATGTACGGTTACGGTCTGTCGCATCCATCTTGAACTCAGGGATGACTGAACATCCTGACTTGTAAACCTTACCCTTCAAGCTGCTTGTTGCCTCTCCATTTGCAATGATCTGATCAACAACATCAGCAAGCTGATCACCAAGGTAAGCAGAAATGATTGCTGGAGGTGCCTCATTTGCACCAAGTCTGTGATCGTTACCAGCAGAGCTTGCTGACAGACGAAGCAATGCAGCATGATTATCAACAGACTCCAGAATTGCAGCTAAGAATACCTGGAACTGCAGGTTCTTCTCTGGCTCCTTGCCTGGATCAATCAAATTCTCGCCATCGGATGTTGAGATAGACCAGTTATTATGCTTACCAGAACCATTGACACCTGCAAATGGCTTCTCATGAAGCAGACATGCAAATCCATTTCTCTCTGCAACCTTCTTCAATGTCTCCATCAGCAACTGGTTCTGATCCGTTGCTACATTTGTTGTACCATAGATTGGTGCGATCTCATGCTGAGAAGGAGCAACCTCGTTATGCTGTGTCTTCGCTGGAATACCATACTCCCACAGATCCTTGTTCAGCTCTCTCATGAAATGAGAAACCTTATCCTTGATCACGCCGAAGTACTGATCGTCAAGCTCCTGTCCCTTCGGTGCCGGTGCGCCAAACAATGTACGTCCAGTCAGCTTCAGGTCA
>OKSE01000884.1_pt1 | contig 16278 bp, 35 predicted proteins | sample 1633631 | NCBI WGS metagenome assembly OKSE01 (sample SAMEA3541555, study PRJEB24748) | human gut metagenome | biome: human gut; feature: human-associated habitat; material: faeces | place: China | collected 2012 | reverse complement strand
AGTGGATTAAATGAGTGAAAAGGAAAAAGAAGTAGTTGAGAAGTTAAAAGAAGCGATTCCTAAGATGTCAGATTTTGACAAGGGTTATATTCTTGGCAAAGTCGAGAATATGGCAGAAAAAAGTGATAAGGAATGTAACAACGATAGAAAGAAGTAAAAATGGAGAACATTTTATAGCACAAAGTACAAACAGATTAGAATTTTTGATATTGATGCAATAGAAAAGTGATGGTAGCGGTAAATAGTTGCAAACTTTTATTAAAACATCATTAGTTCTTTTTGACAGGGATAGCGCCCTGTTCGTATCAAGTGTGAATTACCTACCGATTGGCAGTTTTGTCTTTAGCATATTTATTTAATTCTATTGATATAGAAATAAGAGCGTACAGGGTGCAGAAGTCTACGCCACAGAAGTATGAGCCAACCGCTGATACGCACAATGCTATGACAGTATCCATACAATCTCCTTTCGGAAAGTGTCTACCATCACCTTTCTATTGTATCAATAAATATAAAGTTCTACAAGTTACAACAGATAGGAATGAGCAGAATTGCTCAAATGCACCTTAAAAGGAATATATCACACATTATTTAGAAAGGAATGTTTATGGAACTACAGATTTTTAGCAATTCAGAGTTCGGAGAAATCAGAACCATTACTAAAGATAATGAACCTATGTTTTGCTTAGCTGATGTGTGCAAGGCATTGGAAATATCAAATGTAAGTCAGCTAAAAACAAGACTTAAAGAAGATGGGGTCATTACTAATGAGGTAGGGGTACAGACAGGCGTTAAAGCTGATGGCACTCCAGCAATTCAGAAAGTAAGAATGAACTTTATCAACGAAAGCAATCTCTATAAGACAATCTTTCAGAGCCGTAAAGAAAGTGCGGAAAGATTTACAGATTGGGTTACATCAGAAGTTCTTCCGTCAATCAGAAAAACAGGAAGTTATTGTATGCCGAAGACAACTGGCGGACAGATACAACTTCTTGCACAGGGATATACAGAACTTGAACAGGCTGTTAACTCTATCAAAGAAGATATGACAAAGCTTAAGGATAACACACCTCTTTACGGCTGTGAGATTGATGAGGTCAAACAGCACGTTAATAGAAAAGGCGTAATTGTACTTGGTGGCAAGGATAGTGAAGCTTATAAGGACGGTAGTATTCGCAGTTCGGTATATTCTGACATATATAAGCAGTTAAAACGTGAGTTTGGTTGCGTAACAACATATAAGAGCATAAGAAGAAAGTACATTGATAATGTACACAAGTTTATAGATGATTATGCGTTGCCTATGGCACTTGCTGAACAGGTAAAAGAAGCTAATGCACAGATAAGTATGAGTTTTTAAGGAAAGGATTAAGAGTTGGAAAGATTGATAAAAGAATTAATCGCAGTTGAGAAAAAGAGAAATTCCTTGCTTGCAGAACTGAATGAGAACTTAAAGAAACTGACAAGCAAGGAAGATAAAGAGTATCAGGGTGAAGTTGGCAAATCAGCTTTTAATCTTGATTGAGCCAGTTATGGTAATGTTCCAGCATTTCCATAACACCAATTTCAACCCACGCACGTCTAATGAATTCGTGCTTTTCACCCTCATCAGCAAAGTTATTGCTATTAGCGCTTTTCATAACTTTTTGATGAATAGAAGAGTGAATGTTAGCACCATTTTCATTGACGAACTTTTTAAAATCGTTGAAGTCTTTCAAGGTTTCACCTCTTTCCTATAAAAAGATAAGAGGATTATATCACAATTTTTAAAATAAGGAGAAGTTTATGGAAAAGGAAGTACAAGCAACACCACAATATAGCATATCAGTAGAGGGACTGATAGCAGAAAGAAACAAGTTAGAAGTCTCTATTGCAGCATACAAGAAAGCAAAGAGAGACAGCAAGATAGCTGAATATTTATGGATTTTATCAGCAATATTATTTATTGTGTCAATGATATTTCAGCTTATTAATTAGAAAGGAGTTTTAGCAGATTGATATTTATTATTTCTGAAAAAGGCGAAAGAGAGCAGATTAATGAGGTGGAAAAACTTGAAATTCTGGCACACATTGGCAGAAGAACAAGTTACCTCTTAGGAAGAAATAAACATTGTGAGCCATTAAGGAGCATAGTTACAAGAGATATTTTAGGGCAGTTAAAGCACGAATACGGGTGTGGTTTGAGTGAACTTAAAAAGAAGTACATAGCAGACACTCACGATTATATCGACTGCTACGAACTGCCTACAATAATGAAAGAGAGATATAAGCTATGATACAGGGATTTATGCTAGGAACGATATTCGGGATGTTTTTAGAACTGGCTTGTATCGTTCTGACAATGGCAAGGGCAAAGAGAAAAGAAAGGATTGAACAATATGAAACAGGTAAACGAGAAAGTAATAACAGTACAGGATTGCATTGATATGTACGAGAAGAAAGATATGGTGACAGTTATAGACGGTGGCAAAGTTGTAGGGTTTGTTGAGAAAGGAGTAACAAATGATAAATAATAACAGGACTTATATATTAGGAAAGGTTGTTAAAAAGCCAACCTTTTCACACGAGATATGTGGTGAGGGATTTTACCTCTTTTATATAGAGGTTTTAAGAAAGAGTGGAAGTACAGATACGCTTCCAGTAATCGTATCGGAAAGATTAATAAGCATTAATAGGCTTGATGTAGACAGAACTGTAGTAATTGACGGACAGATAAGGTCACACAACAAGCATACAGATAATGAGGAACATAGTCATCTAATACTTAGTGTATTCGCCAAGGAAATAGATGTGCTAGAAGATGTTGAAATTAATCCGGATGTAGATAATGCAGTTGAGATTGTAGGTCGCTTATGCAAGCCGCCTATATATAGAAAGACACCTCTTGGAAGAGAAATAACAGATGTTCTCATAGCCGTTAACAGAGCATATGGCAAGTCAGACTATATACCTTGCATAACTTGGGGCAGAACAGCTAAGTTCGTAGGTCACTTGCCAGTAGGAACACATATAGAAATGACAGGTAGGTTTCAGTCAAGACCTTATGCGAAGAAGATAAGCGAAGATGAAATTGAAAACAGAGTAGCTTACGAGATATCAGTAGGCAGAGTCGAAATTATAGAGGAAGAGGAGAATGCTGATGAATAGTGATATTATTGTTTCGGAATTAGCTAGTATGGCAGCAGATAATGAAAAGCGTTGTCAGGTATGGCATCCAGTTCAGGGTGTTATATTGACGGCACATTTGATGAACTTGACAGACGGCATTATCTTGCGGATAAGACAGTTGATAACTTCTCAATAGAAGATGATGTGTTCATTATGAATATATAAATAAGGAAAGGATATGTTTATGGAAAGAACAGTTTTAAAAAAGGTAGTTCTTGAAAACTTTATGTGCTATGCACACGCAGAGTTTGATTTTTATGCCATTACAAAGATTACGGCTAAGAATGGCAAGGGTAAGTCGACTATTGCCACAGCTTATCTGTGGTGCTTGTTTAACTGTGATTATGAATTAAAGGACAATCCGGTTGTAAGACGAGAGGCTGACGGAAAGTCAGTTGATGATATGGACACAAGCGTTGAACTTACACTTGATGTTGACGGAAAAGAAATAACTATGAAGAAAGTGCAGAAGCGTACTTACAGTAAGGATGGCGGTTCATACAAAGACGATAACAAGTATTTTATCAATGATGTGCCTAAGACATTAAAGGATTTCAACACATATCTTGATGTGGATATGAATGTATTTAAGATGTGCAGTAATGTGAACGCATTTCTTAATCAGAAGCCGGCAGAAATGAGAGAATACCTATTCAGCCTTATAGAAGATGTTACAGACCTTGATATAGCTTCACAGAAAGCTGAATTAGCCGAGTTAGTTCCTTTGCTTAATAAGTATACAGTTGAAGAATTATCAGCTATGAATAAAGCTACAAAGACTAAAATCACAAAGGATTTGCCGATTCTTGACGGACAGATTAAGGAAAAGGAAAGAGATATACAACTTAAACAGGCTATTGATGTATCTGACCTTGAATTACAGAAAAACAGCCTCAAAGAACAGATTGCTGATTGCGTGGCAAAGCAGACTGACAATGACAAGCTGATGGCTGAATATGACAAAGCTAGTTCGGATATTCTTAACTTGAAGTTTGAACTTAGTGATATGTCACGCAAAGCTAATGAAGAAAATATCAAGGCTAGGAGAAAACTTGAATCACAGATTAGTAACCTTAATTATGTGATTGAGGATAGCAAGAAGTCAATCAGCAACGCAGAAGATGTTGTTAGTTTTGATAAGGACAAGATAGCTGAATATCAGAAAACACTTGATGATAGCAGAACCGAATGGAAAGCTGAAAAAGAGCGTGTATTTGACGAGAATAATCTTATTTGCCCTTATTGTAAACAGGAATACCCAGAGGAAAAGAAAGAGAAACTAAAGGCAGATTTTAAGGCACATAAAGAAACTGAACTTAGCAGAATTACCGATAAGGGTAACACAGCTAAGAAAATGTTTGATGAAATCAAAGGATTGTTAGTTGAAGCTGAACAGGAATTGGCTGACAGAAAGCAGAAGTTAGAAAAGCATTTAGTTGATTTAGCAGACCTTGAAAAGCAGTTAGCAGAACTTCCACAGGAAATTGATGTATCAGCTACAGAAGAATACAAGGCACTTGAAAAGCAGATTGCTGAAAAAGAAGAAGCTATGCACAAGGCTAACGATATTTTGACGATTAAGGCAGAATTAAAGTCACAGGAAGCAGCTTTAAGGCAGCAGTTAGCAGAATGTAAAAGCCAGATTGCAAAGGCTGATACGGCAGCAGATGAACAGCGACTTGAAGAATTAAGACAGATAAGGACTGATTCTGAACAGAATAAAGCTAATGCCGAGAAGATTCTTGATTTACTTGATGAACTGGATAAGGCAAAGAACGAAGCCTTAACAGAAGCAGTAAACAGCCATTTTGGGTTAGTTAAGTGGCAGTTATTTGAATATGCTAAGAACGGCAATTATAAGAGCTGTTGCATACCTACTATTGACGGAAAGAGCATTTTAACAACTATGAGCAACAAGGGTAACAGGATTTTAGGCAGAGTAGACATTTGTAATTCAATTCAGAAGATTAGTGACATATCAGTGCCTATTATCTTAGATGATTCTGAAAGCCTTAGTACGGATAATCAGAAGAAAGTTGCCGAAATGGTAAATAGCCAGTTAATCATGCTGATTGTTAATGATAGCGAGAAATTAGAGATTGTGGAGGGATAATATGAAACTTTATTTTTACAAATTGAATACAGATGAAAGACACGGAAAAGTAGGAATTACAGTGCAGGTTTGCGAAGCAGAAGAGAAACCTAAGACATACAAGTCTGTTGATAGAATTTTTCCAAACTACTTAAGTACAGCAAGAAAAGATGATGTTGGGCGAATAACTGATTTTGACCGCATGTTTCTTACAGAACCTAACTTTGAGTATGTCAAGGATAAATTTAAGAAGCGTGCAGAATCAAGGATTGCGCAGGCAAAAGAAAAACTTGAAAGAGAAGAAAAGGAATTAAAGATAATTGAGGAAAGCGAGGGATAATTATGGCAAATACAGCAGTTGCGGAAAAGAAAACATTCAGTTTAGTACTTACTGAAAAGCTGGATAGCGTATCAGAAGCACTTCCAAAGGATTTTAACAAAGCAAGATTTGTGCAGAACGCATTAGCACTCATCAACGATAATCCGTCTTTACAGAAATATAATCAGTCACAGCTCACAGCCGGACTTTTAAAAGGTGCTTATCTTGGCTTGGATTTTTACTCAAAGGAGTGCTACTTGGTGCCTTATGGAAATCAGCTTAACTATCAGACAGATTACAGAGGTGCTAAGAAATTGGCAAAGAAGTATTCTATCAGACCGATTAAGGACATTTACGCAAAGTTGGTTCGTGAGGGAGACAGCTTCGAGGAAAAGATTGTAAGCGGAGAGCAGACTTTTGATTTTAAACCGCTTCCATTCAATGACGGAAAAATAATCGGTGCATTTGCTGTTTGCTTATATGCTGATGGTGGTATGCAGTATGACACAATGAGCCTTGCAGACCTTGAAAACACAAGAAAGTCAAGTAAGGCAAGCAATAGCCCAGCTTGGAAGAATTTCACAGGTGAGATGTATAAGAAAACTGTACTTCACAGGCTTTGCAAGCATATTGAGTTAGATTTTGAGAATCCGACACAGCAGAATACATTCTTAAGCGGAATGGAGATTGAAACAGACCCGCAGAAGTTAGCTGAAAATGATATTGAGCAGAACGCAAACAGCGTTGATTTTGAAGAAAGCGACATTATCGAGGGCACAGCCACGGAAGTAACCGAAGAACAGGTAGAAGATAGCACATTGCCGCCATTTATGCAGGCAGAATAGGAGATTGAGTATGAGAGTAATTTCACAGGACGGAACAATAGATGTTCCATATGATTATTTTTCATTATCTATAGCAAGTGGGAAATGCAAAGATGTGGAATATGCTTGTATTTATTGCCACAACACATCCACATCGCACGGCACAAAGTTGGCAGAGTATTCAAGCGAAGAAAAGGCTATAAAAGCTACGGGAATGTTGAGAAATGAATTTACTAATTATGGTGAAAGTGGCATTTTTCGATTTCCACAGAATAATGAAATCGAGGTGTGAGTATGAGATTAAAATGTTTAGGCTCATCATCAGCTGGCAATTGCTATTTGCTACAGGCAGACAGCGGAGAAACACTTATTCTTGATTGTGGAATACCGATTAAGGAGATTAAGAAAGGCTTGAATTGGAATGTTAAAGATGTTGTGGGTGCGATATGTACCCACCAGCATTCAGACCATAATAAATCGTTAAAAGATTTTATAAATATGGGAATACCTGTTTTTGCTCCATACCTAAGCCTTGAATCTATGAAAATGGAAACAGAGTTCAATATACGGATGTTTGATTTAACGACAATAGACGGAAGCTGGACACACACCAATGCAGACGGAACAGCTTGCCCGATATTCGGCTTTCTGATAACTCACAAGGAAATGGGGAGAATGCTTTACATAACGGATTGTGAAGTTATTAAGTGGAAGTTCAAGGACATAAACCACATTTTGTTAGGTGTGAACTATGACAAGGATTTAGTTGATACCGACAATCCGAAAGCCAATCACGTATTCAGAGGTCACTTATCCATTGACACGGCTTGCGATTTTGTTAAGGCAAATTATTCAGACAGCCTACAGAACGTCATAATGTGCCATTTATCAAGTGAAAATGCTGATAAGGATAGTTTTATTGAGAAAATGAAAAATGCCGTAAATGGGGCGAATGTGGACGTTGCGGAACAGGGTAAGAGTTGGATTTTGCAAAATCCAAACAGTTGTCCGTTTTAGAAAGGAGTAGGAATGGAGAGATTAACAAAGACATATAGCGATGGAAGCTTTGGAGTGGCTGACAATCTTCCTTGTGGCGAAAATTCTTATACATTTAAAGACTTACTTATTAAGAAATTGGGAGATTACGAGGACTTAGAAGAACAAGGCAGACTTCTGAAATTGCCTTGCAAAGTGGGAGATACAGTATATGCAATTGGATTTAATAATAATAAACCAATTATTTATGAATCGGTTGTATTAAGCATACTGATTACTGAAAAAGAAATTGCTTTCAATGTAAAAGTTGATGAATTTGAAATCAATTCGCAGTTAAAACAATCTATGTTTGATAAAACTGTATTCCTCACAAAATCCGAAGCCGAAGCAAAACTGAAAGAATTGAGAGGTAATCAGAATGAAGTGTGACGAGGTCAGCAGTGCAAATATACGTTTAGACCCTATCGGAATACCAGACCGCAAAGTAACTACTAATGCTGACAGAATTAGAAATATGTCTGATGAAGAGTTAGCAGAATTTCTTGTCGGATTTAAAAACACATTCGGTGAGGAATACGAGGGAGAAGCTAGTTGTATGGAGTGGCTTCAATCAGAAGCGGAATAGGAGATAAATATGGAAAATACAGATGCTAGAGTGCTACTACAACATATTTACAATACTTATGGTTATCAAATATCAAAAAACTTTAAGGATAATGCCATTCGAGACGCTTTTGAATTAGCAGACAAGGCACTTGAAAAGCAGATACCTAAGAAACCCGATTTTACAGAAGATAAGGAGTTTGTTTTATGTCCTTGTTGTAATGGCAATGGATTAGCTGATAAGCAGAAATATTGTGATAATTGCGGTCAGAAGTTGGATTGGAGTGATCAAGAATGAGTAAAGAACTTAAACCATGCCCGTTCTGTGGTGGAGAAGCAAAAATTAAAGCAGCTATGAAATCTTACGGTTTTACCATTTGGTGCGCATGCGGATGTGGAGCACGAACAGATGGATTTTGCCCGGACACGAACAAAGAGGATGACACGATGGAAAATATCGAGAAATGCAAGAAAAGAGCCGTAGAAGCATGGAACAGGAGGGCGAACAATGAGATTGATTGACGCTGATGCACTAAAGAAAAATTTGAAATCAGTTACTTTAAGTAACGGAACTTTGCTCAATACAAATACAGTATTGATATTACTGGATAAATATCCAACCGCCTATGATGCGGATAAAGTTGTGGAGCAATTAAAAACGGACTCTTTAGTAAAACTATATGGAAGCGGTAACAGTGATAATTATCTCATTCCTGTTAAAAGAGCAATCGAAATAGTAAAGGCAGGTGGAATAGATGAACGATAGATATTTATTTAAAGCAAAGAGAGTTGATAACGGAGAATGGGTGATTGGACAGTATGTGAACACTTGTTATCCTAAAGATTGTAAAAAAACAGGACATTTTATCGTTGAATATCCGAACCACTTTCACGAAATCTACACATCCACCCTATGCCAATGTACAGGCTTAAAAGACAAGAATGGCAAGCTGATTTGGGAAAATGACATTTGTGACAGAAAAGAAGAATATCCGGAAATAGTAAAATATAATAATAGCGATTGGACGCTTGATTATAGTTATTCAAAAGGAAAAGAAAGCGGATATTGCTACTGTAATTTAGGATTTTATGCACTTGAACGAAAGTACGTTGAAGTTATCGGCAATATATTTGACAATCCAGAGTTATTAGAAAGTGAGGAATAATATGGCAAGAATATTAAGAATAAGTGGATATTTGGTATCTGATAGATATACCACTTCTAAGGACTTAGAAAGTTATATGGGTGCTATGTATGGTGAGTGGTGGCAGCAGTTACATATCGAACAGTCAGAAGAATTTAATCTTGATGGCGAAGACAAACCAAACTGTGACCTCACATTACTCACAAGACATTTCAAGAAAGATAATATTAGCACAGAATTTGACAGACCTTTACCTAAGAAAGGTGAGAAATATAAGCATTTCAAGTTAGGCAAGATTGTTACAGTTATCGGTATTTCAAGGCATACCGAGACAGAGGAAATGTCGGTTGCGTATGAATATGAGGGACATATTTGGAACAGACCTCTTGAAATGTTTATGAGCGAGGTTGATAAGGAAAAATATCCTAACGCAGAACAGAAATACAGATTTGAAAGGCTTAGTGATGTTTTAGTGTGAGAAAGAAAATAGGTGGTGCTCAGTTTGGAGTTGCGACAGAAAGAAATGCGAATTTGACGAATTTTTAGCACTTGCAGTAGACAATGTGGAAGCAGAAGAAAGTGAGGAAAAATAATGAACAGAGTAATTTTATGTGGGAGGCTGACTAGAGAGCCAGAGATTAGATATTCACAGACAGTAAACGGAAGTATGGCAGTAGCAAGATATACATTAGCTGTTGACAGAGCTTTCAAGAAAGAGGGCGAACAGGCAGCAGACTTTATTAACTGTATCGCGTTTGGCAAGAATGGAGAGTTTGCAGAGAAGTATCTTCATCAGGGAACTAAGATTATCGTTGAGGGCAGATGGCAGACAGGTAATTACACTAACAAGGACGGACAGAAAGTCTACACTAATGATTGTGTTGTTGAAAGACACGAGTTCTGCGAAAGCCGTACTAATCAGCAGAGTGGTAACAATGGAATTATGGGCGGCAACAGCAGTAATGATGGCTTTATGGCTGTTCCAGATGATGTAGCTGACGAGGGGCTACCATTTAATTAAGAGGTACAATTATGGATTATAAGAAGTTAAGGCAGGCAAAAGCTATAGAATCAGAAAATCGAAAGCGACTTCTAAAGATAAATCCAAAGCTGAATGACAGGAGTGGAATATACTTTTTAACAAGAACTGACGAAAACAATATTTCATACTTTTACATAGGGCAGGCAGTGCATATATGTCAAAGAATGTGCGGGCATCTTGTAGGGTATCAACACATAGACCTGTCTATTAAAAAGAGAGGCTTTTATAGTTTTGAAAATCATTATGGATGGAGATTGAATTTTATCAACTATCCCGAATCCGAACTAGACAAATGGGAACAGTACTGGATTTTGGAGTACACTAAGAAAGGCTATCAATGTCGCTATAACAAGACAGCTGGCGGTCAAGGGGAGGGCAAAGAAAAGATAAATGAGTTTAAACCCTCTAAAGGTTATCGTGACGGCATACAGCAAGGCAGAAAGAACCTTGCAAGGGAATTATCCAATATAGCAGAAAAACACCTTAAAATCGAATTGAGAGCGGATAAGGCTAATAATAAGGTGTCACAGAAGCAGTATGAGAAGTTTATGGATTTATTGAAAGTGGGTGATTCAGAATGAGAATTTTGAGCAGTAAAGATTATTCTTGGCTTATGGACCGAATAGAAACTCTTTCCAATGAAAATGAAAGATTGCAGATGAAAGTTGATGAAATAACAAAAGAACAGCCTAACGATTGTAAAAGCAATGAGGGAAGTCGCTTTTGTGGCATTTGTGAGTTTGGCTATTTGAGAACAAGAAATCCGCTTGGGGCAGATTTTTACGCTTGCAGTAAAACAGTGTCTTGTGAAGATTTTAAGAGAAAAGAAGATAACTAACTAAAAATCAAAGAAAGGAATAGGTTGTGCGCACATAAAACCGAGGTTTCCTTTTGGTAGATTTAGAATGTATAAAAAGAAGATTAAATGTGAGATATATCGTGATTCAATGCAGAATTACAAGAAATATGCAATACCGCCAGCACAACTTATCATAGCTGATGTTCCTTATAATGTAGGAACTAACTTCTATGGAAGTAACCCAATGTGGTATAACGGTGGCGATAACAAGAATGGCGAGAGCAAACTTGCGAAAAAGGCGGCTTTCAATTCGGATTTTAACTTTAATTTGTATGAATACTTTCATTTTTGTTCAAAGATGTTGAAGAAAGAAGATACAAAACCTATCGCAAGGGGGAGAAGTAGTAATAGCCCTTGTATGATTGTATTTTGCGCATTTGAGCAGTTATCAACATTGATTGCGGCGGCAAAGAAACACGGATTCGTTAATTACATACCGCTTGTATTCTGTAAAAATTACAGTCCACAGGTACTTAAAGCTAATATGCGTATCGTAGGTGCTACGGAATATGCACTTGTATTATACCGAAATAAGTTACCGAAATTCAGAAATGGCTTGCAGATTGATGAAAAAGGAAAGAATATCAGAGGTACAGGACATATGGTGTTTAATTGGTTTGACGGCGGTAATGAAGCGGAATGGGGCAGAACTTACTATAACAATGGTTCATATATGATGTGGGAGAAAGACGGAAAAGATGTACCGAAAATTCATCCGGCACAAAAGCCTGTAGCAGTCCTTAAAAAGCTGATTGAGATTTTTACAGACGAGGGAGATGTTGTTATTGACCCTTGTTGCGGTAGCGGTAGCACGCTAAGAGCCGCCGCAGAACTTGACAGAAGTGCATACGGATTCGAGATTGACAGAAACTTTTACGAACGTGCAAAGAATGAAATGCTTGTATTTGAAAAGGACAGTCAAATGAATATAAGCGATTTTATAGGAGATACAGTATGACACAGGACGGACAGTTTGAATTAACTGACTTTTTGAGTAAAAAGATTGAGAGTAAATCTGTTATGGACTTGACAGCTTGGATAAACAGTCAAGGCAAAGCACAATATACGCAGATTGGTGAAGTTGTAAGGAATGCTTACAGTTTGAATAAAGATAGCGGAGAACTTATTGAAAAGCTTACAAATGCTGTATCGGTGTATGTTCTTAATCAGTCTATGGGATATATGGATTATTTACGAAAGGAAAGTGAATAATGAAAGACGAAGCAAAGCAGGAAATACAGATTTTACTTGACCTACTCAAAGGCAGTCTTACAAGAAATGGTGTAAGTATGGCAACGGACAGAGAGGGCAACTTAATGTTCTTTGATACATCTACCTATGTTAGAAGTAAAGGTAAGGAATTTGACGGATTCAGAGTTAATATTAATGATTTAGTGAAGTAACAATGTGACAGAACTTGAAGAGGTAATTATGGCAGGCAATTTTATTAAAATTGACAGAAAGATTTTAAAGTGGGAATGGTGGAGCGATATTAATACATTCAGACTTTTTATGTATATGTTGATAAGTGCCTATTGGAAAGACGGAAATTACAAAGGTAAGATAATTGAAAGAGGGTCTTTCCCCTCTTCAATATCTGAATTATCAAAAGAAACTAATTTGTCTGTAATGGAAATTCGTACCTCGCTAAAACACTTACAATTAACAGGCGAAATAACAAGCAAAGCAACAAACAAATTCACGATATTTACTGTAGTTAACTACAATTTGTATCAAACGGATAACAAGCAAGATAACAAACAAATAACAAGCAACTTAACAAACAATCAACAAACAGATAACATTCTATTAACAAACTCTATATTAAAAGAAAGTAAGAATAAAAGAACAGAAGAAGTTAAAGAAGATAAGAATACAGAAAAAGATATTACTAACGTAATATCCAAAAAGAAAAGTTATTATCCAGATGATGAATTACTTGATGAAGCATTTAACGAGTATGTGACAATGCGTAAGAGAATTAAAAAACCTATATGCACTGACAAGGCATTGCATAGGGCTATGAATACTCTTGAAAAGCTATCGGGCGGGGATAATGACTTAGCGGTTAAAATTCTTAATCAGTCAGTAGACCATTGTTGGCAAGGACTGTTTGAGCTGAAAGAAGATAATTCTAATAAGCAAGTCAATCAGAATTTTGGCAAGGGTGCTATTGACTGGGATAATGTGTAAAGGAGTAATGATATGAGATTGATTGATGCAGATAAACTAATTGAGAAGATAAAAGAACAGAAAGAAAAAGAAACAGGTGCTTATGCAAAGGGAATAAACAACGGATTGAATATTGTTAAATCCATAATAAATGACAAAATGCAAACGCCTGTTGTATATGATGATAACAAGGTTGTGAAACAACTTGAAGAAGATTGTAAAATACTAAAACTAGGAAATGACGGATTTACTGTTGTGGCATTACATATTGAGGAAGCACTTAAAATATTAAAGGCAGGTGGTAAGAATGAGTAGGTTAGATGATACGCTCAACAAAATAAATTTTAGAAGTGATTATCCGCACAACGGAGTGGTTGAATCACTCTTAAAAACAATTGCAATTAATAGTGCTATTATATGTGACAAGTTAGACACTATATCGATTCAATTAAAAGGGAGCAGCAATGACAAGAGAAGAAACAGTTAAAATTATCCGCATTATGTGTGATTGCTACCCCAACTACAAGCCTAACAACCTATCAGAGACAGTAGATGTGTGGAATATGATGTTGGAAAATTACAGTTATGAACAAGTGTCAGTCGCACTTAAAGCATACATCAACTCTGATATAAGCGGATTTGCCCCAAGTATAGGACAGTTGATAGGTAAGATACAGACTATATCACAGCCGCAGGAACTTGACGGAATGACAGCTTGGGGATTGGTTAGTAAAGCATTAAGGAATGGCACTTATGGGGCAGTTGAAGAATTTAGCAAGCTGCCACCATTAGTCAGACAAGCGGTTGGTATGCCAGATAACCTTAAAAACTGGGCGACATCAGATTATCAGACGATAGAAACAGTAATACAATCGAATTTCTTAAGAACTTATGAAACAGTTGTTAAGCGTGCGAATGAAATAAATCGTATGCCAGACGACATTAAATCACTTATCAAAAAGATGAATGCAATTTCGTATAAAGCTCAATTCCAGCAAAAATTCCAAAGAGATATAAATACACCTACAATCAAAGAAAATGTCCTTATTGGTCAAAATACAAACGTAGAAGAGTATATTGAAGCACCTAAAGAGATACAAGATAGAATTAACAGAATGAGAGGTTGATTTTTAGTGGAAACAACGCCAATTAGTCCACAAATGAGAATGTACTATAAGCGGAAAGAGGCAGGATTATGCGTTGAATGTGGGAAGCCTCTTGATGGAGAAAAACTTAAATGCAGAGATTGCAGAGAAAGAATTAATGCAAACAGAAAAGAACTTGCACACTGGTATCAAGATAATGGTATATGTCCTGAATGTCGGCAAAATAACCTTATGGGAGATGAAAGGGTTTGCCCTGAATGTTCTGCAAAAAGATATTCTCAGAGGATTGCTAGATATAATGCTAATCCCGAAGAGTTCAAGGCGAGAGATAGGCTTGAACAGAAAAAAATCAGAACAAGACGAGCTGAAAAAGGATTATGCGTGAAATGTGGCAAAGTTAAGGCAGATAGTGGATATAAAACTTGTACAAAATGTCGCATTAAAGCAAGGAATGCAAAACGCAATAAGCGAAGAAACCATAAGATTGAACAAAAAAGAGAATGGGTTGCTAATGGCAGGTGCTGGTTATGCGGTGAACCTGTTTTTAATCACACTAAGTTATGTGAAATACATTACAATAAATCCCTTGAATATGTCAGAAAAAGTGTAGAAGTGAGGCATAAAAATGAGCAAGCTAGAGCAAAGAAGATTTCAAGAACAAATAATGAGAGTTCAAATGAACAACAGGAAAATTAAAGAACAGAAGCAGATGTTCAACAGTGCAATGATAATAATTTGCTGGGTATTGCACGACAAATTTGGATTTGGAAGCAAAAGGCTTGAAAGGTTGATTGATGAGGTTAATGAGCTTAATGATAATTTCAATGCTGGATTAATAGAGCCTAATGAGCTTATTGAACAGTTAAAAGAAGAAACAGGAATTGAATTTAAGGAGGGTTAATATGGTGGGTTTTGCTACAGGCGTGGTTATAGGTTCGATAATAGGATTTGTAATTTGTGCATTATTAACAGCTAATAGTAGATAGAAAGGGTGCGGCTTTATGAAATTTTCGGATTTTACAAAGCCAGAGCTTGAAAGAATAATTGAAAATGCCAATTTTACCGAGGAAGAAGTGAGAATATTTAAACTTCTTTCTCGGAATTTTACACAAAAGGAGATTGCTTACAGACTTTCAATGTCGGTTAGGACACTTGAAAGACGAGTAAAAAGCATTAAAAGTAAAATTGAGAGGGTGTGAAGATGAGTGGAGTTAACTGACAGAGAACTATTGAACTATGTACTTGAAAATGGTATCATTTCCCGTGACGATGTTCAAAAGAAGATAGAAATGAACGAAAGAAACAAATTTCTTAAGGCACACGCCAATGAAGTATGGCAAGGAAAAGATAGTAAGTGGTATACGTATCTGCCAAGTGAAACTGCTTCAAATGGGAGAAAGTTATTGAAGCGGTCAACATTAGATTCGCTTAATGACGGAATAGTGGAACATTACAAGAAATTAGAGAATGAACCGCTAATCAGAAATGTTTTTCAGGAATGGATTGACTGTAAACTTGATTATCACGAAATCAAGAAGCAGTCATACGATAAGTATACTAATAATTTTACTAGGTTTTTTGATTGCGAAGCATATCCAGTGGCAGACAAGAAAATTAAGTACATTACAACTGATGAATTGGAAAAATTCATCAAGACAATCATTGCTGAATGTAGTCTCTCGCAGAAAGCATATTATGATATGCGCATTCTTGTCAATGGCATTTTTAAGTATGCCAAGAAGAAAGGCTATACAAATATCAGTATCACACAGTTTATGGGAGATTTGGATTTATCAAGGCGAGCATTTACTAAGACAGCTAAAAGGAAAGAGGACCAGATTTATTACGAAGATGAAATTTCTGCAATTACAGAATACTTATGGCAGAGGTATGATATTCGTAGTTTAGGGTTACTGTTAGCATTTGAAACAGGTGTAAGAATAGGCGAGTTG
>OKSE01000882.1_pt1 | contig 16304 bp, 15 predicted proteins | sample 1633631 | NCBI WGS metagenome assembly OKSE01 (sample SAMEA3541555, study PRJEB24748) | human gut metagenome | biome: human gut; feature: human-associated habitat; material: faeces | place: China | collected 2012 | reverse complement strand
TATACAACCAAGATTCTCTTTTCTCTTATAAACCATTCAATATAATCATATAAGGTATAAGGTATTGAAGTTTCTAAATTAACTCTAGTTATTATTATTCTTGGCTCTAAGAAATGTGTTTTTCTTTGATTATTTAATATTTCTATGTGCTTTATATTATTAAATACCTTATCTACCGAACATATTACTATTTTCTTAGATAGGCGTTTTAAGTACATTAAATCCTCGTTGCATTCAATACTACTTTTATTTGAATATAGGCTTACATCATCATATATTATTAAATCAAAATTCTTTTTTATATTAAAAATATTATTAAAATTTACAAAATCAAAATTCATAGAATTTAATTGCTCATTCTTACAAACTTTTCTACTCTTACCTACATACAAAACTTTTTCATTATTTATTAAACAATCACTAATTAAACTTTCAATAAAGTTCAACTTTTGATAGGGCTCACATATTAAATTTATAAACCTATCATTGCTTTTTACGTACCATTTCTTTAATATATGACTATATCTATTTTCAACCCTTAAATCATTGCCATATAAGCTCACTTCTAAATCCCCCTAATTTAATCTTGTTCAAAAACCTCATTAGATATTACTTCTTTTATTCTCCAATTTAAAGAGGAATAGCGTTCCATACTCCTTGTATTATCAACCATGTATTTTAATGCTTTAGGTATTCCAACTACTACAACCATTTCTTTTGCCCTAGTTATTCCTGTATATAATAAATTTCTATTCATAAGTAATGGTGCTCCCATATATGCAGGTATTATTACTACAGGGAATTCACTTCCTTGACTTTTATGTATTGTGATTGCATAAGCCAAATCTAACTCATCTAAATAAATAAAATCATAAATAACTCTTCTTTCATCATCAAAGATTATAGATAGTTTTTTCCCTTCTAAATCTATACTTTCTATAAATCCCATATCTCCATTAAATACACCCAAACCTTCATGGTCACCCTTTCCAGCTATTCTGGTCCATTTTAGAGAGTAGTTATTCTTTATCTGCATAACCTTATCTCCCTCTCTAAATACCATACTTCTAAATTCTTTTTCTTTTTTATACGGAGCCTTTGGGTTTAAGACATTTTGAATTCTTTCATTTAAATTTGTAACTCCTAATACACCCTTTTTCATAGGAACTAAAACCTGTATACTTTTTAACTTATCCCAATTTGAATTAAACCTAGGCAACCTAGTATTTATTAAATCTATAATAGTATTTAATATTCCTTCTTGAATATCATTTCTTATGAAGAAGAAATCAGTACCTTTTTCATTTAACTTAGGCATCTCACCTTTATTTATTTTATGTGCATTTACTACAATCATACTCTCTTTTCCTTGTCTAAATATTTCCTTTAGACGTACAACCTTTGTAAATCCACTCTCTATAAAATCATTTAATACATTTCCAGCTCCTACTGATGGAAGCTGATCAACATCTCCTACTATTATAAGCCTAGTACCTACCTTAATAGATTTAAGTAAAGCATTCATTAAAGTTATATCAATCATTGATGCCTCATCTATTATAACCACATCAGCCTCTAAGGAATGTTCCTCTGCATTGGTTACAAAAACACTTTCTTCTTTTTCAAAGACTCCCATGTCAAGCATTCTATGTATTGTGGTAGCTTCTTTTCCTGTAGACTCACTCATTCTTTTAGCCGCTCTTCCAGTAGGTGCTCCCAAAAGAACCTTCAAACCACAGGTTTCAAAAATTTCAATTATACACTTTATTATAGTGGTCTTTCCTGTTCCTGGTCCCCCAGTTATTATCTCTATTCCATTTTGAAAAGCACTTATTATAGCATCTTTCTGGGATTCTGCAAAAGTTATATTATTTTTCTTTTCAAATTGAAGTATTAGGTGATCTACATCTACACTTATATCTTGAAAATTGCTTATAGCTAAAGTTAAAATCCTATTAGTTATTCCAAGCTCACAATAATAATTAGGTATTGTGAAAACACCTTCTTTATCATTAACTTTCTCTAACTTTATTTTTCTATCTAAAGCTGCATTTTTAATATTTTCTTCTATTATATCTTCACTTACAGTTAATACATTACTTGCTTCCTTTATAAGTTCATCCTTTGGCATAAATGTGTGCCCATTAGCACAAAATTCATTTATTACATATCTTATACCACTTTGAATTCTAAAAGGTGAATCAATTTCTATCCCTAAACTCCTAGCAATTTTGTCAGAGGTCTTAAATCCTATTCCTGAAATTTCATCACAAAGTATATATGGATTATTTTTAACTGTATCAACTGAACTAGCTCCATATTTTTTATAAATCTTCAAGCACTGATTTACACTTAATCCATGGGTTTGTAAAAAAATAGTTATATTTTTTAATTCTCTTTGTTCTCTATAAGACTCAATTATGGTCTCTAACTTCTTTTTACCTATTCCTTCTATTTCTTTTAATCTCTCAATATTATTATCTAAAATATTAAGAGTATCTTCTCCAAATTTATTTACAATTTTTTTTGCCGTAACAGGTCCTATCCCCTGTATTATCCCAGAAGATAAATATTTTTCTATTCCATCCTTTGAAGTAGGTAATATCTCTTCACATTCTTCTACTTTAAATTGTTTTCCAAACTGGGAATGGTTAACCCAACTTCCGGTAATTTTTAAATTTTGACCTTCTTTTACATGTGGTAAAACTCCCACTGCTGTATGAATAATATTATTTTCTCTAAATTTTGTAACTGTATACCCTGTATCCGAACTTTTAAATACTATACTCTCAACTATTCCATTTAATACTTCCATATTACCTCCTAAAAGGTTTCTCTTAAATTGTTATTACTATTAATTATATCACAATTATCAATTTTAAATCATAGTGCTTATTTTATTGACTTACATAAATTAAAATTTTAAGATTATTATGAGGAAGGTGATTCGTATGTTAATAAAAGACTGTAATGTAGTATATTTAGATAAGATTGAAAAAGGAAATATACTTATAGAAAACGGAAAGATAAAGGCTATAAATCCTAAAGATTGTAATTGTGAAATAATTGATGGAGAGGGCTTATTCCTATCTCCAGGATTTATAGATGTTCATATACACGGTGCTGGTGGTCACGATACTATGGATGGTACTTATGAAGCTATAAATGAAATATCAAAAGTTATAGTTAAACATGGTACTACTTCATTTTTACCAACAACAATGACTGTAGCTGCTGAAGACGTATGCAAATCAATGGAAGCTATTCATAAAGCAAAAACTAAAGGAACAGATGGAGCTAATGTTTTAGGTGCTCACTTAGAAGGACCATTTATAAGCCCAAGTGCAATAGGTGCTCAAAATCCTGATTTCTTAATCCCTCCAACAAAAGAAAACTTCTATAAATTAGTTGGAGAACATGAAGATGATGTTGTTTCAATAACTCTTGCTCCTGAAGTAGAAGGCGCTAAAGAACTTACTAAATTCTTAAGTGAAAAAGGTATAGTTGTTTCAATGGGACATACTAAAGCTACTTATGAAGAAGCTATGGAAGGAATAAAATGTGGATGCTCTCATGCCACTCATTTATTCAATGCAATGACTCCATTTACTCATAGAGAACCTGGAGTTGTAGGTGCTGTTTTTGATAGTGAAATAACTACTGAAACAATCTCAGATGGTATTCACATAGCATATCCAAGTTTAAGAGTTGCCTATAAACAAAAAGGAACAGATAAGGTTTTATTAATAACTGATGCTATGATGGCTTGCTGTATGCCTGATGGAATGTATTCATTAGGAGGACAAGATGTTGAAGTTAAAAATGGAGCTGCAAGATTATTGAGTGGTTCTTTAGCAGGATCAATTTTAACTTTAGATGTGGCAGTTAAAAATATATTTAAAAACACTAATTATTCACTTAATGAAGTTATAAAAATGGCTACTTATAACGGAGCTAAACACTGCAAAGTTGATGACAAAAAAGGATTAATTAAAGAAGACTATGATGCTGACTTAATTCTTTTTGATGATAATATAGATATAAAATATGTAATAGTTAATGGAAAATTAGTTCATAAAGCTTAATATAAAAAAAGTACTTTGATTTTTCAAAGTGCTTTTTTATTTTATCTTAATTTTAAAATTACTAGTTCATCTTAAAATAATAAATTTATATAAAAATAAAAAGCTTAGGATATAAAATCCTAAGCTTTTCTATATATTAAAGATATTTCTTTATTTCTTCAACTTTGTTTAAGTTTTCCCATGGAAGATCTAAATCTGTTCTTCCAAAGTGTCCATAAGCAGCTGTTTGTCTATATATAGGTCTTCTTAAATCTAAATCTCTTATTATAGCTCCTGGTCTTAAATCAAACACTTTGTTTATTATATTAACTATTTCTTCGTCTGATATTTTTCCAGTTCCAAAAGTATCTACTATAATTGATACTGGTTTAGCAACTCCTATAGCATAAGCAACTTGAACTTCTAATTTATCTGCGATTCCTGCAGCAACTAAGTTTTTAGCTACCCATCTAGCAGCGTATGCAGCTGATCTATCAACTTTAGTTGGGTCTTTTCCTGAGAAAGCACCACCGCCGTGTCTTCCATATCCACCGTAAGTATCAACTATGATCTTTCTTCCTGTTAATCCAGCATCTCCTTGAGGTCCACCGATAACGAATCTTCCTGTTGGATTTATATAATACTTAGTATTTTCATCTAATAACTCTGCTGGTATAACAGCTTTTATAACATGTTCCATTAAATCAGCTTGTATTTGTTCTTGAGATACTTCTGGACCATGTTGTGTTGAAATTACTATTGCATCTATTCTAACTGGTTTGTCATTTTCATATTCAACAGTAACTTGTGTTTTTCCGTCTGGTCTTAAGTAAGGTAAAGTTCCGTTCTTTCTTACTTCTGTTAATCTTCTTGATAATCTGTGAGCCATAGCTATTGGTGCTGGCATAAATTCTTCAGTTTCATTAGTAGCAAAACCAAACATCATTCCTTGGTCCCCTGCTCCAACTGCATCTATGTCAATTTTTTCTCCAGCTCTTGATTCTAAAGCTTCATCAACACCCATAGCGATATCTGATGATTGCTCATCTATTGTAGTCATAACTGAACAAGTTTCACAGTCGAAACCGTATTTAGCTCTATCATATCCTATATTCTTTATAGTTTCTCTAGCTATTTTAGGGATATCAACATAACAATTAGTTGTTATTTCTCCCATTACCATTACTAATCCTGTAGTAACAGCTGTTTCACAAGCAACTCTTGCGTTTGGATCTTTTGCAAATATAGCATCTAAAACTGCATCTGAAATTTGGTCGCATATTTTATCTGGATGCCCTTCAGTAACTGATTCTGATGTAAATAATCTTCTCATGGCTAATGCTATCTTACTATCATAATAAGATAGCTAATTCACCCCTTTCATTTTTATTTATTCCAACCCTGTTTATTTAAACAAATAACTTAATTTATCTTCCCACGATTCAAAATAATATCTTTAAAGCTTAATTAACAAACTTTATTTTAATGCGCGCCTTTAAAATATTTTTGTTAATAAAAAAATCTCTTCTTAAATATTCAAAGATTTAAGAAGAGATTTTAGTTATACACTAAATTTATCTTCTCTCATCTTGTAAAGAATTTCTTTACCGGAATTGGCACCGTAGTGATTTTTCACTGGTTGCCGGGTTTCATAGGGCCTTTTTCCCTCCACCTCTCTGGATAAGAGTATATAAATACTAATTATTCTATTTTATTAAGATATTATTTTAATAAAGAGACACTTAATTAATAGTGTCTCTTTCTGGTGGTGGAAGAAGGATTCGAACCTTCGAAGTCGTCCGACAACAGATTTACAGTCTGCCCCCTTTGGCCACTCGGGAATTCCACCACTTATGGAGCTGATGATCGGACTTGAACCGATAACCTGCTGATTACAAGTCAGCTGCTCTGCCAATTGAGCCACACCAGCACATTTATTATTTTTCTCTTTCGTTTTGGCTCATCGCCAATCGACAAGACTTAGTATATATTGTTATGCTTTTTATTTCAAACTCAATTTTAGGCTATTTTCAAACATTATGTTAATCTATTTTTAAATTTCTCTCAATTTCTTTATTTTACTTCTTTTTTCATTTATATTTTCTCTTCAATTAACTCAATATTTATGTATGGACTTAATATATCTTTCATTTCTTTATATTCTTTCTCTTCTAATTTATCCTTAAGTATTTTAAATATATCAATAGCAGCATCTAACTCATCATTTCTCTTAATATGTTCTAATAAAACTCCATAATCAGTTAAAGATAAATTTTTAGCAATAGACATTAATTTAAACTTATCTGCTTTATTTATCTTATTAGGAATTGAATATTTGTCTACTTTAAATACTTCTTTGCTTTCTTTTGATGATTCCTCCTCAGCTACCTTTTCTTTATACTTTTCATTTTTTTTGATAATTGTAGCATTTTCTTTAGACTTACCTTCTATTTCTTTTTCTTCTTTTAATTGAGATTTATCTAAATCATTGCTTTGCTTATTGCTATTCTCACTTATATTTTCTTTTTCTATATCTTTTTTATTATTTTCTATAGCCTTTTGTTCATTTTCCTCTTCATTAATATTTAAAATTTCATTCTTTTGACTTTTTACACTCTCTGCTTTTAATTTAGCTTCTTCATAATTTAAGTTTACAAAATATGTCATTGTTCCAATTATTAATGTAGTAAAAAATAGTACTAAAAAACTTAAAAGCCCTTTATTCATAAGTATATTCACCTCCATTTTAATAATTACCATCTAAAATCTTTTTTATACTTCCATTTAATATTTCTAACACTTCCTTCATATAATTAATGAGGAGGTGAAACCTTGAATAAAATAAAAATTTACTACAAAAATTATTTGGCATATTACGAGATTTCAAATTTTTTAAAAAATCATATAGATGAAAAAACCATTATAGTATGTATAGGAACTGATAAATGTATAGGTGATTGCTTAGGTCCATTAGTTGGTACCCTATTAAGAGAAAAATTCTTTCCTTTAAAAGTATTTGGTACACTTGATTCTCCTATACATGCTCTTAATCTTGATAAAAAAATAACTGAAATATTAAAAACTTATCCTGGTTATAAAATACTAGCCATAGATGCTTGCCTAGGAGATTCTAACTCTATCGGTGAAATTCATGCTAGAAATGAACCTATTCACCCTGGAAAGGGCGTTGGCAAATCCTTAAGAAGTGTTGGAGATATGTCTATAATAGCTATAGTTGATTCCTCAGAAAATATAGACCTATTTACAAGTAGACCAATTAGGTTAAGCTTTATATTAGATATGTCTAAAGTTATTGTAGATTCTTTAATTCACTCCTACTATTTAAAAAACAAAAAAAATTAACTATATATCTCTTAATATTAAGAGATATATAGTTAATTTTACTCATCAATTAATTTTACTTCTAAATCATCTATACCTAAATTTAATTTTTCAAATGTTTTCAATACTTTACCTGTTCCTTCAGCTACGCATTTTACAGCGTCATCAGCGACCCTAACCTTAACGCCTGTCCTTTGTTCAATAAACTTATCTAAACCATTTAATAAAGCGCCTCCACCGGTCATAAGAATCCCTTCTTCTATTATGTCAGCAGCTAGCTCAGGTGGTGTTTTTTCAAGAACAGAGTGTACTGCTTCACCAATTATGCTAACATCATCTTTTAAAGCAATTCTAAGTTCTTCACTATCTACTGTTATTATTCCTGGTAAACCTGTAACTAAATTTCTTCCCTTTACTTCCATACTTTCTTTTCTATTGCCTTGAACAACTGTGGCAACATTTATTTTTAATTTCTCTGCTGTTCTCTCACCAATCATAAGTTTATATTTACTTCTAACAAATTTAATTATAGCTTCATCAAATCTATCTCCAGCTACTTTTACAGACTCCCTTATAACAATTCCACCTAAGGATATTATAGCTATATCTGCAGTTCCTCCACCTATATCTACAACCATATGTCCACTAGCCTTTGATATGTCTAATCCTGCTCCTATCGCAGCAGCTAAGGGTTCTTCTATAAGATATACGTTTTTGGCTCCTGCATTCTTTGCAGCATCTATAACTGCTCTTTTCTCAATACCAGTAGCTTGGCAAGGTATACATATCATTACTTTAGGGGCAGATATTCTTCTATTTCCAACACCCTTCTTAATAAAATACTTTAACATAGCTTCTGTCATCTCGTAATCCGATATAACACCATTTCTCATAGGTCTTAATGCTACTATATTACCTGGCGTTCTTCCTATCATCTGTCTTGCAGCTTCTCCTACTGCTAGAACTTTGTTCTTATTTTTGTCTATGGCTACTACTGAGGGCTCTTTTAAGACTATACCTTTATCTTTCATATAGACAAGAACAGTTGCTGTTCCAAGGTCTATCCCCATATCTGTACCTTTTCTCCAAAACCACATGTTTACAACTCCCTAATATATAATAATTATTATTAATTTCTATAAAGATATACATAAATACTAACTTTTATTATATAAGGAATATTTTCATCATTCAACAACTTTATATTTTAACTTAGTTGCCTTTCCACCTCTAATATGTCTTTCAGCTTTATTTAAATCTAATATACTTTTTGCTTCTTCAGCTATATCAGGATTTATCTTAGGCAATCTTTCAGTCATATCTTTATGTATAGTACTCTTGCTTACACCAAAAACTTTAGCTGTTTTTCTTATAGTAGCCCTTGAATAAATAATGTACTGAGCCACTTCTAAAACTCTCTCTTCAATATAATCTTTCAAGAACCTTACCTCCTTAAAAATATTCTTAAATTTTTAATCAGCTGCTTTTTTATAAGCAGCTGATTATGTATTAAATTATTCTTTTACAGGAATATCTTTTAAGTATTTTTGTGGATCTACTGGCTCCTTAGAATTTTCCATATGGAACATTAAATAATTTTCAGAAACTCTATCACTTGGACTATTTTGAATAGTTTTTCCAATCTTACCTATAGAATCTCCTTTTTTAACATTATCCCCTTCTTTAACTTTAATCTCTGGATCTAAGTTTCCATAAAAACCAACAATACCATTTTGATGCTCTATTTTAACAAAGCAACCTTCTTTTGAATTTCCTTTTCCAGCCTCTACAACTTTACCATCACCAATCGCTAAAACTTCAGTTCCTTCATCAGCCTCTATATCTATTCCTTTATAAACAGATGCACTTTGACCTGATTCATTTAATCTAGGTTCTAAGTTATATAATCTTGTTATAACTCCACCCTTAATTGGTGATGTAAAACTTTGACTTTGGCTTGAAGTTGCAACTGACTTATCAGCATTATTTGCTTCTGGTTTTGTCTCTTCACCATTAGCTTCATTAGATGCAATCTCTTCTGAGTCATTTGCTATATCTGTTTTTCCTTCAACAAGTTCAGCATCATCAAAGGTATTACCAGTTGTAGTTCTATTATCCTCTGTATTTTCTATAGTGTTTTCTGCTATATTTTCTTCTACTGTGTTATTTGCACCTTTATTTGCTACCACTACTCCAACTGTTGCTACTAAGCATAGGCAAACAAATAAAACTACATAAAACCCATCCTTTTTAATAAATCTCTTAAATTGGTCTTTTTTATTCATTTTCAACACCTCCGTTTCTAATTCTGTCCATTTATCCTAAATTAATACACCTATATAAATCTTTTTTATAAAAAAAGAACAAGCAAAATTTATTTGCTTGCTCTTCTTATTACTCTATTAAAATTTTATTACTTTCTTCAATTTTACTTCCTTTAAAATAATGTTCTAATATTTCATCATATTTACTGCCTTCCTTTGCCATTACATTAGCTCCCCATTGACTCATACCAACACCATGTCCATATCCTAAACATTTTATTTTTATGTTATCATCTAAAACTTCCAATGTAAAATTGGCAGAATTTAGTCCAAATATTTTTCTAAATTCTTTCCCCTTAATGGTAGCTTTCCCTATTTTTATGTCATTTACAGTTCCTCCTGTGTTCCTATTTAATATTTTAACTTCTTCAGTTATATTATTTCCTAAATCACTATTAGAAATAGATTTTTTAATTTTACTCTTAAAATCACTTATAGAAATACTGATTTCACTCTCATATTTAGGTGATATTTCTTCCCCTGGACTTTCAACTGACTTTAAGTAAGGTACATCTTCTGAAAATACAGCAACTGCATCCTCTGTATTTCCTGAACTTGTAGAAAAATATTGAGGATATTTTACTAACTTATCATTATATGATAGAACTTTCCCCTCTGTTTCTTTAACAACTTTTTTTATTTTTTTTAAATATTCATCCCCATCTTTACCCCAAGCTTTTTTCTTTTCATTAACATTTAAATATGCTTGACAATGAGTAGTATCACATATATTTCCTTCCTTTATATTGTTACATCCAGTAATTAATTTATTTATAACAAATGTCCTTGCTAAAATAGACTGAGCTTTCAATGCCTCTTCATGAAAAGTAGCTGGCATTTCACTTGAAACTACAGATAAGACATATTCCTCTAATGGTACTTTTTCCACTTTATTTTCTTTAGATATGTAAACTTCAACTTCCTTTAAGTTAACTACATCAACTAACTTTTTATTTTTAACTTTCTCTACTTTATTATTACTTTCAGCCATACTTGAACTAGATAAAAAACCAAAAAGTATTGGTATAAAAACTATACTCACTATAATTGTTACAATAAAAGTTACTGATTCTAAAATTTTTCTATTTATCATAAATCCTCCTAAAACTTATTAATACAGTTTATGTATATGCTAAATTTTCTAAAACTCGAACTTATAATAAAATTATTTAAAGTAAAAAAAGTCAACAGTACTACTGTTGACTTATATTCTACTTATGTCAGCGCCTAAGGCTCTGAACTTATTTTCTATTTCAACATAACCTCTATCTATATGATATATATCAGTAACTATTGTCTCTCCTTTTGCTACAAGTCCAGCCAAAATCAAAGCAGCTCCTGCCCTTAAATCAGTTGCCTTAACTTCACATCCAGTTAGGTTATCTACTCCTTCAATTAAAGCCGTTCTTCCTTCTATTTGTATGTTTGCACCCATACGTCTTAATTCATCTACATTCATAAATCTATTCTCAAAAACACTTTCAGTTATGATACTGCTTCCTTTTGCTATGCTCAATAAACTCATCATTTGTGATTGCATATCAGTAGGATATCCTGGATAAGGCATTGTTTTTATATTAATTGGCTTTATTTCTTCATTACCCTTTACTATTATACTATTTTCATTATTATGGACGTCAAAAAACTCTGTTCCAGCTTCTTTTAACTTAGATATTATAGCTGAACAATGATCTTTATTTACTCCATTTATTTTTATTTCTGATCCTGTTATTGCTGCTGCAACCATAAATGTTCCAGCTTCTATTCTATCATATATAGGAGTGTACTCAGTTGAAGTTAATGAATCAACACCTTCTATTATTATTTCACCCGGTTTTTCAATATAAATTTTAGCTCCCATAGAATTTAAAAAATTAATTAAATCAGTTATTTCTGGCTCCTGAGCTGCATTTTCAATTACCGTAGTCCCTTTAGCCATAGTTGCTGCCATCATTATATTCTCTGTTGCTCCAACTGATGGAAAGTCTAAATATATTTTACTTCCTGTTAATTTTTTTGCCTTTATACATACAAATCCATTTCCACAATTGGTATTTTCAGCACCTAGCGCTCTAAGTCCTTTCAGGTGTAATTCTATAGGCCTAGAACCTATATTACATCCACCTGGCCTAGCTAATTTAAACTCCCCATATTTAGCTATCATTGGCCCCATTATTAAAAATGAAGCTCTCATTTTTTTTACTAAATACTCACTTGGAATTAGAGGATTTTTATTTAGTGGTGGTACAATTAATTTGTTTTCTTTCTTATCTATTTTAAGATCATATCCTAATTGCTCTATAACATTACAAATTGTAAAAACATCTTGTAACATTGGTAATTCATTTATTAGTACACCATCAGTAGATAATATACTTCCTGCAATTATTGGTAAAACTGAATTCTTAGCTGTATTTATATTTACTTCTCCTTTTAATTTCTTTCCACCTTGTACTACTATTTTACCCATATTATCCTCCATTAAAATTATTTTAATATGTTGTGAATATAATAGGAGTTCCTAAAATCAACTTCCTATCTTCTTCATATGTCATAATGGAGTAATTAAACTGGTAATCACTCTTAAGATTAATTATTCCTGTAGTGCCTTTTTCTAGATTTATTCTTTTGATTTCTTTTACCTTACTCTTACCAATCGATTTTATAAGTTTTTCTTCAATTTCATCTATATTATTATTCTCTCTAATATTCCCTTTTATATAAGTATAATATTTTATATTTTTCATGTTTTTATTATGAATAACTTGAAAATATTCCTTAATCTCATTAAAATTAATTCTATTTCTAGAAACAATAACCATTTGAACTCTACTCTTTGAATTTTCTTTTATTAGATTAATATATAAATTAAATTGCTCTTTTGAAGTATTTAAATATATCTCATTTTCTTTTTCTACTATACTATTAAAGTCTTCAATTTTAATATAATCACTAATATTGTTAAACTGATCTTTTATATTTTCATCTGTAATATATTCTATTTTCATACCATACTCTTCTATATTACAAATTTCCTCTTCTACCTTAGAATAAACTTTTTTATCTAAATTCATAGTGCTTGGACTAAAAATAAGCGAGAAACAAAATAATGCTGCTATAAAAATATTATTATTCATTAATATACCACCCTTCCAATATAATTATTGTCAAGAGTAGTATTTTTATACATTTACTTCCTGTTATATTATCAATATATTATAATAATCTGAAAAAGTTCTATTAATCACATAAAAATATTTATTAAGAAGAATAATAAAAAAGCATACAGTTTCCTGTATGCTTTATATAAATTACATTTCTTTTAACTTTAATCTAGACATAGCTCTTGCTAAGGCTAACTTAGCTCTCTTTTTATCTAATTCATCAGTCTTATTTTTTAATCTTTCCTCTGCTCTTTGCTTAGCATTCATAGCTCTTGCCTCATCGATTTCTTCAGGCCATTCTGCTGAATTTACACAAAAAGTAACTTCATTATTTTGAACCTTCATTAATCCTGTTGAAGTAAATAAGTATTTACTTTCACCATTCTCATCATCTATTCTTGTAACAGTAGGAACAGTTGCTGTTAAATAAGGTTGGTGACCAGCTAATATTTCAAACTCACCAACAGCATTTTTACATAAGACTCTTGAAACTTCACCTGAAATAAGAACTCTTTCTGGTGTTGTAACAATTAACTTAAATTTATTCATTTTTATTCACCCCTTTTATTGGGCCATTGCTCTAGCTTTTTCTAGTACTTCTTCTATTGTTCCAGCAAATAAGAAAGCTGATTCAGGAACATTGTCATGTTTACCTTCTAATATTTCTTTGAAACCTCTTATAGTTTCTTTTATTGGAACATATCTACCTTGCATTCCAGTAAATTGCTCTGCTACTGTGAATGGTTGTGATAAGAATTTTTGTATTCTTCTTGCTCTAGCAACTATTAATTTATCTTCATCTGCAAGCTCATCAACACCAAGGATAGCTATGATATCTTGAAGTTCTTTATATCTTTCTAATATATGCTTAACTTTTGAAGCAACTTCATAGTGTTCTTCTCCAACAACTCTTGGGTCTAATATTCTTGATGAAGAATCTAGAGGATCAACAGCTGGGTAAATACCTATTTCAGCTATACTTCTTGATAAAACTGTTTTAGCATCAAGGTGGTTGAATGTTGTAGCTGGAGCTGGGTCAGTTAAGTCATCGGCTGGTACGTATACCGCTTGAACTGATGTAATTGATCCATGAGTAGTTGATGTGATTCTCTCTTGAAGAGCTCCCATCTCTGTAGCAAGAGTTGGTTGGTAACCAACAGCTGATGGTATTCTTCCTAATAAAGCTGAAACCTCTGATCCAGCTTGTGAGAATCTGAATATGTTATCTATGAATAATAACACATCTTGACCTTGGTCTCTGAAGTACTCAGCCATAGTAAGTCCTGTTAAAGCAACTCTCATTCTTGCTCCAGGTGGTTCGTTCATTTGTCCAAATACTAATGCTGTATTTTTTATAACTCCTGATTCCATCATTTCATAGTAAAGGTCATTACCTTCTCTTGATCTTTCTCCAACTCCTGTGAATACAGAAAGTCCACCGTGCTCTTTAGCTATGTTGTTTATAAGCTCTTGTATAAGAACTGTTTTACCAACACCTGCACCTCCAAATAGACCGATTTTTCCTCCTCTTTGGTAAGGTGCTAAAAGGTCGATAACCTTTATTCCTGTCTCAAACATTTGAGGAACAACTGATTGTTCTTCAAATGATGGAGCTGGTCTATGAATTGGATATTTTTCTTCGTTATTAACTTCAGCTCCACTATCTAGTGGTTTACCTAATACGTTAAATATTCTTCCTAATACGCATTCACCAACTGGTACTGATATAGGTGCTCCTGTATCAACAGCTTCTACACCTCTTCTTAGTCCTTCAGTAGCTTCCATAGCTATAGTTCTAACTATATCGTCTCCTACGTGTTGCTCTACCTCACAAACTAAGATTTTTCCATCGTCCATTTTTATGTGTATTGCATTAAATATATTAGGAAGTTCATCATTTGCAAATTTTATATCTACAACTGGTCCAATAACCTGAACTACTTTACCTATATTATTAGACATTTTGAGTACCTCCTTATTTTTGTGCTTCTGCTCCACCAACGATTTCTGATATCTCTTGTGTTATGATACTTTGTCTTATTCTATTGTACTTAGCATCTAATGAGTTTAATAAATCATCGGCATTTTTAGTTGCTCCGTCCATTGCCTGCATTCTAGCACTTTGTTCACTAGCTTTTGAATTAAACATAGCATTCATGAATTTACCTTTTAAGTATGATGAAACTAATGAATCTATTATTTCATCCTCATCAGGTTCGATTAAGAAAGAAACTTTACCTTTTTCTCCAGTTAAGTCTAGTGGTAATAATTTTTCTTCAACAACCTCTTGCTTAACAGGTGAAAAGAATTTAGTATAAACTAAACTTACTTCTCCAAAATTTCCATCAGTAAATTCTTTAACAGCTTTATTCACTATAGTTGATGCATCACCAACGTTTGGTGTATCTCCTAAATCAACATATTCTGCTAAAGTAGAAATCTTGTTTTTCTTAACATAATGGATACCTTTTTTCCCTACTACTACTGCTTCTATGTTTTCAAGATTATTTTCATAGTTATCTCTTACAAAAGCCGCAGTATTACCATTAAATCCACCACATAATCCTGAATCTGATGCTAATAATATTATTAACTTTTTAGGATTATCATTGGGTTTAAGTAAAGGATTATTATTGCTATTTAATGATCCGATTAATTCTCTAGCAATTTCATCTAGACTACTAAAATATTGATTGTTTTCAGTTAGTTTTTGTCTAGCTTTTCTTAACTTAGAAGTGGCAACAAGTCCCATAGCTTTTGTTATTTTTCTTGTGTTTTTGATACTTTTTATTCTTCTTTTAATTTCTAAAAGTCCTGCACCTGCCATTTAAGCTCCACCTCCATTCTTAAAAATGTGGGCATAGCTTTAATTAAAAAGCTATGCTCTTATTTTACATTAAGAATATTTTTTTAAATTCTACTATAGCACTTTCTAAAGCAGATTTTAATTCATCGTCTAAAACTTTCTTATCTAATATAGCTTTACCAATTTCTCTATGATGAGTATCCATATATTCTAAGAATTCTTTTTCAAATCTCTTAATATCTGAAACTTTGATATCTAGTAAGAAATTGTTAACTGCAGCGTATATTATTATAATTTGTTTTTCAACTGCCATTGGCTTATATTGATCTTGTTTTAAGATCTCGATAAGTCTCTTACCTTTTTCAAGTCTTGCTTGAGTATCTTTATCAAGGTCTGAACCAAATTGAGCAAATGATGCTAACTCTCTATATTGAGCAAGTTCTAGTCTTAATGTACCAGAAACTTGTTTCATTGCTTTTATTTGAGCGTTACCTCCAACCCTTGAAACTGATATACCAGGGTTAACAGCTGGTCTTTGTCCTGCATTGATCACCGCTTACTTCTGCCACTTCTTTACCGTTCAGCAACAGCTTGCCTTTCAGTG